>Ga0209300_1000197_pt1 | contig 36903 bp, 53 predicted proteins | sample Shrwel_input2_RT_FD_187535 | JGI IMG/M metagenome (GOLD analysis project Ga0209300, IMG submission 187535) | Subsurface microbial communities from deep shales in Ohio, USA - Utica-3 well 1 S input2 RT (SPAdes) (version 2) ... | reverse complement strand
CCCCCAGCCCCCCTGCCTCACAAAAAAGGATTCTTACGATTTTCCCTGCGTCCCAGCGCCGCTGCGTCACGCTGACCTGTTCTCGTACACTCCGAGCGACACTGACATTGGTTCGCCTCGCCCGACTCGTTTTGACATAGTGCCCCCTATGTTCCATACTTCAGTTGCTGGCGGGGAAAACGCCCCGCACTCAACCGGGTCCTAATTAGGACCGCACTGGAAAGACTGGAGATAAGCTATGACTACTCAAGCCAAGAAGACCCGCGCCACTGCTAACACTGGCAAGAAAGCTACCACTGCCGAAAAGGCAGCAAGCAAGCAGACTATCCGACCAGAAGTGAGAAAGCTGGTACAGTCCATTACCCGCGCTTCCACCCGGCTGGCCAACCTTGTACTTGATGCGGCCACGCTGCACCGGAATGGTGACTTAAACGATAAGGAAAAGGCCGAGTTGCTAGGCAGTATCCCGAAACAACGAAAAGCCGACTTTAAGGTTATTGTAGAAGCGCCGGCCAACTATCTTTCCGAGAAAGAGTGCCCAAAGGGCCTGCAAGGCAAGGCGCGTTACTGTAAACTCCGGGCTGAAGGCTTCAGCCCCGCGCTGGCCCGCGGCGTGGCGAATAACAAGCTGACCAAAAAGAAAGCGATTGAGCAGCGCGACGGCAAGCCGGAAACCACTAGCGGCGATTCTGCCAGCGAGTCCGGCGGCGAACGTGAACCGCAACTCCCAACGCCATCCACCGATGACGTGGGCGGGCTGCATGATATGCAGAAGGCCCTTGAGAAGTTGGACCGTGAACTGAAAGGTTACGACCCGAAAGCCCGGGCGGTTTACAAGCGAGTACGCGCCGCCATTGAAGCCGGGGTGCGTGAACTGTCTGAAGCCATGGCAGACGGCTAACCGGTAGTCGGCCCCGCAAGCCCCGCAAGCCCCGCCACTGAGCGGGGCTTTTTTGTGTCCGCTCGCCCAGAGTCCCGGCCACCTGCTACCGGCTACCAGAGTCGCCCAGAGTCCCGGCCACCTGCTACCGGCTACCAGAGTCGCCCAGAGTCCCGGCCACCTGCTACCGGCTACCAGAGTCGCCCGCGTGCCCGCTTGCCCGCGTCGCTGGCCCGCTGATCGGCTCCCGTGTCCTAATTAGGACAATGTGGGACAATGTGGGCCAATGTCGCCCGGTATCCTCACTAGCAAAGCAGTGCCGGCATAGGTGGGCAAGTATCCTCAATAGCAAAGCGGGTTACCATCGGCCCGTTTGCTATCCCACGTAGCAAAGCCACCTAGCAGGCAAGTCAAAAACTATCCTGCGGTATCCTATACTATCCTGTAGGTCTAGTGTACTTTGCTACGCCAAGTTATTGATTCCACTCACAATAGTAAACTATCCTAAAAATTTCCAAAAAAAGAGACCACGCGGGAAATTAAAATCAGGTCGGGCAAGGGGCGCCGCGATTGCCCGCCCGCGCCCCTGATTCGTACACTGAGTTAGTCACACCTAGTTTTGCTACTCAGGATAGCGCCACAGATACACCCACCTAGCGTTACTACTCGTGATACACACCGACTCGTACTAACTCCGCCCGGATACACTGGGACATTCTTAGATTGGTTTGCTATTCTTGCTATTCTTGCTATTCCGTTTATTTTCAATAACTTGCGATTGCTACTGGACACCAACCTCGCCACAACCCGCAGGATAGTGTTTACTAGCGTGCCAGCCCCGCCCGCCTCGCCGCACATTAGGCGATTCGAGTGTACGGGGTGCGAGTCTCGCCCGTCTCGTTGCCACCCTGTTTTGCTACACTGGATACCGTCCGTCCTAATTAGGACCGCGCCCACCCTTGCCTACCTTGGGCGAATCGAGGGTACGGGGTACGGACGTTGGGCGACTCGTACTCACTCGTTTGACATAAGCATCGGCGTTTGAGATAATACACTTGGCGTCGGAGGAGACCGCCCCGACTCACTGAATTGCTGACAGGTCCTAATTAGGACGCCTGTTCAGCACACTGGAAAGACTGGGAGACACAACATGCTGACCGTTAACCGCACTCACACCCTGACTATCAAGAACTCAACCTCCAATCTGTACCCGCAAGCGCTGGCGTCCCAGCTGGCCGAGCGTGCCCGCCACGGGTTTGTGACTGTCGAATACTTTTACGTGACCGAGGACAACGTCCTGATCCGGGGCCGCCGTACCGAGCGGGCACTGGCTGGGCCGATCCTTAACTTCTACCACTCCATCCTGTCCCTTTCCGGTGGTTGCGCCGGCTGCGTCGTTGGTCGTCCGCTGGCCGCGACCATGGGGGCGATCCTGCGTAACGCGGACTGGATCGAACACACTACACCGGAGCGGTCCTAATTAGGACCCGCCGACTGAGACAACAGGAGACATACCATGGAACAGACAACCACCACACCACCGACTGGCACCCTGATTCACGGCACCCTGCGTTTGCAGGACCTGATACCGACCTTTATGGAGGCAGTGCGAGCCTATGCGCCGGGGCAGTACGCCGCGATAACCACAGCGGCCATGCCAGCGCCGCCGGCCTACGTGTACGACGAGGGAGAGGACAGCGAGTGGTGGGAGACTGAGGACGCCTACCACCTGCTCGAAGAATTAGTGGACGCACTGAACGAAGCGGCGCCGGAAGGTACGTTCTTTGGAGCGCACCCGGGGGACGGATCTGATTTTGGGTTCTGGTCGGTGGATCTGCTGCCAAGCTGGGGCGACTGAGACCACACAACACCGGGTCCTAATTAGGACCCGCAAAAGGAGACACGATATGGCTATGCCAACCTTTATTTACAGTGGCGACGACTGGCAGAACTGGATAGTGGAGACCACCGACGGAGCCGAGAAGCCCTGTTTTGAGCGACAGTGGGACGCAGGCTATGCGACAAACCCGGTGTTGGACAAGATACTTGCCGGCGCGTCACCCCGTGCCAGAGATCACCAGTGTGATTTACGGGTGTACCGCGAGGACGGAGTGGATATGCTGGAGCTGCGTCGCTGGCAGCCAGTTGCCGGCGACGTAAGCCGGATACACGTCGCCTGTACCACCATGCCCGACACGCCGGAGCAGATGTTCGCGTGGGCGGTGGTCACGGCGGAGATTTGTCTGGACGGGGAACCTACTGACCGTGACCAAATGGCGGGGGGTGCGAACTATGCGATTTAAGAAACCACGCGGCGCCACACTGGTGGACCGTGAGAAGGATCTGAACCAGAGTCTGCTGCGCGAGCTGGTCCACGTCGTGCTGGGTGCGTGCCTGTTTATCTCTTTCCTCGGGTCGCTGGGGCTGCTGTTGCTGCTGCTCAGCGTCTCGGGGTCCTAATTAGGACGAGGTGGCTATGAGTGAGCATTGGAAAGATTGGCGGGTCTACAGGCTGCGGGCCTATGACAACGACGGCCAGAGCCTCCTCCAGACGGACGAAGCCGTGTTCGGGGAGTCGCCACAGTTCGAGAGCTGGATAATTCACGGGCAGCTGTGTCTCGTCAACTATAAAGCCGGTAGCATCGCAGCCCGGACAGTGGCCAAGTGTCCCGTCCCTGACACTGTTGAGGAAGCGGTAGCGTGGCTGAGGATGGTGGCTGCGATGCACGGAGGTAAGACCAATGACGTTGGGTGAACTTTTACGACTGAAGGTAAAGGACCTGTACTCCACCATCGAGGAGGTGGAGTGGCGGGCCAGCGACTCCGGGTTCAGTCAAGCGGTCGTGGATGGTTGTCAGGACGATCAGTGCTTCCGCACAGGAGGTGACTACATGCGCGTCCGGCACGTCACCACGGAGATATACCTGACGGGCGACAGAGCCCTGAACGGGCACATTGGTGTCGCTGTCCCTGCCGACGAAGGCGACCCGGTGTTTAAGATCGTCCATGGGGACCGAACGGCCACCCGCCCACTGAAGGACATAGCAGACCTTGACGAGCTGGTGCGCTGGTGCCGGATGACCTACGCCATGATGGGGTCCTAATTAGGACGGGAGGAGACATGCCCAAACTTACACTAAAGCAAGCGCCGCTGCCCAGCGGATAATTGACGAGGAGAACCACGGTGACACTGACAACAACACCTGAAGCGGACACCCTGTTCCTTAATACGGACCTCGACGGTCTGGTCGACGACGATATGGACCTCCTCGCCGCCTCGCTGGGGTACCCGGGGACCAAAATACTGGGAGAGCCGTTCGCCGCCCGCGACGGTAACGGTGGGCTGCTCTACATCTCCAACTCGACGGGGCTCGATATGTTCCTTTTCGGCACAATACGACTGGAGCTGGTTTTCTACTCTGACACGAACACGTTACATGTCCGCCGGATCAACAAAGAAGAGATAGCCAGCACATCGGCTGAAGGGATGACGTGGGAGCAGGTGTTCCGGTGGTGCCGCATGGTGGCCGCCTTACACCCGTAGGGCGAACTATGACTGACTGGAGAACGTGGACGTACAATGGCATCGAGGTTTTCACCCCTATGGGTACCGCAACCTTGGGTTACGGCCACATCCTACGTGGCTTCATTCGCGGTGCCGGCTTGGCATCCGTGGGCGTAAACCACAACCACATTGTTCACCTGCGATACATGGACAGTGAGAATGTAATCCATACACTCGCCGAAACTCCGCTACCTGAAACACCGGAGGAGCTGACACACTGGGCGCGAGCAGTGCTCACCCTACATGTGTCAACTTGACACAAGGTAGCACGTTGTGAGATAATATAGTCTCAGTTGGGGGTATGCCAACTAACTTGAACTGGTCCTAATTAGGACCACACTGGAAACACTGGGAGACACACCATGACCTTTCGTCCTACCAACTACACCGAAGCCGTTAACTTCCTGCGTAACCGCAAGCACAAAGACCGCAACTGGCGGGCCGTCTCACGCGACGGGCGGCAGATCCGCGACCAGATCATTGGCCTGACGGCCGACCCTACCGACATTGAGAAAGGCGCCTGCCCGGTGGCCTTCCGTCAGTGGAGCACCAACATCGCCGTGTTTCACCCGGACGGCAGTGTTGAGGTGAACGGGCACAATTCAGTTACCACTCACGAACGTATGCGGGCCATGGGGCTGCCTATCCTGCGTGAACTGACCAAGAACGACCTTGGTGCCCGGGTACACCTGCTGGCCGAGAAGGAACGCATGGACGGGTACATGGGGCCGGACTATCCGCTGGGCCTGCCCGGCACCCGCGTGTTCCTGATTAAAACGCCCGCCGGCTGGCGCCCTGACCCACACCTCAACTCGTTCCTCGATACTGTCAAGATCCCGGACATCAAGGCGAAGCGGCGGTTCACCCGCTCAAAAACCGCGTTCCGCAAGCACCTGCGCCGGTACGTCGGCATGGTCGAAGCCATGCACGGTGAGGTGAAAGTCGACTGGCGGATGAACCGGGGCGTCGAGTCCGATGTAGATGACCTGTGCCAGACGTTCCTGAACGAAGGGATGAGCAAGGCCAGTGTCGAGGCGTGGCTGCAGGAGAAACAGGACGAGGAAGTGGGCATCGTGCTGCTCAAGGGCGTCCTAATTAGGACCCAAGAGCGCACCTTTTGGGACGAGGCCGACAGCACCCACTTCGAGAAAAAGGTGGTGGACGTGCGGGACACTCTGCAGGAGCTGAGCCATGTCCGGTTCTGATCCGCTGGACCAAGAGCCGCTGGACCACCAGCGGCTGGCTGCCGAGGAGCACCTGTTCGACACCGTGTGGAACCTGACCCTTCCTGAAGCACGCGTCGAGGGGGAGCCAGTGAGGCGTCTGTGGTACCCGCCTCGCCCGGTGGGCAACAAGGCCGGGCGTAATGGCCTGCGGGCGAGATTGAAACTCGCTTTCCGCCCGAAGACTGTACCCAGCGACCTCGCCCCAACCCTGATCCTGTGCCCGTGGGAGGGCTGCCTGATCCGCTACCGCAACGCGTCCATACGACCCGAGGTGGATGGACAAGTCATGTCAGCAGAGGAGATCATCCGATGGTGCAACATGGTCAATGCACTGAACCACCCTGCGTCCAAAGGCTGACGCAGGCACGCCGGGACCACCGGTGGGCACGCAAGCATTTGAATTTGGCCCGACGACTGGGTGACTACGAGGCCCAGCTGCTGGAAGAATCCCGGTGGCGAGCCACAAAGAAACGACTGTCGCTGGCCCGTAAGGCCCACGACCGAGCCAAGAACAGGGGGAATCTATGGCAAAGCGCAAGCCAACACTGAAATCACTGGGACAGATACTGGATCAGGCCCACCGACTGTACGCAGCGGGGCGACTGGAGGCCGCCGGCCAGAAGCTCAATCAGTTCAAGGCCGACGCCGGGGCGGTGCTGGACGAGCAGCAGGAGGCCATGACCCGGGAGATGAACTACCACCTGCGACTGCGGCGAGACCTGACCGACCTGACAGGCCGGGCCGCGACCCTGAGTCGTGAGGTGAAGGCGAAACAGGGAGGCGGTGATGAGTGACTGGCGGAAGTGGGAGCAGCAAATGAGCGACGGCGACGGCGACTACGACGCCGTGTGGCGGGAGGATTTGGTAGGGACTGAAACGGGGTTCACGTCAGCGGTTGCCGAGATACTACAGGCAGAGGAAAGCAGCGTTCACATATCTAACGCGCTGGTGGATGAGATCGTGTTCGGTGTGGACGACTCCTTGAACTGGCTGTTTGTCACTGACGGGGCGACGTTGTACCTACTGACCAGAGCGGCGCGACGGGGGATAGAGACAACTTCTGGCTGGGCGCCCGCGACCAGCTGCCCGCTGCCTGATACATGGGAGCAGGCCCGGGCGTGGCTGCGGGTCGCCGCCCGAATGATCGGGTCCTAATTAGGACCACTACTGACACACTGGAAAGACTGGAGACACGCTATGATTCACACAGTAATAGGTTACTACGAAGACGACGGGCGGCTGTTCGCCCACCACGTCGAGGCCGAGGACACAATGGACGCCTTCTATGAATGCTCCAAGCGCCCCGACATGAACGACAACGCGATCTTTGTGGTCGCCCTGCCCGGGGCATTGGACGAGGGCACCGACTTCGACATGCCCGGCGAGGGCGTGGTCGATGCCGACACCGTGTTCGACCAGCCAGACGTATTCAAGGGAGGTGCATGATGGTCATTACCTCTATCCTATCCACCATCCACCCGCAGATTGTCCATACATACACCCGAGAGATGATGAAGCGGAACATGGCCGCTGCCCTAAAGGGTGAGTTCACGTGCACCAAAGAGCGGCTGCCGTGGGTGTGGGAGAACGCCCAGCGTGATGTGGAGCAGATGTCTCTGTTCGACTACTTCGAGGAGGATGGATTGGTCCGCCTCGAATCGGTGCCGGACGACTGTATGAGCGTGGACGACCTGTTCGGTGACACCTTCGACGACTACCACGCCGATACCATACCCGGGGGCCAGCGTACCCTGAATGCCCAGAAGGCTGAGGCTTACGACCGCCTCCAGAACGAGGGCGCGTGGGTGGTGGAGTCAGAGTACAAGCAGGACGGGTTCTGGCACACGGCCGACTGCATCGGTGGGTTTGTGGGCGACGACTTCGACGGGTCAGGCTACGAGCCACAGGTTTGCCTCGCCGCTGTCGAGCAGCTGTTCGAGAGCCGGGGGCTGGAGCTGCCCGAGTGGTACCCGTCCAAGCGGGGTGACTGGATGCGCCAGTGCATCCAGATCTGGGACATGTACGTGGCCATGCACGAGGGGGCGGCATGAACATCGACGCGATTCGCCAGTGGGATAGGGACCACCCGAAATACGGGTCCGGTCCGATGTGGTGCATTCTCGGCAACCAGCCAAGTAAGTCCACATACGCACCCCGGCCAGACGGGCGGGACCCCGTGCTGGTGAGTAACTTAGGTACTGTTGAGGTGTTGTTTCGTAACCGCGTCCAACTGGTGGTAACTTCAGACGGGCTTTTCCACGCCCACGGAACGGGGGAAAACTGGGACCCCACTCCGATAGCGAGCTGCCACTTCGGCGACAACCCGGACAAGGACAAAGTTATCAAGTGGGCTCAGGCCGTATCGAGACTACACACTTGACACAGAGTAGTACATTGTGAGACAATATAAACAGTCGGGGATGACCTCGGCTGACAACCACCGGTCCTAATCAGGACCACACTCGAAAGACTAGGAGAACACCATGACTGACGTAACCGAACTGAACCAAGTTACTGCTTCCCAACTGCCGGCCATCATCGCAACCTCTGTTGCCGCTGGTCGCCCGCTTATGATTCACGGCTCGCCCGGTCTGGGTAAGTCTGCCGCTGCGCAGCAAGCCGCTTCGGATATTGGCTCCGGTCTCGGGGCGCCGAACGTGGCCATGCTCAGCGACGTAGGCCACATGAAAGACGTGTCCGAATACTTCGGCCTGTTCGATGTCCGCCTGTCGCAGTGTGACCCGGTGGACGTAGGTGGCCTGCCTGTCGCCGACAAAGAGCGTGGGGTACAGGGGCGTCTGGTGCCGGACTGGTTCCCGAGCACAGACCGGGACGACATCCCCGAGCACGGCATCCTGTTGCTGGAGGAGGCACCGTCTGCTCCCCCGGCCGTACAGGCAGCGGCGTATCAGCTCACCCACGACCGTCGTATCGGCAACAAGGTAATGAAAGAGGGCTGGTCTGTCGTACTGACCGGTAACCTGTTGTCCGATGGCGGCGTGGTACACAAGATGCCAACCCCGCTGGCCAACCGCCTGATCCACGTCTACGTTCGCTCCGATGTGGATAGCTGGTGCAACTGGGCGCTGACTCACGACGTGGACCCGTCAGTGGTGGGCTTCATTCGCTTCCGCCCGGACCTGCTCAACACGTTCGAGGAGTACGTGTCCAAGAAACAGAAGGGCCACGCCTTCGCCACCGAGCGTTCGTGGGAGGCCGCTTCGGATCTGGTCAAGGTTGCCCCGGGGGATGCGCTGGCCACCATGCTGGCAGGTACCATCGGTGTCGGCCCGGCCATCGAGTTCAACAGTTTCCGCAAGGTCTACAAGGAGATGCCCAACATTGACGGCATCCTCATGGACCCAGACAACGCACCGATCCCCGAGAAGGGCGCCACCCGCTACGCTGTGTGCTCCGCACTGGCGGCCCGTGCCACCCAGGACAACTTCTCCACCATCGTCCGTTACTCCGAGCGTCTGCCCAAGGAGTTTATGATGATGACGGTACGGGACAGCACCCGTCGCTCCCCGGAGACCATGAGCACGGCGGCGTTCAACAAGTTCGCCACCGAGCACCACGAACTGTTGTCCTAATTAGGACCGGGGGCTCCGGCCCCCAACTGGTACCACTGGCCAACTGGAGATAGATCATGGCTTCACTGTTTGAGAAATCCAAAGTCCGCTTGCTGCTGGACGAACCGTTCTACGCCACACTCATGCTGAACCTTGAGCCAGTCGAGTGTGAGAAGCTGCCGGATGGGCGGGACCTGTGGCTGGCTGCCACCGACGGCAGCCACCTGTACTTCAACCCGACGAACTTCAGCGAGCTGTCGGTTGAGCAGGGCGTGTTCGTCATCAAGCACGAGCTGCGCCACGTCGCCCAGCTGCACCCGTTTCGTGTCGGTGCCCGGGACGGCCGGCGCTGGAATGAGGCGACGGACTACGTCATCAACGACCAAGCGGCCGACGAGGGTGACGCCCTGATCGACGGCATCCAGCACGATCCGAGCCGGTTCACCAAGGACATGGCTGCCGAGGAGGTCTACAACCTCCTGCCTGAGAAGCCGCCGGGTGGCGGTGGCCAAGGTCAGGGCCAAGGTGGGGACGGAGGCAACCCGTTGGACGGGGACGTACTCCCTGCCCCGGACCAGTCACAGGCAGCCGAGCAGGCAGCACTGGAGAACGTAGTGTCTGCGGCACAGGTGGCCAAGGCCATGGGCAAGCTGCCGGCGTGGGCCAAGTCGTTCCTCGGTGACCTGCTGGAGCCGAAGGTGGCATGGGAAGAAGCCCTGCGTCGCTTCCTGACTGAAGTCACAGAGACCGACTACTCGTTCGCCCGGCCCAACCGCCGGTTCATTGCCCAAGACATCTACCTCCCGGGCAAGTACGGCAACGACGGTATGGGTATGCTGTCCGTGGTGTTCGATACCTCGGGCTCCGTATCCACCGACGAGATGCGCCGGTTCGCCAGCGAGGTGGTCGAGGCGGTGGACAGCACCAACCCGACAGGGCTGTGCCTGATCTACTGTGACGCCCAAGTGCAGCACGTTGACACGTTCCACGACCCGACGGTGGACGAGGTCACTGACTCCATCGCCCGCTACGGCGCCGGTGGTACGGACATGACCGTGGCGCTGGACTGGATCGACGACAACATGCCGGACACCAAGGCCGCCATCGTGTTCACCGACGGGTACACCCCGTTCGGTAACGACCGGGACTACCCGGTGATGTGGGCGGTGACCGAGCAGTCGATCAAGGCGCCGTTCGGAGAGACGATCTTCGTGGAGGTGTGACGTGGACATGTTCCTTATCGGTAGCGGCCCGGGTTCCGTCAAGGTTGAAGGCGCCGACATACCTTGGCGGATCTCTCCTATGGCGGTGCGGCGCATCGTCCAACATTACGGCGTTGGGGAGGTTAACAAGAAGTGGCACTTGGGCTGGTCGCACGACCGTAAGGGCGGCACGTTCGTGCTTCGCCTGCGGGCCTGTCAGGGAGACCACAACGAGACCGTGTTCCGGGCGTCGACATCGTCCGCCGCCCTGCGCTCTGCACTCACAGCAATTCGGATGAGCTCCGTATAGCGGAGCCGGGAGGAGACATGGTGTCTATTAATGGAGCGGTGACCCGAGCGATACGCCGGGCCACACCAAAGAAGATGCCCCGTGGCGTTAGCGTGTACGGCCCCAGCTCTGATACGACAGCGACGCTGGTTAAAATTGAGGTCGGATTCCAGCGTATCGTCCGCGTCAGTAACTGGGTAATGAACACCCGCACAAAGGTGATGAAAGCTCGGGCAACTTATTACCCGGGCGCGGTGGTCGACAACTCGAAGCGGCAGGAGCGGGTGTTCACCGGCAACAGTCCCGACGACATCATCCAGTCCGTCGCCGCGGCGCTGGCCATGGGCGCCTTCGGAGGTGACCATGAGCCGTGAAGCACAGGAGGCCGTGAAGAAACTGAACCGGGACTTTGCAGCAGGGGAACGCAGTGTGTTCCTGCGTCGCGTGATCCCGAACTCAGCAGACGGTGGCAGGTACATACTCGGTGCCTACGAGAGAACCGGCGAGGTAACAATGTCCGTCTCACCGTGGTTCTTCGTTGCTCATGACGCGTCGGCGGACGAACGGCCGTACAGCTTGCATCCTCCCGGGTCCTTGTTTGACCTCGGAGAACCAGTAGCCCGGCTGGACACACTGGAAGCAGCAGTCTTTGCTGGTATGATGAACTTTAAACGTCCTGATTAGGACCACTTGAAACACTGGGAGCACACCATGAACGACAACATCCATTCCAACGTCATGCTCGTTGACCTGCGTATCAGTCAGTGGACTGCCCGCAAGCAGGACAAGCGAGTCTCCAAGAAAGTCGCCGACTCCAACCACGTAGACCAGCGTGTTGGTGCGTACTACAAATCCCTGCTGGACCCGGCCATCATCGACGGCATCAAGAAGTTGGTGAACGAGGCCCGCACCTACCACTACCGGGTCACTCTGCCGTGGTCCGACGATGGCCCCCGGGTCCTGCCGTCCACCCTGTACTTTGAGTACACCCGGCAGATGCAGGACTACCGCCAGCGGTTTGTGTCCGAGGTCGAGGCCCTACTGTCCGAGTACCCGTACCACCGGGAGGAGGCCAAGCGTTTCCTCGGCTCGCTGTTCGACGAGGACGACTACCCCACGCCGGACAAGCTGTCCGAGAAGTACGCATTCAACCTGCGCTTCACGCCGCTGCCCCGGGGTGCTGACTTCCGCTGCAATATCCCCGACGACGAGCTGGACGAGCTGCGCAAGGAGATCGAGCAGCAGTCCGAGGCCACCATGCAGCGGGCTGTCGAGGATGCGTACCGCCGGGTGCAGCAGGTGGTCGAGCGTTACGTCGAGCGGTTGGCCAAGCCCAACGGTGTGTTCCGTGACTCCATGGTGGAGGGCGCCCGGGATCTGGTGGCCCTGCTCCCCGCCCTGAACGTCACCGGTGACGAGCGGCTGGCTGCGATCACTGACCGGCTGGAGAAAGACCTGATCCAGTACGACCCGCAGGCCCTGCGCACCAACACTGGTGCCCGGGAGCACGCCTACGAGACAGCCAAGACGGTGGCCAGCGACGTGGCCTCGGTCTTCGGGGGGTGAGCATGAGCTATCCACAACACGTTCGTGATGCGCTCGAAGGCTGCGCCAAATGGGACAGCTGCATGGCGATCCCCGGCACCAACGTCCGGTCGGCGCTGCTTGCGCTGGCTGGCAAGGGGGTGGTGGTTGTCCTGCCTCGCCCGTTCCACAAGCTGGCACACGACATGGCCCCGCCCAACGGTGCCCGGCTGGTGACGCCTTCACCGGCGGCAGTGAAGAAACTCCTGTCCGAGAACCCGCAGTACCACACGGTGGTGCTGTTCATGGACGGCGTTAACCAAGGCGAGGTGACGTGGAGACACCTCAGCCGACTGATTTCCAACAAGCGATTGCTCATTGTGAGCGGAGGATAGTATGCCGGAAGGTAAGACCAACAACTCAGACTCCGCCCGCCTCAAGCGGGTGGAGACGCGACTGACCAACTTCATGCGCTGGTTTGGATACAGCCCCACCAAGGACGTGGCGGTGGAGCTGTCCCATAAGGTGATCCGCGACGGCGACGAGCTGCACGCCACCACACCAGACGTGACCATCGGCGACGTAGCGCAGGCTGTGTACCGGTACAAGCTGGAAGGTGACGTGCCCTTGTACCTGAACGGTATCCAGCTGGGCGTATTCAACGTGGAGCGAAACGTATGAGCCAGTATCTGATTAACGAAGACCCGGTGGCTATGGCCAAGGGTGCGATTATCGAGGCGGTCGAGGGGGTGGAGAAGCACTCCGAGCGAGTCCGTATTCGCTTCATCGACGGCGGGTACATTGAGTTAATACACCACCAAGACTGCTGCGAGGGTGTATCTCTGCACGATTTCGAGGGTGACCCGGAGACGTTGTCCGGGGCCATCGTCCAGTCGTTCGAGATTAGCGAGTCCGACGCCGACGACTGTCCAGAGGTCAGTGAATCTGGTACGTGGACCTTCTACAAACTGGAGACCTCGAAGGGCGGGCTGTGGCTGCGCTGGCTGGGCGAGTCCAACGGGTATCACAGCGAGTCCGTGTCCGCCGAGGTGACGGACGACAGCCTGCGTATCAGGGTGGATGACAACGGTATCGTGTCCACCTACGAGGTGCCCGACGCTGACAAGGCGTACGTCAAACCACTGGCGCAGATGGAGTTCACGGACAAGGACACACTGGTGAAGTGGGCGACAGCGGTGGCCCGGCTGCAATGATAAACACGGCGGATTGTTACGGGTCCGCCCCACTAGGAGGAAATGGCATGGGATGTGACATCCATTCTTTTGTTGAGTATCGAGACGACGGCCGGTGGTCGGTCGCCCCGGGCGTGTTTGTGAGCGACCACCGACACGACATGCCACAAGGGTCGGAAGGTTTCTTTAGCGGTCGAGAGTTTTTTGAGGCTCGGTCACCAGTGGACAGTAGGAACTACGCTCTGTTCGGGTTCCTTGCCAACGTACGGGGGAGAGGCCCGTCATGCACCCAGCTACTCGACGGCGGGCCGCACCTGCGGGGCGTGCCTGACGACGCGTCTGACTTCGTCGCTGCTGAAAGAGCGCAGTGGGGGGCCGACGGGCACAGCCCCCACTGGCTGTCTCTACGTGAGTTGGTTTCTGGAAGTATGGCCGCGGCCATGCACCACCCGGACTACAAGTATTTCAGTGACCAGCTGAAGTTCTCGTTGGACCAGCTTGTCGAGTTCGCTGACAAGCGGGGGTTGGATCACGACGATGTCCGGCTCGTGTTCTGGTTCGACAATTAAGGAGGAAGGTATGAGCATGGCAATGAAATTCGCACTGGCGTGTATGGCATACGCTACGGTCGTGATGCTGGTGGCCAAGCAGGCACCCGAGCAGGCCCCGTACATCGCCGGCCTCGCTGGCCCGGTGCTGCTGGTAATCGTCGGCGAGATTATGAAGCGCGGGTGGTTCGGGCTGGGCAAACTCACGGCGGTACGCATCGCTTTCGGCAGAGACGACAACGACGAGGTTGAAACCTTGGAAGGGCGAGCTGCCATTGACCGCCTCATGTCGTGGGCTGAACAGCAACAAGACCGGCGCCTGCACGCCGAGGTCGGCGTACTCCGGGCCTTCAGCCAAGGTTATGACGCCGGGCTGGCGGCGCAGGATGACGAGGAGAAGACAAAACTGAAGGCAATCGAGGAGTTCGATCTGCCGGAACGGTCCTAATTAGGACCACTGGGAGGAAGGCATGGACATTACCATAGCGTTCGCGGCGGTGAAGAAAGAGATCCAAGGCGAGTGCCTGTCGGATGTGGCGGAGGAGGCGGGCGTATCCACCTCCACCCTGCGCAACTGGCGGGACAACAAGGTGAAGTACCCAAGGCTGTCGACCTTTATGAAGATCGCCACCTACTACGGGTACGTCGTGGAAGTAACCAAGCAACGATAAAGCAGAGGTAGTTATGGATATGGAAGAAGACATCGCAACCATCGAGTGGCCAGACGCCATGCTGGATCTGGAGACCGTCGGCACCCGGCCGGGGGACGGCATCATCTCCGTCGGAGTACAGTTGTTCGACCGCAAGGCCGGTACGCTGGGGCCCGGGTACAAGATGAACCTCGACATCGAGCAGGTCCTGTCCATGGGCTTCAACGCCACGGGTGGCACACTGAAGTTCTGGATGGAGCAGAGCGAAGCGGCGACCAAGGCGGCGTTCGAGAACCCCATGGCTGTACATCAGGCACTGCAGACGTTCGCCGACATCCTGACCGACGACGAAGGTGGGGTGAACGACGAGATCAAGGTGTGGGGCAACGGCGCCGCGTTCGATAACGTATTGCTGCGTGAGATGTACCAGCGCCTCGGCCTGCTGGAGCCGTGGAAGTTCTGGAACGACCGCTGCTTCCGCACCATGAAGGGCGAGCTGGACCCAGACAAGAACCTGCAGCCAGAGTTCGTTGGTGAGCGTCACGACGCACTGGCAGACGCCACGCATCAGGCCAAGTGGCTCATCAATATCACACAGGGCAAGCGCGTATTCGGCGCGACCGACACCCAGCAGATGGACTTGATCGACGACAGCGAGGGCGGGACGCATGACTGACAAACTTAGGCAGGCGGCGACCTTTGTACGGTGTGTAAGTACAGTCGCCCAAGACTACCCGGGCAAGAAGCTGGCAGTTATTCGGCACGACATAGACCAAGCGAGAGGGATTCTCGAAGATCTGTTGCAGGACGAACCTGTCATACGCCCCGGCCGCCCGATCCCGGTGGGCAACGACAACTTCTACCTTCAGGGTCCCACCCCAGGGTACGAACACCTCGCCCGTATTCTGGACGAGGCATTCCAGCAGTCCGCCGGAGGCAAGGGCAAGGACCGGCATGTGAAGTTCGACGGGCAGGCGTTCGAGGCCCAGCCGATCTGTGAACTGCAGCGACTGTACGGCCGGGGCTATGCTTACGGTCAGGTCGGCAAGAAGATGGAGGAGGCCCAGCGCCTGCCGTACGAGCAGGCCAAGGCGGAGCTGCTGGGCGGTATCGTGTATTTGGCTGCAGCTATCAAAGTTTTGGAGGAGGACCATGACGGAGCGTCACAACAACCGTCGGTGGGATCTGACTGACGAGCGGGTGGCGCACCTCAATGCGTGTGCTGCGCAGGGGATGCCCCTGCACAGTGCCGCGAACGAACTGAACGTGAGGGCGTCGACCATCAAGACAGCCGCACGCAGGGGTGGCAAGGAGGCGTGGCTGAAAAAGCGGTTCCCATCCTCCTTCCGCCCCCAGTGTGCGAACAAACGGGACAGGGAAAAGAAGGACGGCGAGATCCGTCACGTTTCTCTGAAGCAGTTGGGTGGCGTACCGCCGATACCAAAAGACGTTGCCACGCAGTGGTTAATGGGGAGGATCTGACGTGGATAAGTTCGACCGTGACGTATATTTGAAAGCGATAACCGGCGGGATCGCCGGGCTACTGCTCGGCCTGCTGACCGTGTTCCTTTTGGAGACGTTCGTAGTATGAGCAGGAACAAGAAGCCCCGTAAGAAAAAGAACAGCCGCGCTGCCCGGGACCAGCGCATGTTCGCCGATGCCCGGGTGTGGATGTGGGAGTCGGAGCCCTGTGCCGAGGGTCACGACCATATCCTGCACGCCCAGCGCAGGGCCATGGCCTTCGGGTGGTGTGACCTCAGTACACCCAGCGTCATCGACAACCTGCTGACTCGCCCTCGTAACTGGGTGGTGTGCGGCCGGGCGTTGGTGCGCAAGCCAGACGGCACAATGTGGATGGAGCAGGCCGACTTCACCATCACGAGCCGCGGTCTGCTGGATGTCGAGGGCGCCTACGACGCTGTGCGTGCGGCGGTCATGGAGGCGAACCAGACCCGGGATGTCTTCGACTGCGGGTGGATCGCCCAGTCGTGGGTGAAGGCCGACCCGAGCAGAGTGGACCCGGACTGGGTGTATCACGACGCACCTCCAGAGCTTGCACCGAAGAACATACCCGTCGGTGCAGCCTACTCGGAGGAACGGTACCAACGATGGCAGGAGTTTAACCGTGAGCGAAACAACAGACTTGTATCGGGAGACCGCTGAGTACCATAAGCAGCTTCGACAGCAGCGGCTGGCCCGCAACGAAGCGACGTACGATCTCTCGAACTGGAAGCAGCACACGCCCTACCACTGGGGGCGTACGGTCAAGGGCAAGAAGCTGGACTTCTGGCCAACCAAGGACAAGTGGATGTACGACGGGAAGGTCCGCGTCGGCGGGCTGTATTTCTGGCTGACAGCACAGGGGGAGAACCCGTGACCAAAGACGCCTGCCCTGATTGTGGTGACACCAACCTCATCCGGCTCAGTAGTTTGCGTAAGCGCATCTGCAGCCGATGCGGGCGGGCGTTGCCATGGGAACTCAAACCCAACCAGAAACCTGTTGTCACAAACAACCGGGCGACACGGACACGAGGAGGTAACGCATGAGGCTGGCCCCGGTAACAATAGATGCGGAAACTTACTACGACAATGACTACAGCCTGCGAAAGATGACCCCGGAGGAGTACATCCGTGACGAGCGGTTCGAGATCATTGGTATCTCAGTGCAGCCGCACGGCAAGCGGGCCAAGTTCTTCTCTGGCACCCACGAGGAGATCGCCGCTCAGCTGCGCAAGATCCCGTGGGACAAAGTATGGTGCATTGCCCACAACAACATCGGCTTCGACTCGCTGGTGCTGACCGAGAAGCTGGGGATCACACCCCGGCGCTGGGGCTGCACCCTGTCCATGGCGAGGCAGGCCCTACCGGACCAAGGCAATTACTCGCTGGAGGCGCTGGCCAAACGCTTCGGCCTGCCCGCCAAGGGCACGGCGGTCCACGACATGAAGGGCAAGCGGGCCAGCGACATGAGCGAGGAGGACTGGGCCAGCTACACCGACTACTGTAACCACGACTCCGAGCTGTGTACGGCGATCTTTAACATCCTGTTAAACAAGGTTCCGACGAAGGACCTGCAGGCGATCCACTGGTTCACCAAGATGTTCGCTCAGCCACGGCTGGAGCTGGACGGCCACGCCTACGACCTGTTCGCCGAGCAGCTGGCCAACGAGCGGCAGGCCCTGCTCGACAGACTGGGGCTGGACGTGAAGGACCTACGCAGCGACAAGAAGTTCGCGGAACTGTTGCGTGGGTGTGGCGTGGAGCCGCCCACCAAGATCAGCAAGAAGACAGGTAAGACCGCCTTCGCCTTTGCCAAAACCGACAAGGGTATGACGGCGCTGCTGGACCACGGTAAGGAGTACGTCCGCCTGCTGGCCGAGGCTCGCCTGAAGACCAAGACCTCCATCGAACAGACCCGGGTGGACCGGTTCCGTGGTATCGCACGACGCGGGAAGCTGCCGGCGCCGCTGATCTGGGGAGCGACGCAGACCTGTCGGGCTGCCGGCGGCGGCAAGATCAACCTGCAGAATATGGGCCGGGGCCGGGCGGTTACCGACAAGACCCTGCCGGGCACGCTGATCGTGACGCCCAACGGCCTGCGCACCTTCGACGAGTTCGACCCGGAGTCCGGCGTCGTGTCCGACCGCGAGGGCGGGGAGTGGAACGTCAAGGATCTGCACTGCTTCGGCCTGCGTGACGGCGTGGCTGCGCCGCATGGGCACCAGCTGGTTGTGGTGGACTCCTCCAACATCGAGCTGCGGGTGGCGCACACACTGGCCGGGCAGATGGACACGGTGGAGAAACTGCACAACGGCGAGGACCTGTATGCGTGGTTCGCCAGTGACCTGTACGGTTACCCGGTCAACAAGAAGGACCACCCGGGTGAGCGGTTCCACGGCAAGGTGGCCATGCTCCAGTTGCAGTACCAGTCTGGCTGGTCGTCGTTCCAGAACGCCGCCCGGGTCATGGGCGGTCTGGAGCTGAGTGAGGAGAACGCCCGGGGGACCGTGGACTTCTACCGCACCCGGTTCCCGATGCTGCCCAAGCTGTGGAAGCGTTGCGAGAAAGCCATCCGGGCCATGGCCAGCGGCCGGGAGATGGCCATTGACCAGTGGGGCCTGTGCGTTACCGGCAAGAACTGTATCTACCTGCCCCGGGGGCGCAAGCTGGTGTACCCCAACCTGCGCGAAGTCTACGACGAAGACTGGGACGGTATGCAGTGGGTGTACGACGACAAGCGCAAGCGTGTCACCAAGAAACTGTACGGCGGTGCCGTGACTGAGAACCTGTGCCAAGCGTTGGCCGGGATCATCGTGTGTGACCAGTGCCTTGAGATCGAACGCGTCTGGGGTGGGTATAGTCGCCCAACCCAAGGCGTAGTTTTGACAGTACACGACGAGGCGGTTACAGTAGTAAAGAGTGAGCAAGCACAGGACTGCTTGGATCACGCGATAAAAACTATGGCAACCCCGCCTGACTGGTGGCCTCAACTTCCGGTTGCGGCAGAGGGGGATATTGCCCAGCGATATGGGAGTGCGAAATAGCATGGCATCTATCACACCTATCCGCCAGAAATCTTTGTGGCAGAGTTACGACATGACCCGCAGGCTGGTCGGTATGTTGGAGGGGGCGATTCAGTTCATCCCGCCAGCACGCCGAGGCAAGCACGAACAGGATCTCGAAGACAGCTATCGTGATCTGGAAGACCTGCGGGTGAGAGCTGAACGACTGGAGGGTCCCCGTGACTGAACAACCGAAAGTAATCTCGTGGTCCTATTCGGCCATGAACACCTTTGAGACCTGCCCCCGGCAGTACCAAGCCAAGCACGTCACCAAGGAAGTGCCGTTCGTCCAGAACGCGGCAGCCAAGTGGGGCGACGAGGTCCACAAGGCACTGGAGGATGCGATCAAACTGGGTCGCCCGATGCCCTCCAACATGCTGCAGTACAAGCCACTGCTCGACGCCGTGCAGCGCCGGGCCGACAAGCTGGGTGGCAAGCTGATTGCCGAGCAGCAGGTGGCACTGACCAAGGACCTGAAGTCGGTCAGCTGGTTCACCAAGAAGACGGCACCCAACCCAGTGTGGTTCCGCACCAAGATCGACGTGACTCTCCTGCTGGGAGACTACGCCGAGGTGTACGACTGGAAGACCGGCAAGAAAAAGAACGATCAGGACCAGCTCCTGCTGTACGCCATGGTGGCGTTCATCACCAACCCACAGCTCAAGCGGGTGAAGGCCGGGTTCATCTGGCTGAAGGAGGGGGAGATTGACCCGCCAGTCGAGTATAGGCGAGAGCAGCTGGACGAGATGCTGGCGTACTGGGAGAACAAGTACGAGCAGTTGGAGGAAGCATGGGAATTAGACGACTTTCCACCGAAGCCTTCCGGGCTTTGCAAGCGGTGGTGCGAGGTAGAAAGCTGCCCGCACAACGGGAACTACAACGGGAAGTAGACCAGCTCCACAATGAGCTGGCCGCCCAGCACGCTGAACAGGCCGGGCTACAGGTGCTCAGAGCTGCATTAGCACTGGGTGCCCCGGTCGAGCTGGTGATCCGCACCGACCGAACTGAGCATGTCGAACGAGTAAGTTTCCATCGTAGGAATGATAATAGGTTCGTCTTAGACCGTGATGGTTTCACTGTTGACGGACTCGTCGGGTCCGTCCGTGAGACGGTGATCAGGTTGCACGAAGGATCGCCGGAGGTCCGGGTGGACAACCCCCTCGGCTGCATGGGTGCACTGTTCGACGGCGACGAGGTTGTATTTGGCAACATTGATATCGAGGTGAACGATGGCACAAACACCTGAGAAAAAAGTTAAGGACAAGATCAAGAAGAAGGCCAAGGATGCCGGCGCCTACCACACCATGCCTGTGATGACGGGTATGGCACAGAATGGCACACCAGATATCCTGCTGTGCCACGCCGGGTACTTCGCTGGCGTTGAGGCCAAAGCCGGGAAGGGCAAACCGACCAAGCTGCAGCTGGTACGTCTCAATGAGATACGGGACGCCGGCGGCACGGCGCTGATTATCAATGAGGACAACATGGATACGTTGGACGCATGGCTGGCAGCGCCGCACATTCAAACGTCGAACATTGAGTTCTGGGAATAAAGGTAGGAGGGGGCGTCCCTGCCCCAGCATGGAGGCGAAGCATGGCATGAGTGCATTCGCCCCACCAGTAAACCACCGATAGCACGGATGGTCAACGACTATGTTGGTACACAAACCGAGTAACTCACTGGTCCTGAAGCTGCGCAACCCGGACAGGGTCACGTCGGTGATCCCCAAGTCCCGGGTCGTAGAGAAGGACGGCGTACCGCTGACACAGGTACGCTTTGGGCTGGACGAGGTGAAAGTGCTGAACAACATCGGCATCAACGCCCCCAGCCCCATCAACTATATGTATCAGTGGAAGGGTAAGTTCGACCCGTTCACCCACCAGCGTGAGACCAGCGCGTTCCTCACGTTGAACCCGAGATCCATCTGCCTGAACGACATGGGGTGCGTGGACGCAACCACGGAGTACCTGTCCCCTACCGGGTGGCGCAGGATGGACGACTACGACGGCGGGCAGGTGGCGCAGTACCACCCCGACACTGGCAATATCGAGTACGTTCAGCCTACGGAGTACGTCAAGAAACCGTGCCCCGAAATGATACGGTTCAAGACCAGCCGCGGCGTAGATCAGCTGCTGTCGCCGGAGCACCGTGTGTTATATGTAACCAGCACTGGGGAGTGGCAGGTACGCAACGCCGCCGAAATAGAGCACCGCCACCACGCCGCTAAGTACGGGTGGAAAGGGCGGTTCATAACAACCTTCAATACATTGGGCGGTCGCGGTATACCGCTGTCGGACGAGGCTCTGCGGTTACAGGTCGCGTACATGGCCGACGGACATTTGACGCCGTCAAAGGTGGCATCGGTAAGACTGCAAAAGCCCCGAAAGATCGAGCGCATGAAGCAGCTGCTGGACGAGGCGTGGATAACGTACGACCAGCGGCTATGTAAAACCACTGGGTTCACGGTGTTCCGATTTGCCCCGCCACTGGAAACGAAAGAGTACGGCACCCTGTTCTGGCAGGCGACTGAAGCCCAGCTGGAAGTGATCGCTGACGAGTGTGTTCACTGGGATGGGGCGACCCGAAAAGCTGGAGCCGTTGAGTTCTTCTCGACCAGCAAGGCGTCGGCGGATTTTATTCAATACGCTTTCTCGGCTACCGGCCGCACCGCCCGGGTGACTGCGGATGTACGAGAAGGGAAGGCGACGTGTTACTGCGTCCACGCCCGGGACAAGGCCGCGCTGCTATACCTCACTGGACAGAAAGCTGACAAGACAAAGTCTGAGTCCGTGTGGCGTGAGCCCAGCCCAGACGGGTACAAGTATTGCTTCATGGTACCCAGCACGTTTCTGCTCCTCCGTCGGAACGGGTGCATCTTTGCCACCGGCAACACAGGCAAAACCCTCAGTGTGTTATGGGCCACGGACTACCTTATGGAAATTGGCAAGATCCGCCGGGCCATCATTGTGTGTCCGAAGTCGGTGATGTCAGTGTGGGAGAACGAGCTGCACACCCACTTTCTGTTTAGTCGTCGGTGTGTGGTGCTGCACGGCGATAAGCAGAAGCGCCTGCGCCTACTGAACGAAGACGTGCCGTTCTACATCATCAACCACGACGGCATCAAGACCATTGAGAAGGAACTGGCAGAGAAGGGTTTTGACTTGTGGGTGGTAGACGAGGTGGCGTCGTTCCGTAACGCTCAGTCCAACCGGAGCAAGTGCCTTAACCGCCTGACCAAAGAGACCTACTGGCTGTGGTTACTGACCGGTACGCCGTGCCCCACGCAGCCCACGGACGCATGGGCCTTGGGTCGGATGCTGAAGAACCCGAAGGTGCCCAAGTACTTCTCGGCGTTCAAGTCGCAGGTGATGACACAGGTGACAACGTATCGCTGGATACCCAAACCTGACGCATACCAAACAGCTTACGACATCCTGCAGCCCGGGGTCCGGTACCGGAAGGAAGACTGTATCGACCTGCCGCCGGTGACGTTCCAGCGGTACGAGTGCGAGCAGACCAAGGCACAGAAGGAAGCCTTCAAAGAGATGCACAAAGAGCTGGTCATGGACGTGGCCGGCAACAAGATCACCGCCGCCAACGCCGGTGTACGCCTGAACAAGTTACTGCAAGTGTGCTGTGGTGAGGTGTACGACAACAACGGCATACCCACCACGGTGGATTCATCGCACCGGCTGAAGCTGTGTGCTGAGATCGTCGAGCAGGCGAGCAATAAGGTAATCGTGTTCGTCCCATTTACAGCGGCACTGCATCGCGTGGCCACGTATCTGGAGAAGAACACAGGGCACAAGGTGGCTGTGGTGGAAGGTGACACCAGCGTTACCAAGCGCAAGCAGGTGTTCCACGATTTCCAACATGAGGCGGAGCCCCACATTCTGGTGGCCCACCCGCAGACCACGGCGCACGGGCTGACGTTAACCAAAGCAGACACGACCATCTGGTACGGGCCAATCTTCTCGTTGGAGATTTTTGAGCAGGCCAACAACAGGATGAACCGTCCGGGACAAAAAAACCACATGACCGTGGCCATGATCTGCTCGACGTGGATCGAGCGGAAGGTGTACGAGGCCCTTGAGAACAAGGCCCAGATGCAGAACAGCGTACTCGAACTGTACAAAGAGGCCCGAGGCGAGTCGACTTGACACAACCCTAGCCTTAGTTGTACTATATAAACTCACCAAGGGAGGTGTAGCATGAGCGAGCAACCGAGAGCAGAAGAAGTCATCCAGCGTATGCTGGAACTCCGAGACCAACGGAGCCAGTTAAAGAAGCAGTACGAGGAAGAAGACAGAAAACTGCGTAAGATGTACGAGCGTGGTGAGAACTGGCTTCTCCAACACATGCACGAGACTGGCCACGAAAAGTTTACCGCTGGCGGTGCCACGGTATTCCAATCCAAAACCACACGAGCGTCTATTCCAGACTGGACCGCTTTCTGTGATTACGTCAGGGAGACTGGTGAGGTGGATCTGTTACAGAAACGGATCAGCTCTACCAACCTGAAAGAGTTTATGAAGTCTGGTAACCCGACACCCCCCGGCGTGAAGGTCGAGGAAGTCATCAACGTCAACATTCGCAAATCTTCTTGAGGTGGTACCAATGAGCGATAACCAAACAGAGAAAGGACTGGCGGTACTTCAGGGCAACGGCAATCTGCCGTCGTTCGTGAACCGTGTCGACGCCAAGGCGATGAACAAAGAGGCCGCCAAGGGTGCCGGCGGCGGCGAGTCCCCGAACCGCATCAGTATCAAGGCGTCCCGCTTCCGTCTGATCGTGGGTGGCGAGCAGGTCAAAGTGTTCCAAGAACCGTACCTCGACGTGGTGTTCCTGCGTGCCAACCCCGAAGCCAGCAAGATGTACTTCGAGGGCGAGTACGACCCGAACGCTGAGGACAAGATGCCGCGCTGCTGGTCCGACAACGGCGTACACCCGAGCCCGAACGTCGAGAACCCAGTGAACCGCTGGTGCAAGAACTGCCCGAAGGCAGCGTGGGGCTCCGCGATCAGCAAGATCAGTGGCAAGAAAATCAAAGCCTGTGACGACCGTAAGCGAGTGGCCATTGTGCCAGCCTCGAACGTGGCCAGCGACGCATACCAGCTGTCCATCCCCGGTGCGTCTCTTGGCGAGTTTGCCAAATACCTGCGCATGTTGGACAACGTATCGCCGGCTGTACCCTATAATGGTGTGGTGACCCGCCTGTCTTTCGACACTGAGGCTGACTTCCCGCGCCTGCAGTTCGAGCCGCAGCGGTACCTGACTGACGAGGAATACGAGCAGGTGAGCAGTCGCTTCGAGTCTGAGGAGACCATCAAGGTGGCGACCATCACCCCGATCACAGACCCGGAGCCTGAAGGTCTGCGCCCGGCGCCCGAGGTAGGTGGTAAAGACGAAGCACAGCAAACCAAACCAGAAACGCCGGCGCAGCCAGAGCTGACCCCGGAGCAACTGGAGGAACGGCGTAAGGCTGAGGAAGCTGAGAAGGCCAAGCAGCAGGCAGTGGACGACTGGGGCGGTGCGGCTGCCACACCGGACCCGGAACCTGAGCCGGCCAAGCAGGAGACCAAGACTGCCGAGGAGCCGCCGGCCAAGCAGCACACCCAAGCCGAAGCAACCGTGGCTGACAGCGGCTCTGCCGTTGACTCCGTGTTTGAAGGTTGGGACGACTAACAGAACAACGGCCCCTTCGGGGGCCACTGATATTTTGGAGCATGGTTATGACTACTGAACTGACCCAAGAACAAATTGATTTCAAAGCCAAGTACGAGCTTTTTCTGGCTGAGACCCAGCTGTCTTACGCCGCGGCATCCAAGGTACTGGACGTTAGCCAGAACTCTCTGAAAGAATGGTTCACCGTACGCGGTGGCAAGATGCGCAAACCAGCGCAGCATATCCTCCGTGCAGTAGAACTGAAGATCGACCGCCTTAACGCAGCCAACGAAGAATTGGGAATCTACGACGACCTGTATGGCCTGTCCCCCAACGACCGCGCCGCGTTCCTTCGAGACAAACTGCGCAGCCACCACGTTTCGGACTGATCGGAAGGTACCCCCGACAACGTGTGAAGGAGATCGGCTGTGACTGAACTACAACTATTGGCTGCCATACTGCCGGAAGAAGGCCCCTACCTTCTGGCAGTTCCAGCGCAGTTTACGAACGATGAAGGCGAGGTCATCCACTACTTCCGACACGTAACCTGTGACACCGTTGAGAATCTGCTTGAGAACGCGCAGTCGCGCAGCGACAGGCTGGACTGTTACTTCGCTCTTGGTTCTATCAACGAGGTACGCAAGAAACGTATTCGGAAGGCTGACAACATCGTCCGCCTTGGTGCGTTCTGGCTCGACATAGACGTTAAGGACGACCCGAAGCACTACCCTGACCAAAGGACAGCAGCGACAGAGCTGAAGAAATTTATCACGGCGCACGGCCTACCAGATCCGTGCATCGTGGACAGCGGCGGTGGCCTACACGTCTACTGGCCGCTCGAAAAGTCCGTAGACAAAGAGCAGTGGCTGCATTACGCCGCCAAGCTGAAGCAGGCTACCAAGGTGTGGGGTCTGAAGGCGGACCCGTCTCGTACTTCTGACTGTGCCAGCGTCCTGCGCGTCCCGGGTACGTTTAACCACAAGTATGGTGAGCCGATCCCAGTTCGTTTGGTGGTGCGCCGCAACCCTGTCTCGTCCACCCATTTCATGGCGGCGCTGGCGTCCATTGAACTGCCAGCAGCCAAGCCAGTGAAGGCCGAAGTACAGGAGCTGAAGTTGGGTGACATGCCCTCGCACCTGAAGGGCGCCGGTGAGGAGATTAACAAGGACGCCAGTGGTGGCCTGACTCAACAGTACACGCAGGCCGATCCCCGCGAGACGGTGCGTCGGTGTAAGCAGCTGACGTGGCAGGCTGGTAACCCCGGGCAGGTGGAGGAGCCGCAGTGGTACGACATGATCGGCTGCCTGCGCCACGCCAAGAAAGGTGAGAAGGCTGTCCACATGATGAGCCGTGGGTACAGTGGGTACTCCGCCTCAGAGACAGACAAGAAAATCCAGCAGCACATTGAACAAGGTGTGGGCCCGACGTTGTGTACCACGTTCGAGGACCACAACCCGGGCGGGTGCGCCGGCTGTCCGTTTGCCGGGAAGATCAGCACACCCCTGCAGCTGGGCCAAGAGATGACCAAGGCCGAACCGCCGAAGGTCGTCCACCAGCTGGACAACCCGGACACTGAGGGTATGACCCTGCCGGACCCCCCGTTCCCGTTCAAACGCGTGGTCTCCCCAGACGGCGAGAGCGCCAAGATCGCCATGCGTATCGTGGGCGATGAGGGCGTCGAGATGGAGGAGGTCATTTACGAACACGACGTGTATCCGCAGGCCATCGTCTACGACGAGCGGGAGTCCCGCTACGTGGTGGAGGTGCGTCGCTGGCTGCCGAAGGACGGGTGGGACATGTTCCCTCTGCCACTGGGCCAGCTGTACGACCGGCGGAAACTGTCGATCACACTGGGCGACATAGGAGTTCTGCCTGATCTTGGAAAGGTAGATCTGTTGGTGCAATACATGCTTGGATACATTCGAGAGCTGCAGAAGACATCCGCTGCCAGTACGGTGTATGCCCAGCTGGGATGGCGGGACAATGGCAAGTTCGTGCTGGGCGACCGGGTACTGGAGAAGGGCAAGACCCTGCCAGTCAACGTCCACAAGAACATCGCCAACGCGCTGGACTGGGTGACGCCGAAGGGCGACATCAATGAGTGGCGTAAAGTGGTGGCCATGTACGAGCGCCCGGGTCTGGAGCCCTTCCAGTTCGGGATCGGTGCCGGCTTCGCTGCGCCGCTGTTCCGCTTCACCAACTATAACGGAATGATTATCTCCATGGTTGGTGAGAAGGGCTGCGGTAAGTCCAGCGTCATGCACGTTGCCAACTCCATCTGGGGGCACAAGTCCCATGGCTGGGCGGACATCGAGCACGACACGGTGCGGGCCTTCTACAACAAGATCGGCGTACTGAAGAACCTGCCAGTGTGTTATGACGAGATCACCAACCTCGACGAGCAGAGCCTGTCGGATCTGTGCTACGCCGTAAGCAAGGGGCAGGGTCGCCAGCGTCTGAACCAAGACGGTAGCGCCAAAGAGAACCACGGCTCGTGGCAGACGATGATGCTGACCACCTCGAACGCCAGCCTGCACAGCCGCCTGTCGCTGGCCAAGGCCGACGCGTCGGCCGAGGCGGTGAGGATCTTCGAGTATTACGTGCCGGGGCGCCAGATCCCCAAGGCGGAAGCGGACGAGACACTGGACCTGCTGAACGACCACTTCGGTCTGGCCGGCGAGGTGTTCATCCACGAGGTGATGCGTGACATCCCCCGGGTCCGCCAGCGGATCAAGGAATGGACCCGACACTTCGAGGACGTAGCCAACGTGTCCAGCGGCGAGCGGTTCTGGGCAGCCGGCCCCGCCTGCATACTGACGGCGCTGGAGATCACCAACCATATCGGTATTACCGACATGGACATTGATCGGCTGGCCAACTTCAGCGTGGATGCGATCCGCAACATGCGCGACGCGGTGACCGACAACACCCGGACGCCGGTGACCATCCTCGGTGACTTCCTGAACTCCAACCTCGACAAGATGCTGACGTTCAACGTCGAGCCGGTGGAGGGCAAGCTGGCCTACGCCACGCAGGAGCCGAGGAACGAGCTGCGGATTCGTTACGAGGCGTGGCACGGCGTGGCCTATGTGGACCGGGCGTACTTCCGCCAGTATTGTGCCGACCACCAGATCGACGTGAACCGCCTGAAGACGGCGCTGCGCAAGCGGGGCATCCTGAAGGACGAGACCCGGATGGTGTTGGGGCGCGGTACCCAGTGGAAGACGGCACAGGTCTGGACGTGGGTGTTCAACATGAACCACCCAGATCTTGGGAATGTGAGCCGCGGGGCTCAGTCAGTGAGTGCAGCGGAGGTGGCGGGAGCCGCCATTGCCTCCGCGCAAGGAGACAGCCGGACGTAGGGGCTAGGCCAAGGACGGCCGCTTTTATACGCCGGGGATTAATTCGATAGCGCTAACGCAGACACCCCCGGAAACACCAAGGTCGTAGGCTTGACCTTGGCTATCAATCAGTTCTACACGGAGGAACCTCGCTGACATAAAGAAGGGGTTAGTACCTGACGTCCCCATATAACGACCCAAAACCACCGTAGCCCCTAGCAAGTATCCTTGGCTATCAGCAATAGAAGCGGCCGTCTTTGGGTCCACCATTTTGTATTCGTTAACATAACTTCTGTCTCCATCGTTGACTTCAGCGATGAAGTAAACCTGAAAGTCGCCAGTCTGAGCGTTTATAACATCTGACAAAGTTTTCGTGTCATCTGGGTGAACAAAAACGTGGAGGTACGCCCCTGCCACTTGGTTTGCCCACGACTGGTCGGCCGGCGGTTGCACGGTAAATGCCACGTTGTCACCGTTGTAACCGACGAAAGACTCGTTACCTACAGGTTCAGCGAGCACCCTCCCAAAATATGTAGGGTTTCTGTCGTCAACGTAATAGACGAGTGCGTCTGTTATCTGCCCCTCATTAAGTGTGGCGACGTTGGTCATAGGTTCTATGTCTAGTGTAGACTCAACTGTAGGGTGTTTAACGACCCCCGTAGCTCCAGGCACCCGAAGTCCTACCGGGTAGGTGGAAAAATACAAACCTGTGAAACTTGGCAGACCTATACTGGGCGCCTCACAATTAAGCTCCTCTAGGGTCCCAAAGAACGACTGCCAAAATGGTGTGCACTCTAGTCCGTCGTTATAAGCCATAGGTCTTTTTCCTTCCTGTATTGTCCCGGCGTGACTTTAGTCCTCGCGGTGTACGTCGATCATCAGACACCCTCGATTTGTGCAATCAGTGAGCCGGCTGCGTTCGCCGCGTCACCAGACACCTGAGCGAAACCACGTACGGCCTGCCCCAGTGCAGTGGAGGCGTTGTCAGAATCGAACAAAGCGATCTTGTTCTGGTCGGCGTTCATCTGGGCCTCCAAGTCACTGGACTCAGCTTTCAGGCGCAGCTCCTCGAATGCCACCTCCACGTTGTAGTAGGTGCTGAGGGCTGAGTACAGGGAACTCTGCGCCTGCGCCCGGACCCGGGCCCGCTCAATGTCCTTGTCAGGGATAGTGACCCACATCCGATAGAAGTCTGCCAGTGAGTTCATAATGGAGGTCTTGTATCGCACTGCCTCGCCGACCGCGAACTGCAGCATCTGAACCCGGACCTCCTCGTGGCGGATGGCCTCCTGTCGGTTGGCCTCCAGCACGGCTGCGTCGCCTCGCTGGCGTACCCTGTCAAGCGCCCGAACATAGGCCCCGGGAGGCAGGCTGAACCCACGCTCAGAAAAATTCGAGCGCAGCTGGGCCTCACTAGACTGGAACGTCTGCTGCTCTTGGTCCCGGACTTGGTGCCAGATCAACTCCAGCACCGTCTTATCGAGACCGTACGGCTGAACGCCGCTGATTACATTGCACAACCAGTCATCAGGTGTATTCTGGAAACAGTCGTTAATCGACGGGAAATACTTGCTGACCCACTCGTCGACCATGTTGTTCAGGCGCTCTACCTCTGTGCTGGTCCCGTCACTATCTGGGAACAGGTCTGAGAACTTGGGGGGTTCTTGGAGGTTGGGCTTCCTTATATCGAAGTTCAGTCGTGGATGCTCAAGATCCGGCTTGGACTTGTTGAGTATCCACCTACGGGCATTACTGGCCTCGGTCAGCGCCTTGCTCGCGTGCTTCTGAAGGAAGTCAGTCGTACCTTGGTACCGTGTATCGAGTTCTGTTGCCATGGATTACCCCTCCTCTGGCGCAGTATATACTTGGTAGGCGTCCGATGTGGACCCTTTTACGGACAATACGTTGCCGGTAGGTAGTCCACCGGCTGCGCCAACTGGGGCTACTCTACGGGACTTCCCTGCAGTAACGACGAACGTCGCTCCCCCCTCACTACCACCGTTGTGCGACACAACGAAACCGGGGTCGCCTACGACCTTCTGTCCCCCTGAGCTGTCCTCCGCAACGCTAACTCTACGATAGCAGTTTACAGCTGGTACACTGCCGTCGGCGCCCGCGAAATCTTCGTAGTCGAAATCCCAGACACCGAACCCATCTAAGGTATCCCACTTAGCGAGCCTGCGCCTGCCGTTTTGTATGACGGCGAACGTAAACCCGAAATGGTCTGTGGTGTTTAGGTGGCAGGCGAAGACAGACTGGGACGCAGTCCGATAATCCCCGCCGAGTACTGTAAGCCCCCAAGTCAGCGACTCGACGTCGTCCCCTAAGTCGAATAATTCGGTTCCCGCCGGGACGCCATCCTCGACGATCCCGAACTCGTTAGCCACCAGCACAGACAACCCGTATACTCTGTTGGTGAGCCCTGTTGTGCCATTCTTCAGTTGTCCGCTACCTCTATACACGATGCAGACCCCCCACACTAACCCAGCAGCATAAAACGCTGTCATGTAGTTATATAACGGCTTGTCGGAGTACGGAGGTACATTAACTGGTACGTCGGGCAGCTCGTCTTTTGCGGAAGTGGACCTCAAAATCTGGAAATTCCCCGCCGAGTCAGCGAAGAACAATGTTGTCAGATAGTCAACTTCGTTTTCTCCGTCCACGACAACGTCCACGCCACCGTGGTACACGCCGAAGTACACAAACTCGCCGACCTGCTGTCCTACGTCATTGGTGGGGGCTACAACGTCGCCGTGTATGAACGACGGTAACCGACCAGTAATAGGGTCGTCGTCGTGGTCCTCTCCGGCGTCAACCCAGACCCCCTGCTGGAACTGCGGGACGTCTGGGAGATGGAAAGCCACAACACTACTGCTACTCCCCTCGACTTCAGTACCAAGGACAACGTCTGCGTTAATGTAGGTAAACACTAGCCCCTTTAGCCCGTGGTCGTATTGCTCATCGCTATAGTCCACACCGGGGAAAGCCAGCACCACCCCCCACGACCCCCAATCCGCAGTAGGCTCAGGAGCGAAGGCGTACAGCTGAGGCGCTGTTATTAACGGTTTTTTTCTATCCCTAGCCACTAGGCCAAATCCGGTGCTCTGTCTGATAACGGACTCGGCGACAGTTATCTGTACGAGCTTGTTGCTGTGTGCTGACGCACTTACCCCCACCGCCAACGGGCGATCCGGGGACATCGGCATAAACAAGACCTCTGGCACCCCCTCCCATTGGTTGGTGTTTGTCCCCAGCCAAGTTAAACAGATAGAAGTCGGGTTTTTATCCCTGACAGTTCTACTGAGATTCGCACTCGGGGGTCCCAAAGGGGGGCCATACGAGGTTACTAAGTAGTCGCCGAGTAACTTGCTATTGTCGCCTGACGTTACCGTTATGTCCTCGGGGGCTACGTCTATCACACCTTGACCGGATATGAGCCCGTCCCTGCTACTGAACGCGTAGACATATCTTGGAGTGCCGGACGCTGTAGTGGCCCCCGGGTCGCGTGGCCAACTTACAGCGCCAACAAGCGTCAGCCTGTGAGGTAGGTCTATCACCCGGGTCCTACGCCGACCGTTACGTCTCACGTGTTCAATAAGCAACCCTCGCCTTACCTCCCTCCGCACCCCCCTACGGACAGCTTGTCCCCGACGTTTGGCGTACGCCAAGTCTATGGGTGCGTTGGTTAGGTTGGACTCAAGCCGGTGCTTCTTCGACATTACTTCACCCACCGTCGGGCGGACGCCGCGATGTGGAACTCCACGCCATCCAGTTCCGATGATCGTTCGTCTACAATCTCCAGCTTGGCGTGCCACTGCCTCGCGGTAATGCCGCGACCCACTCTCGCCCGCATCAGTGGGTCCCGTTGGACAACCCGGTACGTCCGGTCACCCCGGCCGTCGGCGTTCAATCTGAGATACACTGTGCCGTCTGTGGACAGGCCGACGTAGGCAGTCTCGATGTGCTTCTTGGCGTTGGTGCCGAAGTCCGTGGTGCCAAAGTCCACCATCGCATTGCGTGGAGCGCCGTCGTCATCTCCCCCGCGAAGCAGGTACACCCCGTCCCGGCGGTAGGCGTAGGTGGCCTCCGGTGAGTAGGCGAACCCGTCGAACTCGAAGTTGTCGTAACGTGTCGCCGCACCCGTCTCCAGATCAAATCCGTACTGGCCCCAGATGTCCGTCGGCCCCTGTGTCGCAGACGACAGGTTTAACCCTTCACTGACCATGGCGTTAACGAAGTCACCCACGCTCAGGGTCGGGTCGAGGATCAGACCATCCAGCACCATGTCGGAGACCAACACACCGAACGTCAGTTCTGGCTGTAGCTCAAGGCCAAACCGGATCGACGCGTACAGAGACGGGTCCGTGGTGATGGAGTCCGCCAAATCCATGTTCTCCCACACGAACTGGAACCCGGGGAGGTTGTACCCGTCGTCCGCCTGCATGGTCAGCATGGGCATCGACACGCTGGCGCCGGCGTACGGGCTATCTGCCGCCAGCATCTGGAACGCCGGTGCTTCAGCTTGCACAGTACCAACAGCACCTGTGATGGTTCTGGAGTAGAAGCCAAACGACGGCAGAGACAGGTCCGCGCCGGCGGTAACCAGAATGGGGTTCGAGGTCGCATCCATCCCCAACGACGGCAGGACCACAGACCCACCCGCTGCATCGGAGTCCGCTGAGAACATCTGGAACGCAGGCAGGCGTCCGGTAACCTCAGCGTACGTCGCCAGTGCTGACAGATCCCCAGCGAAGCCTACCCGCCCACGGACGCTAACCTCCCCGCTTGTCACAGAGTTAGCCACACCAGAGAACGCGACAACGCCGCGAACCTGCGCGACGGTCTCCCCGTCCACAACACCCGCTACCAACCCTCGGAGCCCTACGCTGCCGGTAACCCCAGTCGTGGTAGACAGGCTGACAGACAGCCCTACACTGCCGGTGACGCTGGCAGAAACTGCCCCAGCCAGCACGGGATCCTCAACATAGTCATCGGACGTGTAGAGCATGGCGTCCAGAACAACCGGGTCTTCTGTTGTAGACGTGCCTGTGTAGATAACGTCTCCGCCCACTTGGACGAAGAACTTGTCGCGACTACGGATCAGTGACACTCGATCACCAGCGCCGTAATAACCTGCGGGTGTGTCACTCTCCACGCCGTCAGTAATCGGTATGACTTCGACTGCTGCGCCGGCGGTCCTCAACATCACGCCCATGCGTAGGTCGTTCAGCGACGCTCCGGTGTCGTTGGTAGCGAACCCGACAGCCACCCGGGGGCGGTCGTTAAGGCTGAACGATGCCACGGTGTCGCCGGAACGACGCTCAACGCTACGAGCAGAGGCACGCCAGTCAGGGCCTGTGTTCAGTTTCTCTACTGTGCCCGGGGTGCCGGGTTGGTACGGACGCCCACCGGTGCAGGTAGTCTCCGTAGTGGTCCTATACCGGCTACCGGTGGAGGACGCCCGTTGAGGCATCCAACCAGTGATGATCCGGTCGTAGCTATTTGTGAGGGGGTTCCAGTCACCCCGCCCATAGACAGGAATATACCCGGTTGTCGAGATACCACCGTTCGTAGGAGGGTTAAGCTGGATTATAGAGATCCCAGACCCAGAACTAGAGCCGGCACTGACCCGTTTGGTTGTGGTTGTACATGTCGGCGGTATCGCCGGGACAGGCGGGTCGCCGGGAATGTATCTGAGCTCGACTTTGCGACGTAGCTTATTCACGGCGGCCCCGCCTCCCTTATGCTGCAGGCATTACAATGGAGAAGTAGTCAATGATCTGTGTAGCTCCGGCTGACAGGTTCGGGTTTGTGATTTGCATATCACCGCCGGCGGCCTGAACAGTACCTTGGATACGCACCGCAGAAGTCGAGCTGTCATCAGCATCAGCTGGATACACGAGGCGGAACCATGTCGCAGTGTCTGCGGCGTTGACTGTGCCTTCCCAAGATTCCCCGGGGGCCTTGAGAAGCAGACCCGCGTTCGGACCTTGCTCAAAGGTAACACCGGTGCCAGCGCCACCCACGGACACCTCGCACAACATGGTAGATCCCGCCGGCACCGCGTCGTGCGGCGTGGCAGGGGCAGTGCCTGAGTACAGGCGGATAACTGCACCGTCAACAGCGGCCTTCAGTGAGCCGGTGGCGACGAGGTGGTTACGAAGTCCATCGCTAAGCTGCATGGTTATACTCCTACGGTTCCGCCGGCGATCACCAGCTCGTTAATCGGGATTGAGAACACGCCGCCGGCCGAGATACTGCGCGACAGCGGCAGCTCGAAGATACCCAACACGTTACCACCTGTGGCGGCGTCGAACACACATACGTGTGTGACAGTGTATGCGTTCGCTGAAGCCGGGAATACCACGTCCGCGTCATTGGTTACCTGCCACACCTCACCCGCAGAAGGTTGGGTCGCAGTGAACGTAGCAGACTGGCGGGCATAGTTGGCGTCGGACACCTCGTTACCTGAGCCGTCCAGTGTCGGGTCACCGGTGTGCAGTGACACATGCCACGCAGTGGGGCGGGTGCCCATTGTATCCGTAGTGAACAGCCACTTCAGTAGCTGTTCAGACGAGAAGATCGAAGTGTTCATACGCTACCTCAGAGCTGTGCTGTGGGTGTCAGGGTCAGACCCGCAGTAATCCGCAGGGTTGTGCCCGCCTCTACCGTCTTGGCCGTGGAGAACCGGGCGATGGACAGTAGGATACCTGCGGTCCCGCCCTTCACTGAATCCGACGCGATGAACGCGCCGTAGATAGTCTTGCTGGCATTCATCGTGAACTCGATGGGGTTACCACTGTTGCCGATGAACCCAACGCCGTCGTATGAGTTACTCCACGCAGGGCGGTTAGCCTCGTCGTACGCCTGTGATTCGCCGACAGTAGTTTGCAGGTCCGCTGCACGTACGCTGGAGTCCGGCACGTAGTTGCTCTCAAACAGGCCAACGTACCAGCCAGAGATAGGCGAGGGACCGCTGCCACGGATCATGCCTGCGATGTGATCCACCGACTGCTGCGGCATAATGTTGTGTTCGATGGACTCATCCACCACCTCACCGTCGACAATCATCTCGACGCGATACACCAGACCGGTGCCCAGTAGGTTGTTCATGGCCTTATAACCTCCGCCTCAAAGTAGTCCGCGGCGGCAAGTCCACCCTGCCCGCCTATTTGCTTCGTCGTAGTAACCACGCGCCGCTGGCCATTGTGCTCGACCACGCCGGTGGCGCCTTTCTCGTGGTGCCCGAGGTGGAACCGGTCGGACGATGCCGGCATGATTCCTTCCCGCGGGTCTGGGCTTTCTCTGCGCATACCGTACCTTGTCATCCAGACCGCCTCACCCGACGGTGTGTTGCTGCCGGTACCGGGGATCGGTGCTACGTCATCCGCTGAGTCCTGTCGAGGCTCGTCCGTAGTGACGCCCGATAGCCGATACACTTTGTCTGCGCCAACATAGACCCCGTTCATGCCGGACAGGAGCATGGTCACTGGCTCCGGGTATTGGAAGAACGCTTTGTCGTACTCAACGAGATGCGGCGTCATGGGGTCAGTATAGTAAACAGCGTCACCCACTGCGACCAGTATCGTACCGTTATCTGAGGCCAGCAGCGAACCCGGAGTAGGTGCATACTTACCAGCTGTCGTAAGTACCTGCGTGTTTGTGTCCACCCGGTGAATTACCATGTCGCCCGGGGACGCTGTCTCGCCCTGCAAGTACAGCGTAGTGCTGTTCACCGGTGAAACATAGATCCGGGCCCGGCAGCCGTCGGGGATGGTTGGGATGTCGAAGGTCAGGGTGCCAGCAGGACACGAGCCGGGTTGGCCTGTGCCACCTTCCTCGCCGTGCTCGTTAATATAGGTCATGGCGAACAGCTGGCGACCCTCGACGCCCTCCTTGGGAGTGACGCTGGGGGCCGGGCTCATAAACACATCCGACACCCCCCACCGGCGCACCTGCTTGCCGTCGTAACGAAGCGTGGCGTTGGCCGTAGAGATGAACAGCTCGCCGTTGTGCGTGGTGTGACCTACGGGGCCAGCCGCTGACACGGTGTAAAGTTCTTCGACAACCCCAGCCACGTATCGCTTCAGCTTGTCACCATCCACGAACAAGACTTGGTCGCCGAGGGTCATCACCGCCCGGCAGTCCTCGGTCTCCACGACGCGTTCGTAACCGACCCGGGAGGACAGTGTCGCTCCGGGATCAAGGTTCACCATGTCGCGGGCGAAGCCTTCTTGGAGGCGGTTGTCCGGGGACCGGTTGTCGATCCCCTTGGACCAGTCGATCAAACGTACTGGCTCCACAGCCATCAGCCACCTCCTATCAGTCGGTCAGCAAGATCCCGGTTGTTGGACAGCGGGACGCCCGTTTCTTCAGCGTTGCGCATCTTTTCGACCCGCGACTTCTTGGACCGTCGCAGGGACTCCCGGGTGATGGAAAGTTCCGGGTTCGTCCGGTTCCACTGCTTAACATCCTCGTACGCCTCACGGTACTCCTCCGGCGTCTCAGCCAAGGTTACCCGGCGCATCAAGTTCTGCTTGCGCAGACGGCCCCGCTGCAGGCCGTTATACACGGCGGTGCGGTCGTGCTGGGCCTCCGCCTGTGAACCAGACTTCAGGCCGCCCATGTTAAGGATTCGCTCGTACACGCTCGGGGTGTAGTACGGGATCTGGTCTCGGCTCATGGT
>Ga0209300_1000196_pt1 | contig 36971 bp, 28 predicted proteins | sample Shrwel_input2_RT_FD_187535 | JGI IMG/M metagenome (GOLD analysis project Ga0209300, IMG submission 187535) | Subsurface microbial communities from deep shales in Ohio, USA - Utica-3 well 1 S input2 RT (SPAdes) (version 2) ... | reverse complement strand
AAGCAGGCGCTCCACCGGTACTTCCGGCATTACAATCAGACCCGGTACCACCAAACCCTTGATTACCAAACGCCCGATGAGGTGTACTACGGGCAATCCATATCTCTGGCAGCCTGAGCCAGGGAACCAACCGAATCATAGCTTAGGGACACCATCAGGTTGTCCAACTGATCGGGTCCACCTCACTCCTGAAGGTCGAGGAGCTGTCCGCTTCGAAGGGCTCGGCCAATCTTCATGTTGGTAGTCGGATTTGCTGAATCCAGGCTTATCCCCAGGCAGGTCAAATGCGGCGCTAGTTCCTTAATCATGGAACGCGTCAGTCGTGAGCCATTGCTGATAATGGAAAGCTGAAATCCAACTTCCCGGGCTACCTGGGCAATTTCCAACAGACGGTCGCCAAGGATCGAGGGCTCTCCACCGGCGAGATTTAGGCGTACTGTCTTCCAGGAGAGTTCTTCACCTAACGAATTGTTGGTGTTTGTGGGGTCAAAGTATCGGAATAACTCGGTTAGCAGCTGGCGGGTTCGCCTGCGATCATGAAACAACTCCCGCGGATTGGGGTAGTCTTTCCATTTGGCGTAGCAATACTGGCAGCTATAGTTGCAGGCTTCCGTGACGTGCCAGTTTATTGTGAGTTCATCTACCGCAGGGACCTTGGCAGGAGGTGTGGCCGATCGGTTTGCTGAAAAAATAAGGGTGTTCGTACGCATGCGTATACTCCTTGACGGAATCCGTTTTACGGACCGTGAAGTTTTTACATGGCGGACGCGGGGCGTCAGGGTAGGAGCATCAGGCTCCAGTACACCACTTGGATTTGGGGTCAGGTTTTCGGTTAGTTACGGGTTGCGCAACAAGTTGCGCCGGGTCTTGAGTGCTTCCTCGTGGTTAATTTCGAGATTGAGTTCAAGCCGTTGACTCATCAACAACCACCATTCAGCGGCAATCAGTCCGCGTTTGAAATCCTGGATGCTCCGGTTCTTTTTGGCCTCTCGGCGGACAGCCCGATAACACTCTTGTGCAACCGCTCGAACACTTTCATCAGGATCGAACTGTTTGGTGAAGTAGACCGTTTTATGGGCCTTCCCGTTTGGATCAAGGCCGAGTTCCAGTAAAGCCTTCAAATACCCTTGTCGCCAAATGGGCGATTTTTCAGTTACTTGGCTAGCATTGTATTTGCCAGCTTTGGGCTGCTCTCCTTTCCGGAGGCGAAGGCGGCTCAGGCAGAATTCAACCAATTCGAGTGCAAAGGACTCGTAGCACTCCAGTGCAGCTTGCTCGTATTCTTCTCTGCTAAGAGGAGATCCCAGGTTCGTTCTTTTTGCCAGACGGTCCCATGCTGCCTCTCTCAGAGGCAAATACCAATCAATGGAGTTCTCGCTGTTCACAGGGTTGAAGCGAGAAACCGACTCGTCAGAAAGTGGCTTTATTGATGAACGCATCAACATGAGTCGATGCCGCAACGCTTTTGACGGCTTGAGAAAGGACAACTTTCTCAGTAATGCCTCAAGCTGCTTGTGATGGTGTGGCTGTGCGCCGTTGGACAGTTCTCCTCGAAGCAACCCGACGCTTTTATCGATGGAGGGAAGCACTAGGTCGTTGTCCAGTCTATCAGCTGCAGAAATCGACCACTGCGGCATTAGGGCAGGCGGGAAATCGGGATCTTGAATTAATTGCTCAAGAAGGGCATCCCACCAATCCCGGTACTCGCGGGCAGCGGCCTCATTGGGAAGACTGCGCAATGCGCCGGAAAGGACTGTCAGTTTAGTCTCGATATCGAGGTTGCTGAGCTCGTCCTCAAGTTGAGCTTTCCAGATGGCTGAGTATTCGGTCGCCCACCATTTCCTGCTTTCATTGCCGCAGAATTCTCTCGCGAGCGGAGTTCTTTCTGCCAGGCGTAGTGCTGCTCCGAAGTCTTTGCGAATCGACCAACGTATCCAAGCTTTCAGTTGGTAGTCTGTGAGCTCGGAACAGATATGTTCCAGGTATTCGTTCTCTCGAATTTCCCGTTTCTCAACCGACTTCGTCAGAACTTCTGAATAGCGAATGCTGAGGGACGTAAAGCAGAGACCAAGTAGTGAAGCCCACTGTTCAATCTGCTGATCATCTGCAGAGGTTAGATCCATATGGAGGCATAGAGCCTCCCAAAATTGGATTCTGGTTTTGTCCAGCCAAACGGTCGCCTGGGACACGTCGAGCTGAGCGCAATCGGAAGAATCGAAAGAGCGAAGTGTCGACTCGAAGTTCGACCACTCAAGCTCCAGTTTCCGGAATGCTCCCTCGTTTATGCTGGCTAGTCTTCCTGCTGCGGCATCGGATGCGACCCAGGCTTTCAGGAATCGGATCCCCTGAAGGAGTTTGGAAGAACCGAGGTTTGGCGGTCCCTCATGCAACTGCAATGAAGCGAGGGAGACCAGGTTCTTAATTTGGAGGCCGCACATGCTTGCCAGGTCGCTCCGGTATCCGTCCTCATACTGGGACATCGTGTTAAAGAAGCCCCAGAGTATTTCGTTCCTTGTCGATTCGTCTTCAGCAACGAGCGCAGGATCGTCGAACAGCGTCGGGGAGAAACAGAACTCTTCTCCGTATAGTGCGGTGACAAACCAGTCGAAGGACACTGTTAAAGATGCAGTGGTGCCCAAATTTTTGAGAGCGCTGTACAGTGAGTATGGCGATGCCGAAAAGAGTGTTTGAGCGATTTCTTCAGCAAAAAGAAATACTTCTGAGCCATGATCAGCGACTTCGTTGCGCTGGTTAATGATCGGGTGCTTGTTCAGGAGCTGCATGGTCAGTTTCTGAGCCAAGCGGCCGGAAGAGAGAATTGCAGCACACTTCTTCTGATCTGAAGTCTCATGCTGGGCGGTACTAAGAACCTTTTCCAGATCCGTCGCCGATCCGAATATGCGATTCCAGTTGTCAGAGAAATGTTTGGTCAGCAGTGAGCGGGACTGACCGTCGATTTCAGACTCGTCGAGCGCCTGAAGAAAACGTTCAGTGGGATCACTTTTTTCATCGAGGTAGCGATCGCCGTAGGGCGCATCAATCCTGCACATGGTTTTCTCCACTTCATAGGATTAGGTTTCACAATAGGTGCGCTCCAGATACAAAATCTGATTGGAATCTGCAGCTGAAACCTCCCGTGCAGCAGAGGGGAGCGGAAAAGTGAGCATCAAGCTCGGTAGCCGACCGCAGATAAGCGCAGAGAAAGAGTAGAACGGTTTTTTCTGGGAGTCAATTTACCTTTCCTTAGAAAAGCCTGAAGGCTACAAGCTGGTAGGCGACATTTCGGTAAAGGAAGATAGTGAATGGATTAAGGGCCGAACTCCCATTGTCGAGCCTCTCCTTGTTTCGAAGTCGTCGCTTGGTGATATCATTTAGATTTTTTGGTTCCAGAGTCGATAAGGGAACAGGTTGAGCTTGCATAATCAGGGTGCCAATACACTCGCCATGCCTATGTCTGCCTCGGCAGTTGCGCACAAATCGAGCGGGTTTTTTTTATGCTTGGAGGAAACAGGCATGACGCAGTTCGCCAAGCCCACCATCGATGTTCCTCAATAACTTCAGCTTCTGAAGGCCCGGGGGCTCTATATCAACCACGAAGAGTGTGTAGCTGAATTGCTCAAAGTCGTTTGTTTTTAGATATCACAAATACTTTCCATCGAAGGCGCTAGCTTTCAAAGAAACGTCTTCGGTTGCTATCATTAATCCTTGTCTCAACTTAAGCGCTTTAATATTTGATTATATTTCTGGTAGTATCCGTGAGGGTCTCCTTCATAAACGATTGTTCCACCCTCAGGACCTGAGCCTGGCCCCATCTCGATAATATATTCACATTGAGCAAAGACCTGAGGCTTGTGATCTATTAGAACAAGACCTTTGATATCTTGTTTTTGATTAACGATAAATCTCATAAGTCTGTTTATAGAGACGCTGTCAAGGCCAGCGCCAGGTTCATCAATAATTAGTATGCGCTCACTTAGTGAGCGTGACATGAAATGCTGAGTGATCTTTAAGCGTTTTAACTCGCCTCCTGACAATGTGCTCGTTTTTCGATTAAGCGAGAGGTGAGCTAAACCAATATTATCTAGAATATTTCGTGCATTTTTTAATCTGGCGATGCAATCAAGGTTTTCAGGTAGTTCATTTATGTTTAAATCATAAATCTCTGAAATCGACAAAGAATTCCACAGGTATTTGTTGACGGTGGGGGAAAACAGTTTGCCCTCGCACTTTGGGCAATCAATTATCAAAGCAGATTCATAGCCGCGCTCGAATTTAATGGTGCCTGTACCATCGCATTCTTCACATGAAGCTGGGTAACCTGCGGAAGGTAAGAAATTCCGATAATCTTGACTGTGGTTCTTTGAGTAGAATTCTGCCAGAGGCTTACTCAAGCCAAGGTAACTTGAAACCGTGCTTCTAATATTCCCCCTTATTGGAGATTGATCGATAAAAATAACCTTCGAATCTATGTTTGATAGATAACGCGCGAGAGAGGATTTTCCGGACCCGGAGGGACCAACCAAAGCTGTAACAGTGTTTTTCGGAAGCCTAAGGTTTACGCTCTCAATGTTGTTTATTTTTATGGAGTTATACTCACTGAATGTCTGAGGAGGTATATACTCACTAAGCTGTACCTTTTCGTGTGTAGGCGCGTGGTTGGCATAGACAAAACCGCCGAGTTTTCCTGGCTCAGGGCCTACCCAAACAACCTTATCGCAATGTTGTAGGAAAAACTCGTTATGCTCAATAAGAACTATAGTATTATTTCGTTTCTTGATTTCATGAGTTTGTTTGATGATCGGCATAAAGTCATTTGGATGAATGCCTGCTGAAATTTCATCAAGAACAACAAGTATGCCATGGATGCTTGAGGCACACGTCTTTGCAAAGTTCAGTTTTTGAAGTTCACCGCCTGAAAGGCTTGGAATGGAACGCCCCAGGTGTAGATAATCTAAACCTGCGCTTATTAAAGCTTCCAGGAGTGATTCTAGAGGTGACCCGTGGTACTCATTTAGTGGTGCGAGAGTTTTCTTAATAAAACTTACGGGCTCAGTTAAAAATTCTGAAAAGGTTAAGCTTCCTAGATGAATGTTATTTCCTATTTCTGGTTCGACTTTGGAGCCAGAGCATTTTTCACAAATGTGACTATCTAGAAAGCCATCCAATGAAATATGGTCAGATTTATTGTTTGAAGTATGTAGTCGCTCAAGATAAATCGCTAAGCCTTCGTAATTTAAGGAGCGAATCTTTCGTTTGCCGTTGGCTTGAAAAGATACCTTTATCTTCTCGCTAGAAATGTCATAAATAAGTTTATTTTGTTCAGGTAGGCTTAATTTATTAAAAGGCAGGTCTGTCGGGATTCTTTCTTTATTTGCATAATCTATTAGTAGAGAGTGTAGCTTGTTTGAGACTTTGGATTGCCAAGGAAGGAAAGGGTTCTCTAAGATTGATTTGTTATAGTTTATCGATTTCCGGAGAGAATAAGTGCTCGTATGTCCTAGCCCGTTACAATTTCTGCATTGATTAAGCGGATTTGTGATTTTTAGTTTTCGCGGGCATGGCAATCCATTGCGATCAAGAGCGAAGAAGGTAATTTTTGATGCTAGGTTTAGGTAGCTATAAATCGTAGAGCGCGGGTTGGTGTTCTGGTTAATTTGCTGTAGCCCGACAGCAGGTATAATGCCGCTTGAAGATTCAATTCTATAGTTGGGGCTAGCAGCGTAGCCACTTTGGATAGCCTCAAACTCATCCCGGCAAAATTTGTATAGCGTATCAAAAGCCAGCGAAGATTTTCCTCCGCCACTTACACCTGTAATGCCTACCATCGTACCGTATTGTAGCTCTAAAGAAACATGTTTTAGATTATTGGTTGATACTCCCGTTAACGTAAGAGTGTTCCGCATAATTATAAATTCCTTGAAAAAATGCCATCTTTTCCACACCAAGGACATTGTAGGTTTTTCGGGATCAGTTCTCTCTGGAAATCCATTTCATTAAGCCTGAATTCTATCCGAGTATTGCTATTTGTGAGATCTTCGTAGGCACCTATTAATACTTTTATCGAATCTATTGTGGTGATAGACGCAGAAAGGCTTGTTAATGGGCCAAAGCTACCAATTTTTCGGTTTCTTCGATTCAGTTTTTTGACTCCAAAAATATCATCCTGATTTTGTGCCTGCATGTGTATCTCGAAACACTTTGCGCAGGCTGTTAGTCCTGGAATTATTGTTTGTCCTACTAATGTTAGGTGCAGGTTGTAACCACCACCTACAATATGCGGGATGCCGTTCGCCATGCAGTAACGGGCTACGATATCAGTTGTAATATCGACGTTTGGAAAATCGGCGCAGTTAATTATTAGATCAGCACCTGGGGGAATCTCTGAGAAAAAATCGTAATCGATTTTCGTGTCGAAAATTTCAACGTTCTCTGCGCCAAGGGTTAGTAGCCTTTCTTTTGTTACTGAAGCCTTTTTTTTAGCTACCTGATAGTTAGAGAAATTTTGGCGGTGGAGGTTTGAGGGCTCTACAATATCATCGTCGACAAGTTGAAAGTTTTTTACTCCAGCTCTAGCTAACCCTTCAGCAACCCAAGTGCCGACAGCGCCCATGCCGACTATCATTACTTTTGAAGTACTTAAATTAGCTAAAGCCTCAATGACTAGAGATTTTCTTGGGAGATAATCTTCAATTAATCCAATAAGTCTCCCAAAACGTTTCTCGACAGTTGGTAAGTATGAAGCATCAGAATTTATGAGGATGTTTTTCGAATTAAGAAACCCACAAAAATTTTTTAATGTCTCTCGTTCTATGTCTTTATGCGAGTCACATATTTCTCTCAGATTTCTGTCGCCAGTGAACCGAAGTAGTAGTTCTTCCATTCCTTCGTAATTGATGGCGACTTTTGTAGAGTCACGGGTGTTCGTTTTGAAAAACTCAATAGTGTTTCCGACGGAAACTAGAGCAACAGAACCTCGGAGCTTTAAATAATCAGAGTATTCCACAGACATTGCACTTCTCACTCTTCTGCATTGCAAACCAGGTCATGGTGCCATGGTTGATGAGATATTCGCCCCGTTTGGATAGTTTTGGTAGGTTTTTGTCCTTTTTTATAATGAAAGAAATGATGGTGATGGAGGCATGGCTACTTGAGAATAAAGATTGAGCGTAGCTGCCGCCAATACTTTGAAAGGAATTTTCTGTGATCGGTTTAGGCCTGCTTTTAGTGCTAGTCTGGTCGCTAGCATATGTTGGCTTCCAATCTTTAAGGGCTTCTCTGAAGGTGTTGGAGCAGCAGTCTATACAAGGCGTAATTCCGGGTATGATGAATTCGCCGGTACTCATATGGTGTGCATCAAATCCGCCGGCCACGTACAGCGGCAGTTTTTTTGGCCAAAGATATCGCCCAAGCTTTGTTGAAGTGTGACCAATATAAGGCTCATCTGCTGTATTGATTACAAGATCCGTGTCTTGATCTATAAGTGCATCTAAATTTGTGGTTGGGGTGAGCAATGATCTGCTTGTTGTGATATGGATTCCAGGGTTTATCTGCTCAAGGTGTTCTTTTAGGGCGGTCACCTTGGGTACCCCAATATTAAAGCGTGTCGCAAATGAATGGCGTTCTATTGAGCCTTCGGAAAGCTCTTTAGGATCGATGATTTGTATCGCTCCCAATCCGGCTCTTGTTAACTGTGTCGCGATATTTGATCCTACCGCTCCAGCTCCAATGATGGTTAATTTGGTTTTGAGTAACTTATTTTGTGCTTCGTAGCCTGTTACGTGATCGAAGAAGTTGTCAAAAAAATTAATTTGTCTTAGGTATCGGTCAATTAAATAGTTGTCTATGGGAGGTGGGGTTTCAGTGATTTCTTCAATTACGTTTTTTTGCGCAAGAAACGTGAAAAGATTGATGGCTTCCACTTCATCGAAAGTGTAGCCAAGTTCATTCAACTCCTCTTGTACAGGCGCAACTCCAGAAAGACATCGTAATACTTCGGTGACCTGCCTGTCAGCAGTGATTGATATTTTTTCTCGTGTGTTTATTTTATAGAATTGGATTTTTGTCCGCTCTTCGACTCTATCGTCAATATAAATGTCGATAGAGTCTTTTATGCGGAACCTTTTGTCTAGAATAGATGTCATGCTGGATTATTAATATTGTATTACTCCTGCGTTAACCTCCAGGTAACGATCCCATTCTGCAAGGCTATTCTCATCAGAGTTGGCTTCGTTCCGAGTGCAAACTCGTGTACAGCAGTCGCTCCGGCCTCCTGAACAGCCATCGCTATAGTGAGCTGCTTGTGTTTTCTCTGTGATCTCTTCGAACTGCAAACTAACCTGCGCCATGTTAACTCCGTTTCCATTGGTTTTAGTCAGCAACTTTGAACGATGAGTTTGCCCTACACATGTCGTTCTTTGCAACCCGTTTCCTCGTTGTTCAATACGCGGCGCGGCCCTTCCCTAACCCCGGATTTTGGTTCCTTTCAAGCTGAGGATTGGGGAGTTTCCTCAGCGAGAATCAGTACACAGCTGAGGGCTCACCCCCTGGGCTGGGGTGCGCTGTGTAGTGGAAATGGGCTTTAGAGAGGTACCGAGTTTGCGAGGATTCTGAACATTTTGGTTGGTGGACCTTCCTGGCGGTGGATGGCGAAAGGGGCCTTTGAAACCGAGCTGGTATACCTCTGGCTAACCTATTCGAGTAGTCAATCCTCGGGATTCAGTGTGATGGTGGTCGGTTCATTTCAACTTGTTCTCAAAAGCCTGTAGGTCCTCTTCCCGCCAGCGAGTAGTCCCGGGAGAGAGTTTAACGGGTTGAGGGAACCTCCCTTCTTTTACCCAGCGCCAAATCGTCGCACGGGAAACCTTGTAGCGCATACTGACTTCGATGACGTTGTAAAACATGGCTATACCTCCTTTTCGAATGCGGGACTAAACACCAACCCCTCTTTAACGGCAGGTCCGGAGTTCACACGTGGGCGAAGTATGCAGCAAGATATCGTGATTCGATCCCGCTAATGCGTATGTCGGGTCGCGTTCGCTGTAGGCAAGGGTCGATCACATCTTGAACAGTGTCAGAAAAAGTGGTAGGGTTTCTGACATTCGTTTAGAGGTGAGTACCATGTCCGTTACGGGGTCTGTTCAGCGCCAGATCGCCAAAGTTCCGCAAGGTGAACCTTTTACCAACAGCCGTTTTCTGCGGTTGGGGTCGCGCGCTGCTGTCGACAAAGCCCTGTCCAGGCTCGTAGAAGGAGGCGCTATCCAGCGGGTCGCACGGGGTGTTTTCGTCCGCCCCAAACAAAGCCGGTTTGTCGGCAATGTCATGCCGGATGTTTCACGCGTGGTCGAGGTGATCGCGAGGGATCATGGAGAGACCGTTCAGGTCCATGGGGCGGAAGCGGCTCGCCGCTTCAAGCTCAGTACTCAGATGCCAACGACGCCGGTCTACTACACCAATGGATCTTCCCGTGAAATTCGCATCGGAAACCTTAAGGTGAAGCTCATGCACACCAGCAGTCAGAGGAAGCTTCAGCATGCAGGCAAGAAGCCGGGTTTGGCCCTCTCCGCGCTTTGGTATCTGGGTAAAAACAATATCAGCACCGAGGTAGTGAAGCGGATCCAGGAAGGACTGAGCGAAGAAGAGTTCGAGACGCTGCTTTCCTCACGTATGCCAGCGTGGATGAGCGAGGCGTTCAGGCAATATGAGACAGGGCGTGCCCATGGCTGAGCAGGTGTTTCTAGAACTGTCCGCAGAAGAACAAAGGGATATTCTTCAAACTGTTGCGCCTCAACTGGCTCGCGGAGCCTCGGTGCTGGAGAAGGATATATGGGTCTGCTGGATCTTGCAGGCTCTGTTCTCCATGCCTGGCGCGCATCCGATGGCTTTCAAAGGAGGTACATCGCTCTCCAAGGTTTACGATGTCATTGATCGCTTTTCCGAGGACGTCGATATCACACTGGATTACCGAGCCTTCGAGGAGGGCTTTGATCCTTTCGGGGAGGGGGTGAGTCGGACCAAAACCAAGCAGTTCAGTGACCGACTGAAAAGTTATGTTCTGGCCTATGCGAACGAAGTGGTCGTTCCATATCTCGAAAGTGAGCTGGCCAAATTGCCAACGGCTGAGCAGCATACCGTTGAGTTGGACGATGGCGGTGAAAAAATCTGGCTCACTTACCCATCGGTTGTAGAGGGCACTGGCGAATACATCCGTTCCCAGGTGCTCATTGAGCTGGGTGGCAGGAACGTTATCGATCCCAACGAAATTCATACGGTCTCTCCGTACATCGCCGAGCTAACGCAAGGCCTGGTCTATCCGAGCAGTGAGGTCGTGGTTCTATCTCCGGAACGGACGTTCTGGGAGAAAGCCACGCTAATACATGTCGAGTGCAACAGGGGCAAACTTAGGGAGAGTGCTGAAAGGCTTTCCAGGCATTGGTACGACTTGGTTATGCTTGCAGAGCATCCTGCCGGCCAGTCAGCGGTCAAAAACCGGGAGCTGTTTGAGGAGGTTGTCCGCCATAAGAAAGTGTTCTTCCATACGGGCTACGCGAACTATGACGCATGTCTGGATGGGCGGCTGAAGCTATTGCCGGAGACGGATACTCTGGAAAGCTTGCGAGCTGACTATGAGAAAATGGTGGGTGCGGGAATGCTGTATTCAGTACCTCCGAGCTTCGAGGCCATTGTCGAGGCAATCCGGAACCTTGAAAGCCGTGTTAATGCTCGATGAGAGCCATTCTGCCTGTCGCGTGATTTATTAGCACGCTGGAAGGGTGATTGCGTTATCCAGCAGAGCGGTGCTTCGGGTGGGTATCGCTGGGGAACTACGAAGAAGCAGGTGGCGCAAACCTGGGAGTGCATGCGCCATGAACTCGTTGACCTATAACAGAAAACTCTGTCGGTCATGTTTTCCTGCTGCCCAATGTCGCTATGGCGGGCGATCCGCTTCTGGCGGTGGCACTAACTTGAAAGAAAAAAGGGTGTGGCGAGTAGGCTTGCCGCTCAGGGAATGAGAGTCGGGTATTGGGAGTGGCACACTCCCGTAGACTCTCGCCACTTCAGATCAGCAGATTGCTAGGGGTACACCCCATGCTCCAGTTGCCCCACCAGTTGCCGCACTTTCTCAATACCAGTCTTAGTTCCCATCAGCGAAATCGGCGGATGGTTGCCGAGGGCGCGAACTGACGAGGACATCCACTTGCCTGCGGCAGCTCGGTCATTCTCGAACAGTTCCAGAATCTCCTGGTAGGCAATTTCTCTCAGTTGTTCCGTCGTCATTCTTTCTGTCATGTCAGCTGTTCCGTTCGCGATGGACTCGGTCCAGTTTTTCACACAATGGCTTTGCTGCAAGCAAAAAAATCAGCACATCTTTCTCTAATTGCGAGATTTGGAAAATTAGAGCGAACACAGGGTGCTTGCCAATCTGGAAAATAGAGTTACGTTAATTTTCTAGAGGTTGCACCGATGGGGTTTAAAACAGCAAAGGCCAAAATTGCAGATCTGGTCATCTCGCCAAGCCTGTCGCCTGAGTATCGGCGGATGATTCTGGGGCTGACGTATCGAGTCTCGTCATTTTCACAGATACCGGAGCCAATGCTCCTAGATTACATCCTGGCTCACCCACCGATTGGTAAAAAAGTTGGGGATCAGTTTCACGTTGTCGCCAATATCCGGACTCTTGCCCTCAAACCGTTTCTTCCTGGGGACACCCGAATTCGCGTGATCGAGGATGACCATGCTGATCGACCGGATCTCGTAGCGGCCTCGGCATACCGCGAGCTAATTAACCTGATAATTTCTGGGATGACGAATCAGCAGTATCAGTACGCAGTGGTGGCGCTCTGGGAATTGTTTTTGAAGGGTCACCAGAACAGACAGCTGGCTGTAACACGCAAAACTGAATTGGCTTCAATCGTAGGGCTGAGGCGCCAGGCGTTATCTGAGATAGCAATAACGACGGGGCAGGCCGATTCGGAATTTGGTGGAGGTAGTGAAAGTGAGCGATAACAGCCTGAACGATATCCTTGAACAGCTGATCGATCCACCATATGGCATGCTTGGTATTCAGCGCGTTGCAGAGGTACTGAGCGAGGTTCTTCAGCGGGCGTGGTTGATCAAAGCGGAAGTGGAACCGGAAGGTCGGGGAAAACCAGAGTTTCTGGATTTGATTCCTGAGCTCAGAAAGCTCTGCGGCGAAATTTCAACTCAATCTGATGGCTCCGGTCGGTGGATCGAAAAAGACGATGCAGTAAGACATTTTAAGACGAGTAACCCAATTTACTCAGCGATGTTCGAGCTATCAAAATCAACGAAAGCACTTTCAGATGGGCGTCTCCAGCTAGTGGCGCATGGCCTGGTTGCGGCCCACATGGGGGTGCCCATAACAGATGGTCGAGCAGAAATGCCAATGGCAAACATTGAGGCTGCATTTAGAGAATTGCGCCGTCTGCGTAGCTCTCTGTTCGATTCTGCTATGTTTGAATTGCCAAGTCGACGGGGCTGTTACCAATCGTTGAAGAGGGTTGAATTATCGCGAAACATCGACTTTAGTCGTAAGGAGCTAAAGGGGCTTGGGCATATTCGCAGACTCATCGGTTTGTCGCTCGGTCAGGAGGTGCCATTAGAAGTCTCGACGCGAGCCAAGGGAGCGCACACATCGGGCGCGCAAGTTGAAGGCCTAAAGAGCGGCACAGAAGTTTCTCCAGACCAACTCGATGGTGGAGGGGAAAACTTTCATCTGTTTGAGGCATCACTATCTGGCCCGGCGCATATAGAAAAAGGACACCAGGACGGTCTTGCTCGGACAGATGTGGTATCGGAAGTTCCGCAATTTAAGCCCTCCGGACGTTCCAACCCCAAACGTGGAGGATCCCAGCAGCACGCAACCTACAAAGCGCGCCACATTAAAAATCAGATGCGCAAGGCCGCTCAGCCCCTGACTGGACGGTGGGATCGGTTAACAGAGTTTGATCTTGCATCGTCTATTTCCATGCTGTCCTGGCCAGGCGCAGGACAAAATCCGGGTGCAATCGCGGCGGGTTTGGTTCTGCTCTGCGGTCGGCCGCTGACCACAGTTTTGAACACACGTTTATTCGAGCGAGTCAGTCAGGTCCCAAAGCACCCATCTGAGAATAGAATGGCACTGTGTTACGAGGGAGCCTTTATTCAGGTGCCTGTACCGGTGCCCGAGCGCTCTAGACAGTTGCCGATGGAATTGTATGCCAACCTGGTTCCGGCGGATGATCAGCTGCGGCTGCCCATAGTCAGGGTGCTATGGGACTTGTTGGTTGAATATCTGGGCTCGTCTGGCATCGCGTGGCGCGGTCGCCTGTTTCCACAATCTGAAATAGACGATATCAAAATAAGCGCTGAAAGCATTATTGCAGACGTGCGATTAGAAGACGGTGCCAGGCTGACTGAAACTCGGCTCCAGCGTTGCCTATACAATGAGATTGCGGATGTCTGGGGTGATACAGCGGATGCCGTTTTTATCACTGGCAACCAGCCGTCGGTAGGAACCCATATATGGTCTCCTCCCCGCTTGCAATGGCTCCAGACGTTGATGAGGGACAGGTTGCTGCCATATATCCGGCCTGTTAACGAGGCGGCTTTGCCGCCGCCTCTGGCCCTGATGAGGATTCGCCGCGCGCCTGCCTAATCACGGAAGCGGCCTTACAGCCAGTGGATTCCACAGGTTTCAGGTGCGCCGGTTTGACCTGTTATGTCATCAATGTGTCTGTTGCCTTCGCAACCTTGGGTAAAGCCCTTTTATTGATTCGTGACGTTGCTTGCTCTGTTTACGTTACGTTTTTAGGCCACTGCCATTTAGCTCTCTGCTGGCCTGTAATGTTCTTGGCGGGCCACAACGACCCAAGCCATTCGAATTATCTTGTTAGCCACGGCAACAACCGCTCGGTTGTGACCTCGCCTGGCTTCCACCGCCAGAGCCCATCGGCTCAAGGCGTCTTGCTTGTTCTTGGCTGTTCGCACCACAGCGCGAGCGCCGTGCACCACCAGGGATCTCAGGTAGGCATCCCCTCGCTTGGTGATCCCATATAGCGACTGCTTGCCGCCGGTGCTGTACTGCTTGGGCACCAGGCCTAGCGCCGCCGAGGCATCCCGGCCACGCTGGAATTGCTGGCCATCGCCCATCCAGCTTTTGACGGCACTGGCGACAACCGGGCCAACACCGGGGATGTCGGTCAACCGACGGCAGGTGTCGTCTTCTTTGGCCTGCTGTTGTAGTTGCTGGTCATACCAGACCTGTTCATCGAGTAAAGCCTTAAGTCGGCTCCACTGTCGATTCAGTAGCATGCGGAATCGAGCACTTAACCCGTTTTCATCGTCTTCGAGCAACTCGGGCACCCGCCGGCAAAACGCGCTGACAGACTTCGGTACGGTTAGCCCATATTCAGCCAAGAGGCCGCGCATCTGGTTCACCAACCGAGTGCTCTCAACCTTGAGGCTCCGGCGAATGGCGTGAAACGCTTGGTCGTCCTGTTGTTCGATGCTCTTTACTGTTACTGGCCGAATCGCACCGTGATGGCAAGCCTCCGCAATGGCCTGCGCATCGTTGTAATCGTTCTTCTGCCCCCGCAGGTAGCCTTTCACGTGCTGTGGCGGCAGTAGAACCGGCTTGTGATCATGCTCTTCCAGCCAGCGGCCCCAGTAATGAGCACTGCCGCAGGCCTCCAAAGCCACTGTCGCCGGCTCGTGCTTCGCCAGAAACCGTTTCAAGCCGTCCCGGCGAAAGGTTTTCCGGCGCTTTACATCGCCGCCGCGCCCCAACTCAATAACCGCGAAAGAGGTTTTTGCCAGGTCGATGCCGATCACGGTATTCTTGTTCACGGTCTCCTCCTTAACTCGTTGGATAGTGTCTGCAACATCTATCCTGGCGCATTACGACGCCGATTTGGAGTGGGGAGGAGACCATCCCATCTCGTTGGTATTCATTATTACTGTGTTTCCGAAGCCGATCTGCAGGATCGGTACCTAAGCGCCCTACGTGGAATGGTGCCAGAGGGGGTTCAGGAGTTAATGGCACCGTTTATGGGCTGCCCCAGCCGTGATCATTTTATTGGCAGTCCTTTGTGCCCAACACTTGAATGGCTAAGGGCCGTCGTCAGCGAACTCCGTTCAAAGTTGGCAGAATCCAAGCGTATGGCCTTGGATGCTGATCACCTGATTGAGCTCCACAACCGTTACACGTTGTATGTCGTGATGTTTATGGCCATGGCAACCGGGTACCGTAGTGTCCAGGCTCCGCTTTCTCGTAGCACTGATTATGATCCCCTATCGGGTATGCTCGTGGTGGCCGACAAAACTGACAGCGCATTCAGTCACGCGAGATTGGTACCTGTTCCAGACATTTTTTCTCGGCAATTAGACCTCTATAGCCAGCATCGAGAACGCGTGGCTGACCGGATGTGGGCAATTCTGGGTATTAAGGAGGCGCGGCATTTTTTGTTTTTCCTCTCTAAGGTAAGCCGGGCCAAGGCATCCCAAAAGCTCGTCAGGGTTGTCCCAGTCACGAGTGCAAAATTGAAGTCCCTTTTGAAGGGCACTTGGGATCTTCCTCTCAATGTTAATCGTCATTATATGCGCAGTGAGCTTCGTCATCGGGGAGTTCATGGGGAGCTGGTCGATGCCTGGATGGGACACTGGCTGGACGGCCAGGAGCCTATGGGGCGTTATTCAACGCTCAGTCCTGTTGATTTCGCCGCACAACTTGAACCCGTTCTCAGTGAAATTCTGGAGGAAATGGGCTGGTCTCCAGAGGAGGGATTGTCATGAGCCGACATGTTCCGATTGAGAAACGGGCCCATGGTGATGAAATTCGTTCGGATAAACGTCGACAAGAGGTCGAAAAAGAGTGGAAATTCGTCGATCATTATCTGGATGAAAACGCCCGAGATATCGTTTTGGGGCAATGCCCTAGCCAGTTGCCGGAGCAGAGGATAGATGAGCTTTTTGAGGCGGTGACAAAAGACGTTTCCCGACACAACTTCAAACTCCGGCACAATTATCTTGCAGAGCTGCTCCAACGGGCGGCTAGAGAGCACAATCTCGATTTGCCCAATCAGCAGCGCCTGGTTGTTTTGCATGGCGAATCCGCGCCGGCAACACCGTTGGGCTTCGAGCAGCTTGCGATTCTTCGCACTTGGGTTAACGGGTTCTGGGAAGACTTTGAGAATCCCAAAAGTCGTGAAAGTGCCAGAGAGAAAAAGCTTGATGCCGGGCGCCTAATTTTCAGTTTTGTTGTATTTGGTGGGGTTCACAGCAAGAAAAAGCTGCAATGGTTGGTCGATACCATTTCAAATGGTGTTTTCCATCGAGAGGAACTGACGTGGATGGATATTGAGACCAAGCAGGGCTTGCGGCGTTGGTATCCCGACCCTGTATCGATGCTTTTACTGCAGCACTGGTACAGAACCTACGGTGCAGATCAGTGGCCGACTGAAATGAATACGGATCTTGCCCGTCTGGTTTTCAATTATCTTCGATTCCTCGACTTGCTGCAGAAAGGAGAAACGAAGTCCAAGCCCATTTTTTGGCGATTGATCGATTCCTCCGCGACCTTAGATGCGACCCGTATAGAGGGAGCTATTCATCATATTCAGCGTAGCATCGACGCGACTGTGTCGTTACCAGCAGATGCGTGGGCACGGTTGCTAACTAAAAAAGTGCCACGCCGAATATCAGGAAAAGTGGAAGAGACAAAAACCCGGCCAGTAACGGGGTTGCAACCACTGACCGGCCGATGTGACTCGGATGTTTTTATCGGTGTGAGGGCTATTCAGGCTGTTTTGAAGAAGGCGACTCGGAGAAGCGACCTTGGTGCTGGAGACAAAACTTATCAAGAACTGACAGCTATTGCGGGAGACGACGCATGGGCGCCTGTGGTGCGTGTTTTGGCAAGTTGGGCCGCACACATGCGCCGTTATGGGGGGCGCCAGAAGCGCATTGTAACCAGCAGCATTAAGAAATACCTTTCTTCGATAGCGAAACCACTTGCAGAGATACTTGCAGGTACCGAGGACTTGAACGCATTGGGCGAGGATGAGTGGCAGGAAGCTTATGATCGCCTGCTTGCTACAGCTTCCTCAGGAAAACAGCGATCCAATCGAGCAATCTGTGCGGGCTGGTTCCATGATTATCTGGTCGAACATTTTGGGATGCCCGAGGTGGAAATTGAGGGAGCGACCGTCAACGGCGAGGTGGATGCAAATATATTGACCCCCGCCGAATACGTCCGAGCAAAAAAAATGCTGGCATATTCCGGCGAAAGTCACCGCCTTATTCGGATACGACAGAATGTCTTAACCCTCGGATTTCGTTGTGGGTTTCGTCGCACGGAAATTCAGAAAACTCTAATCAAAGACCTGCAGGGCTTATTAGACCCTTTGTCGAAGCGCCCGGAGCTTTTAACCAGAGGCAACAAATTTGCCGGTCAGAAAAGCGACAGTGGCACTCGACGCTTGCCATTGTGGGCCTTGCTGACAGATGGTGAGTTGGAAGAACTGCGTGAATGGTATCGGTACCGGCTCCGAGAACCCGGTACGAAGCCAACCGACTTGTTATTTTGCGCCCCACAGCGGGGGAGTGAGCTCATTCCCCAACGAGAGCTGTTTACTCCTATCCAGGAGGCAATGCGAGCGGCATCTGGCACGGATACACTGCGGTTTCACCATCTCCGCCATTCATGCGTCACATTCACCGCATTGCGGTTGTTCGAGCGGCATGCGGGAGAGCTCATGAAGGTTGAGTGGGCCACTGACGACGATGGAAATATCGTGATGCCGCACTGGGGGCAGGACATTTTTTCGATTGCTAATCGCTCCTCTGGGTGGGCGCCTACCCGTAAAAAGTTATGGTTTCTGGCCCTACTTGCCGGCCATGCCTCCCCAGGCCAGACGTTAGCGAGTTACGCCCACCTGATGGACTATGTAATTGGGGTGCGGCAGGCTCAACGTCGATTGCCCGTTTTAAGTACGCAAGCGCAGGCGAACCTTCTCGGCTCAACTCCAGAGTCAGTGGCAGTATTCCGAAGTCGGCAGAACCTGAAAGACAAACCAACTGCTAGTGAGCTGGCCGCTGTTGCCAATCGGCGATGGCCTGGTGGTGTTTGTCGAACTGCGGGGAAGAATTTGACTGACTTTAAGATGCAAGATCCCAAGGCTCTCCCTGAACGGTTGGCCGTCGAGCCGTATACAGCATTTATGATCTACGGCGCGCTGCTCCAATTCAATCGACTGGTTGCCGAAGGCCACGATAAAGAAAAGGCTGTTTCTGGAGCGGCGGAAAGATTTGATTTGGCGGCCGGGGCTCTTGAAGCCTGGCTTGAGCTGGGCAAATACCTAATGAATCAGCATGCTCGTGATGGGAGCCGTGTAACAAAGTATACGCGCAACCTTATCAAAGACGCGAAACAGGTTCGTTTCAAGGATGGTGTCGGAGGCGTTGTCATGCCGGAGCTTCCTGAGTGCCCGACACCGCCTACGGCCAAGGCAGCGCATGGACTCGTAGAAGATATTTTCGAGCATGTGCGCGGTTGGCTTCGGGCAGAGCCTGAATCAGCATCTCATGCCTTGCAGACCGTGAATGACGCTATCACGAGCAGTAATACGCAGATATTGTTCACCCGTGATGAGGATAAGCTGATTTATCGAGAATTTATTGAGCAAGCGGGCCTAGTGCATTTGATAAAAGTGCGGATTAAAGGCCCACAGCGCGTGGTGCCGGATCGGGAATTAAAGGCGCATTGGTCTCAGCGGTTTAATGTTCCCAAAGCGCGGGTAGTGATCATTTCGCAGGCATCGAAGGGGGATCGCTTCCCGTATGGGAGTGCTCAGATCGAGATAAGGCCGGAGCTGAAGCTCGGCAAGGGAGCCTCCCAGAACACAATGAAGGCCGTCAAATTTGCGATTTTTATGCTGATGCTGTCGTGTGCAGGGGAGTAGCTTGAAGGCTCGGCTGTCGGGGGGGCTTGAAGCTGGCCATCCTTGGCCAGCGAGTTCAGTTCCTTACGATCGGAAAAGCCCCATCATGTCTATCGGGTTCGTTCCAATGTGTTGTTGGGCTGTTCATATAGAACTTTGCTGATGTCATCAGATTTGACTGGAGATCAGCAGCAATGAGGTGAGATGCCTGGACAACCATTGCTGAGGGATGTAATGGCTTCTGGCTTCCAATTCGATACATCGATGCGATGATGAACTGGATCATACGCACCGCCTCGGGATGAACCTGGCCTAGCCATTGGAGCTGGGGCGCAAGCAGCCCCAAAGTCTTAAGAACAACCCTTAGGTACTCGACTGGCTCACTGGCAGGTAGTTCAATCCGGCCCAGCCCATGTAGCAGAGCTGCGATGGCAGCAAGCCATCGCTCTTCTTCGGAGTACCCGCGACAGGCATCGAATGATCGCGTAGCTACTTCCAGGCTATGGCGAGCCAAACAGCCCGGCTGTCGGAGGCCGGCTTCTTGCATCGCGCCATTCAAGAAGCGCAGCCCAACTGATGGTCGACCCAGTACTCGTCGAACAAAATCAGTTAACGGTTGCACCGGGCACGTGTCGATGAACAGCTCAATGTCGACCGCCAGATCGGGGCAGACCAGTTGTGACTCAGGCAGATGCAGCAGTGTGTCAGGCGTGTCCAGCAGAATGACGGTGTCTGAGCGCGACACGGCATTCCCCCGCTCACCCTCCCAGAGCACCAGCTGAACAGCACAGTCCGGGATTTGTGTGAGCTGAAGATCCGGGTGAGGTTGGAACATCACGACCTGATACTGCTCGAAAGAGTTTTCGATGGTCAGTTCCAACACCGGCAGGTCGTCTCCGTTCGGGATTTCCGTCAGGTGGGTAATGGTACCGATGAAAATTTCCGGCTCGGTCTTCCAGGTGGTGTTAACGATAATGCTCATGCGAGGTCCTCCTGTGCCGAGTGCAGAAGGCGTTCCAGATTGTTGAGCAGCTGCGGCAGCGGGTCCTGAAGGGCCTCGTCATCCATCAACCACATCTCATTTTCCACCCAGTGAGTGAGCGCAGCGAGGTTTGAGCTTTCGTCTCCTTCGCCAAGTACGGCGACGAGGTGGGTTCCGTCCGGAATTTGCATCGAAAATGCGAGTGCACCGGCCAAACGATTTGCGAAAGACTTTCGGCTGATAGAAAACGGTTGAGAATAGTTCATGAGTCAGCTTCCTTCTTGGGATCAGTTTTGGCGTTGAATTCGTTGATCAGCAGGCGTTCAAAGGCGCTGCCATCCCGGCGAGTGAGGTTTGGCACGTACCGTGAGTAAACCCTGAACAACATTTCCGTGGTGGTGTGGCCCATCTGTCGGGCAATCCATTCAGGGTTTTCACCAGCGGCCAGCCACAGCGTGGCCGCGGTATGGCGAGTCTGATAAGGACGGCGCTTGCGCAGCCCGAGATGGCGGAGCAGCGGGTACCAAACACGTTTAGTCAAGTTGTTGTGATTGAGGGGGCCACCGCTGCTTGTACAGAAAACAAACTGTTTGTCTCCCGTGACCTGTTTCTGCTCACGGAGAGCATCGAAGACCAGTTGAGACATCTCGATAGCTCGGAAAGAGCCATCGTTTTTCGTGTATTCCAGCCGGCCTTTCACCAATGACTGGCGAACCAAGATCTGACGCCGCTCAAAATCCACGTAATCCCACTGCAGGCCGTCAATCTCACCGGTGCGCATTCCTGTGAAGAAGCGCACGATGTAATAATTCCGGAAATCCGGCCGCACTGTATCGATGATTAGTCGAACCTCATCGATGTCGAACGGCTCCACATCCGTGCGCGGGACCTTCAGCGATTTAATCCCGTGGTAGGGTGAGCTAAACTCATACCGGTTGGCCGCTTCACTGAGAATCATGCGCAATGGCGTCAGGATTCGGTTGATTCGACTAGCCGAAAGACTTTTACCGCTCCGGGTCGTGACTTTGGCGAGTGAGGCCCGGAAGTCGAGGATGTCTTTTTTGGTGATGTGGCCAACCTCTTTCTTCCCGAAATAAGGTTTCAGGTAGTTCTCCAGTGTTCCTGCCACGGTGTCGATATGTGACTGGCGCCACTGAATTTTCATTTCGTTGAGCCAATCGTTAGCGAAATCCCGAAATAGCGGTGTCTCGTGATAGCCTGGCACGTTGTTTTTGGCGAGAGCAGTGAACTTTTGAAGATTGGGGCTGCCCGGAAAATACGCCGAGTAATCAAAGGTTCCGAGCGTAATTTCGGCCTCAAGCTTCTTGAGGATTTGTTCCAGCTGTTTGCGGTTTTTTCCAGTATCTGGGAGCGCAGTTTGTTCTCTGAAGCGCTTACCCTGGACTCGAAAGTCGAAGTACAGCTTTCCGGTTTCAGGACGTACGGCGATTTTACCCACGGCACACCCCTCCCCGAGCCATCGGCACGGCAAAAGCAACACTACTGGCTTGGTCAAACATGTCCTGCTCAACCTTTTCCCAGATATAGAGGATTTTCCGGCCGCCGAATGGGCGGATGTAATGGACGCCTTCAAGCAAGACACTGTCTTTAAGCCGTTCCCGGATAGTCCTGGCATCGTATTTGATGCGCTGGGCGAGTTCTTCGGTAGTCAGATACTCTTGTGACATAACATTTTTCCTCTGCTATGGTTTGTCGCTGGAGAACAGGGTGCTGTTTTAGCGACTCACAATGTTCTCCTGCAGATCATTATGCAATCATTAAGACCTTTTGCAAGTCTTTTTGATCTCCTGTGGGTTATTTTGTTCTTTGGTGGGCCAAATGATTAAGTGCCATCTATCCAAATTGATGGGTGAGAAGAAACTCAAAATCGTTGATGTGGCGAGGGAGACAGGGGTGAACCGGGGAACGATTACCCGGCTTTATCATGAGACTGCCAGTCGCGTGGAGTTGGAAACGATTGATGCGCTGTGCCGCTATCTCGATTGTGGGGTAGGGGAATTGTTTGAATTTATGGACGAACAGCGAGTTTAGTAACGGCAGGGAGCGAGGAAGGTAATGGCAATACCCGACTTTCAATCAGTTATGCGTCCGGTTCTGGAAGCGGTCAGGGATGGTGAAGCTCATGCTTTGGCTGATGTTCGTGAGTCCGTAAAAGAAGCCTTCGAACTGTCAGATGAAGAGCGAAAGGCTCGGCTTCCATCGGGCAATCAAACGGTGATTAATAATCGGGTCGGCTGGTCGAGGACTTACTTGAACAAAGCTGGGCTGCTTACAATTCCCGAAAGGGGGATGGTCCAGATTACCGACCGTGGTCGGGATGCGCTTATTAAGGGGCCGGAGCGAATCAGCGTTTCCTGGTTGAAACAGTTTCCTGAGTTCCATGATTTCCACTCTCACAAACCAAAACCTGTTTCTGCTAGCTCCGAGGCCGTTGAAAACGATTTAGAAGAAGCTACGCCTGACGAGCAGCTTGCGTCTGCACATCAATCGCTAATGGAGAGTCTTGCCGACGAGGTTCTCGACAGCATCCGGAAAGCGTCGCCTTCATTCTTTGAGAAACTCGTTGTCGACCTGATGATTTCCATGGGCTACGGAGGTTCCCGGAAAGAGGCGGGACAAGCGACGCAGGCGACTAACGACGACGGGATCGATGGCATCATAAAGGAAGATAAGCTGGGTCTCGACACCATATACCTTCAAGCCAAACGCTGGACAAATACGGTCCACCGCCCCGAAATCGACAAGTTCATTGGTGCACTGACTCGGCAACGGGCCCGAAAAGGTGTTTTCCTGACTACATCTGATTTTTCGTCTGGAGCCCGGGATGCAGCCGCTGGACTAGATATGAAGGTTGTCTTGATCGATGGGCGTGAACTGGCCCAGCTCATGATAGAGAACAACCTGGGGGTCAATGTGAAGGATGTATACGAGGTCAAGCAGGTCGATATTGATTATTTTGTTGAAGAATGACCGCTATCAGGAACCTTAATGTCCAGGCGCCGCCAGTTGAAAGAAAGCGATTGGCAATCTCCAAGTTAATATTGACTTACCCCTACCTGGCTGTAGTAAAAGATGACACTTTGGTGGCAACCTAAGCATGTAATCTAGGTAGTAGCAGGGGCACTATGGAACAGCGGCCTTATCTTGCGTTAGACATTAGCCGATTGAGCAAACTTGTTAACGGCAACACGCAAGACAAATCCCTTCTTGAAGCAGTCCTCTTTGAATTGAATTTTCGGAAAACTGGGGCAGCGAAGCAGCTCAAACGCCGGGTTGAGCTGCTATTAAGCCCACCTGAGCAGGGTTCGGGAGCTTTTGTCGGCGATGATCACTCGCAAGCTTCCGGGTCTCAGAGCGATGAATCCCAAACAAGAAAACACAAGAAAGCAAAGGAATCGAGTGGGGCTATGTCAAAAGAACGAGATCAACAAGACGCGGATACTTTCCTGAATTCGGCAGACCCCTTCGTACTTGAATCTCTGGAGCTTATGCGTAAAAAGCTCTTGGACCTGACCGCTCGAAACCGCTTGCTCAACTTTCCCATTACTCAGAAGGGCTCTGCGCTTCGGATTATTGATGAGGTCCCCAATCAGCTTTGCGAAGAGCTTCTTGCCGAGCGTGAGCTCAAATTCAAGCCAGTTCCTTCTCCCACCCGAGAGCAATTAATCGAGCACGGTTACCTTGAAATCGACCAGGAAAGCGGTGAAGAAAGGCAGGTAAAGCCAAATCCAGAGGCGAGAGAGTGGGCCAAAGTTCTTGGCTTTGATGTCCACTATGACCTACCAAGGGAAGAGGATGCTCCAGGTGATGAAAAGCATCAGGATGATGCGATCCAGGTGTTGCTTTACCCACCAGAAATGGAGTCTAGGCTGCGTGCGATCCGGAGCAAAGCGCAAACAGCAATAGAGGAAATGGGCGCAAGTATTCTCTATCTGACACTTGGTTTTCTGGAGTGGACGGAGAAGGACGACAGTTCAAAAACCAGGCTTGCGCCGCTGTTTACGATCCCAGTGCACCTCAGCCGTGGAAAGCTGGATCATCGAACCGGAACCTACCAGTACACGCTCAGTTATACGGGTGAAGATATTCTCCCGAATCTATCGCTGAAGGAGAAGCTTGCGCAAGATTTTGGGTTGGCGCTCCCCGAGGTGGAGGAAGGGCTATCGCCCGAAGAATATTTGGACAAAGTCGCCAAATTAATTAAAAGCACAAAACCGGATTGGTCGGTTCGGCGATACGGCGCGCTCGCTCTTTTGAACTTCGGAAAGATGTTGATGTATCTCGATCTGGATCCGAGACGATGGCCCTTGAACGATCGAAATCTGATCCAGCATCCCATTGTTCAGCGTTTCTTTAAGAGTTCAGCCAATAAATCAGGGGAGGGCAGCAGCAATTCTGGGGAACATCTCATAGATGAGGTTAAAGATGTTCACTACTACTTTCCCCTGATCGATGATGCTGACAGTTCGCAACACAGCGCGCTTATTGATGCTGTTAATGGGGAGAACCTAGTTGTTGAGGGGCCTCCCGGAACCGGAAAGTCGCAGACCATCACCAACCTGATTGCGGCCGCCATGCTCAGCGGCAAAAAAGTACTCTTTGTCGCTGAGAAAATGGCCGCGCTCGATGTAGTTAAGACCCGACTCGACAAGGCGGAGCTTGGGCATTTCTGTCTGGAGCTTCACAGCCACAAATCACAGAAGCGCAAAGTGCTCGAAGACATAAACGCGCGGGTCGTTCAACAAAAGCACCTCAGATCCACGCAGAATATTGATGCCGAAATTACTCGGTATGAGCAACTTAAAGAAGGGCTCAATCAGTACGCCCAGGAAATCAACGAACCGTGGGCTAATACCAACCGAACCATCCACGAAATCCTCAGTGGCGCATCCCGGTATCGGCAAGAGCTAGCAATCAGTCCCGCCGACGTTCATGTCGAAGGTCTTTCTGGCGAAGGTCTAACAGACCTAAAACGCTTGGAGCTAGTTGATCGAGTCAGCGAATTTCAAAAGATCTTTTCAGCCATGGCAGAGCAGGTCGGGCAGGATGCGAACCTGCATGATCACCCCTGGTCTGGCGTTGAAAATACCAATATCCAGATGTTCGAGTCTCAACAGATCGTATCCGTTGTTGAAGAATGGCAGCGTTCCCTTGAACAGCTTCAAGCTCGTACCTTGGGATTGGCAGAAGACATCCAGATTGATGCTTCCTTGCTCTCCACACTGGAGGATTGCGAGGCGCTTGCGCTGGATCTGCGGGACCTTCCAGAACTGTCGAAAAAAGAGCTCTTCCGGGCATTGGATCGTCTTGATGAGCAAACATCTTCGGAAGTTGAGGGTTTGCTCAAGCTACACCGGAGTATTCAGGAAGACTACGAAGAGCTATCTGAAATCATAGCCAAACAAAAGCTTTCTGATTTGGCGGATGGCGAAGCCATGCCCGCATTCCCGAACTTGAACCGGCTGACAGGTGCTGACGAATGCACCGCGTTCAATGACCTTGTTCGTGCCACCATGAGGCTGGAAAAGCTGGAAGCCAACCTGCAGCCGCTTGCTGAACAGTTGTCGCAGCTCGAATCTGCGCTGCCATCTCCACTGAAAGAGGCCTTTCATCCCACGGTTGAAGGTCTAGCCGATTCAATTGAAATGATTGAAGTGATCGGAGCCCTGGATAGCTCATTGATAAGCCTCCGCTCTGAGCACTTTGATGAAGACGATATTGACGCTGCGCTGGCAGAACTTGATCAGCAGGTTCGTCATTTGTTGCCGCTGCGAGAGACGGTTGGGAAAGTCATGGATCTGGACCGTCTGCCAGAATCGACAGAGCTGCAGGCCATCCAGGTGCAGGCGGTACGCGAAGGTATTGGGAAGTGGTTTTCTGGTAACTGGTGGCGAGCCCGTAAACGCCTGAAAGAACTCGCTGTAAGCCCGGGAATGAAGGTTAACCAGATTGGCGCAGTGCTAAATGAAGCCATCGAATACTCCCGCGGGTTGGCCGACTTTGATACCAAGCGATTCCAGCGAGCGATAGGTTCGGAATTTGATGGTCTCGACACATCCGTTGATGAGCTAAAGCGTTTACGCGACTGGTATAAAAAAGTCCGGGAAACCTATGGGATCGGTTTCGGGCCTAAGGTTGCCGTCGGGGATGGCATTCTTACCCTCAATAGCAAATTGCTTAGAGGCGCCCAGCAATTCAAAGAAAAAGGATTTGATTCCGAGCTTCAAGGTGTTCTGGATGCGCTTGATGAATTGCAATCGGTCATGCCGAGTCTTGAACAGGAGGTAAGCCGGAATCGAGTACTTACCGGAGAGCAGGGAACACTGCTGGCAGAGCAACGCCGATTTAAACCGGCTGTGGAGGTCATCCAGCAGTGGTTTCAGGATAAAGAATTCACCATTGCAGACATCCAGTCCCGGATAGATCAGCTTAGAGCGCTGCAAGAAGAGCAAGCAAGATTTCAGCAGAGCGATTTGCTACAGGAGCTTTTCGCGCCCGAGGTTGGGCTTGAGGTTGGACCCAATGCCCGAAACCAAGAAGCGCTTGAAAGCATTCGCGAAACCTTAGACTTCGCGAATTATGTCCGCCGCAAGCTCAGGTTCGAGCCACTCAGAAACGTCATTCTGTCCGTAAAATCCCACGAAGCCTACGAAGGCCTCAAAGTTAAAGCCCACGACTATTATTCAGTGTGGCAGTCTCAGGAAGAGGCTTATGAACAGTTCAAAAGCAAGGCGGAGCTGAACCCAGCTCAGTGGTTTGATCACGATCAGTGGAATCTTGAACAGCTTCGCTCGCGCAATCTGCTGGCGATTGAAAAACCGGAATGGCTGAACGACTGGATCAACTTTGTGCGCATCCGGAATGAAATGAAATCTCAGGGGCTTGAGCCGATTTGGCGAATGGTGACCAGTGGCAAGCTCAAGGTTTCTGATGCTTCCGCCGCATTGGATCTTGCCATATTTGATCAGCTGGCCAGGGAAATCCTGACTAAACGCCCGCACCTTCAACGAGTCTCCGGCAAGAACCAGGAAGCGTTACAGGGTACCTTCCGGGAGTACGATCAAAAACTGAAGACGTTGCAGCGTAAGCGAATCGCCAGTGCTCTGGCCGAACGTCATGTGCCGGCAGGCAATGCAGGCGGCAGAAAGTCTGAGTACACGGGCATGGCGCTGATTGAAAATGAGCTTGGCAAAAAGACCCGCCACATTCCCATACGTCAGTTGATCAATCGTGCCGGTGATTCGCTTTTGGCGTTGAAGCCCTGTTTCATGATGGGCCCCATGTCCGCTGCCCACTATTTGAAGCCCGGACAGCTTCAGTTTGATCTGGTGGTCATGGACGAGGCGTCACAGGTGAAGCCGGAAGACGCGTTGGGAGTTATTGCAAGGGGCGGCCAGCTAGTCGTTGTTGGCGACCCCAAACAGCTACCGCCAACCAGCTTCTTCGACCGTCAGGATATGATGGATGATGACGAAGAAAGCGCGGCTCTTGCTCAAACCGACAGCATCCTCGACGCGTCGATGCCGCTCTTTAAAATGCGCCGGCTGCGTTGGCATTACCGCTCTCAGCATGAAAGCCTGATCGCATTTTCAAATCGGAATTTCTACGAAAACGATCTGGTTATCTTCCCATCGCCACACGCCAGGGCAACGGAATACGGCGTGAAGTTCAGCTATGTCAAAGGCGGTCGATTTGTAAACCAGTACAACGTTGAAGAGTCCCGGGTCGTAGCCAAAGCGGTGGTCAAACATGCGCTTCAGCACCCAGAGGAATCTCTGGGCATCGTGGCCATGAGTTCAAAACAGCGCGAACAGATCGAGCGCGCCGTTGAAGAAGAATGCAAATTGGATGACGAAGTCTCCGAAGCCGTCGATAACCTTCGCAACATGGAAGATGGCTTATTCATCAAAAACCTGGAGAACGTGCAGGGTGACGAGCGAGACGTCATCTTTATCTCCTGCACCTATGGCCCAAGTGAAATTGGTGGTCGCGTCTATCAGCGGTTTGGCCCCATCAACACCGATGTTGGCTGGCGGCGATTGAACGTTTTGTTCACCCGTTCCAAGAAACGGATGCACATCTTCAGTTCCATGCGCGCGGAAGACATCTTAATCTCTGAGACGTCTAAACGTGGCGTCATTGCCCTGCGCAATTTCCTCGATTACGCCGAAAAAGGCAGCATGGACGGAACGCCATTGCATACTGGCAAAGCGCCGGACAGCGACTTCGAGATTTCCGTCATTGAAGCTCTGCACCAAGCTGGCTTTGAATGTGAGGCACAGGTAGGCGTCGCCGGTTTCTTCATCGACTTAGCGGTAATAGACCCGGGTAAGCCGGGTCGCTATTTGATGGGCATCGAATGCGACGGAGCAACTTATCACTCGGCTAAATCAGCGCGCGACCGCGACCGTCTGCGGCAGGAGGTGCTTGAGCGGTTGGGATGGAGAATCCGACGCATCTGGTCTACAGACTGGTACAGTAACCCCCAGGGCGAACTGGAACCGATTATCCGGGAACTGCATAGACTGAAAACCGAGAAGCTTGAAGCCGACGAGCTCTTCGAGTTGGATGCGGAGCCTATTGAAGAAGCTGAAAGCGCTCCAGACGCTGATGCAACAGGTGTCTTCGCGTTATTGGATGACGCAACGGATTTACGTGGCAGGCTGGAAGCGTTTGGCGACACCATCATAGCGAAGCAATTCCCCAATACACCGAAGGACAGAAGGTTGCTGCGCCCTGCAATGATTGAGGCGCTGGTAGAACATGAGCCAGTCGCATCATCTGAATTTGTGGAGTTGATCCCAGAGTACCTTCGGAAGTCGACAGAACCGAAAGAGGCGAAAAACTACCTTGCCCAAGTATTGGAAATCGTCGCAGGCTCCGAGGTGTCCCAAGGCGATCTTCTCGGCTAGACCCTAGATCTCTGGCTTTATTTTACTCAAGAGAGAACCAACGCATTCATGATTACCGGCGAACTTAAATCTAGAGTCGATAGAATCTGGTACACCATGTGGTCTGGCGGTCAGTCTTGCCGGTGTGGATTTTTCGAAAACCAAGGTTTGATTTTTAGTTCAGCCATTCTTGGCCTCTCAAAGTTTTTCTTTCGACAAAGGAAGCAAGCAAATCGATATGGTTTTCTTCGTTTTATCTATCTTACTGCTGCCGACAATTGATCGATCGCAAGTCGACCGGTCTTTCGAATCGTAATGCATTACAACCCAATCATCACCCTGGAGTGCGACTAGAAATGGATGACAACCCACAATCAACCTCTGAAGAACAAGCGATTGATTCGTTGATTACGATTGCGGTAGAGGCATGGCGTTTCAAGCGAGTATTCGAGCGGCTATTGGCGAAAGCGGACGCAGGGGATACCAGGCGATATCAGAATCAGTTTGATTGGTTCATGAGGCAGGTTGAAGGTTCTTTGGCGAAAGCGGGCCTTAAGGTTGTCAGTGTCGAAGGCCAGGCTTTCGATCCAGGCGTTGCGATAACACCTCTTAACATCGAAGACTTTGATGAATCTGAAGAGCTCATCATTGATCAAATGTTGGAGCCGATCATCATAGGGCCGGAAGGCTCGATCAAGACAGGAACAGCCACACTGAGGAGTGCAGATAAATGAGGTATTTTGTTGGGATCGATTTAGGAACAACCAACAGCGCAATCTGCTCGTTCGACGGAACCGAGACGAAGGTATGGAAAAGTCCCGAACAGAATGACGTTACACCCTCCGCGATTTTTATCGATCGGCGTGGCAACAAATATGTCGGTAAGCGCGCCTACGACTCGGCAGCCCGCAGTCCGAATAATTCGGCAACGTTATTCAAACGGTTGATGGGTACCAGCACCCCGATTGAGCTACCGGCAGTCAACCAGACCAAGACTCCGGAGGAGTGCTCTGCTGAAGTCCTCAAAACCCTATATGGCTATTTGCCTGAAGAAGTGAGGAAGGATGGCGACACCGGAACCGTAATCACCGTTCCTGCGGCGTTTAATCAAATGCAAAAAGATGCGACTTTGAAAGCAGCCGAGATGGCGGGTATCGGCCAGGTTTCGCTAATGCAGGAGCCCGTTGCCGCTGTAATGAGCGTGATGAAGTCCAGAGACTCCGACGGCATGTTCCTGATCTACGACTTGGGTGGTGGCACCCTGGATATTGCGATTGCTGAAAGCATCGGAGGGCGGATTAATCTTCACGCCCACGGTGGCCTGTCTATGTGCGGCGGCAGGGATTTTGATCGAGCTTTGTGGGACAACATTACAAAACCGTGGCTTTTTGAGAATTTCCGGCTTCCTGATAATTTTTCGACTAATCCGGACTTTAAATCCGTCATTCGGTTAGCGACCTGGGCGACTGAGAAAGCCAAGCTAGATCTGTCAGCCAATGAAGAGACTGTTATCAGTCTCACAGAAATGGAAATGGGTGCCAAAGATATGGATGGGGAAGAAATCTATATCGACATCCCTCTCACTCGTGCCGCAGTCGACGAATTAACAGCTTGCAGAGTCGAGGAGACTATAGAGGCGGCGAGAGAGACTCTAAAAAAAGCAGGCATTACTTCTCACGATTTGGAGCGAGTAGTGTTCGTTGGCGGACCGACGAATTATAAGCCTCTAAGAGACAAGGTTTCTTTCGAGCTTGGCGTTCCTGCAAATACTGACGTTAATCCGATGACGGCTGTAGCAGAGGGAGCGAGCATTTTCGCCGAATCAATCGATTGGTCGTCCCAGACGCATGGTAGGAAAGGCAATCGGGGCAACTTATCCAATACCAGTGGAATGAAGGTTTCCTTCAATTACATTTCTCGAACGCCTGACGCCAAGGCTAAGCTTGCTGTGAAAGTTGATGGTGATATTCCTTCCGGTTCAGAATTTCAAGTTGAGAGTATTGATAGCGGGTGGTCATCGGGGCTGGTTCAGTTAAACCAGGGAACTACTATTGACGTCAGCCTCGCTGAATATGGCGACAATACGTTTGCGGTAACGGTATTTGATGGAGCGGGCGGCAAGCTAGAATTATCAGAAGACAGAATTGTGATCACTCGAACCGCTGCGACCGTGGATGCCATTCCAGCATCACACTCCATTGCTGCTGAAGTTCTGGACAAAATCGGAGGGCGTCCAGTTCCGGACTATTTGGTCAGGGCCGGTGACCACCTGCCTGCTAAAGGCGAACGGACATATAAAACCACTGAATCTCTCAAGGCGGGATCGCCAGGATCCATCAATTTCATTCTTTGGGAGGGTGATATAGAGGATCCTATCCGAGATAACAGGCCGATCGGTTCGCTAAAAATCTCCGGTCATGATTTTGATGAGGGGGTCATCCCTGCAGGCGCAGATCTTATCTGTGAGTACGAAATAACTGACTCCGGAAATGTCGTTTTTTCTGTATCAATTCCTGCTGTCGGGGGAGTATTTCATTCAGACAAAAACTTCTATTCGAGCCAGGATACCTTGCAGGATTTCTCAGCATCCTCTGCCATCGTGGTGCAGGAAGGTGAGGCAACTTTAGCGCGAGTTGATGAGTTGGATGGAAAAATAGACGATCCGCGACTTCAGCGTGCTCGGCAGAAACTCGAATCTACGAAGGGTCTTGAAGACAACGGAGATACCGAGCGCTCCCAAGAAGCTATGGAGAATGTTCTCCAAGCTAAGCGCCTCCTCGCTGAAGTAAAGAAGGCCCACCTGCCAGAAACCAGGACAATTGAGCTCAAGTTCATAGTTGAATTCTTTGACGCTTACGTACGTGAACATGCGCGCCCTTCAGAGGAGTCGGCTTTCGACGCTCTTATTCGCACCGCAGAAAATGCAATTAAAGATGGTGACAACGCGTTTGAGAGCCATTTAGACGAAATGCGAGGCAAGAATTTTGAAATTCTTTGGAGGCAGGATTGGTTTGTTGTTGAGAAGTTCAAGGCGATGGCGCAGAGACCTTACCAATTCGCAAATACGTCGCAGTTCGAAGGTTTGGTCGAAACGGGCTTTAAATCTATGGAAACGGGCGATATTAGCCAATTGCGAGGTGTTGTCGCTGAGCTGTCCTCAATGCAGATAGGTGCCAGTTCCGGCGATGAGTTGTTCGAGACCGCCAATATCGTGCGAAAGGCATAGTAAGACGATGACGAGCTCTTTTTGGTTCAAAAAAGGGGACCGTGTAGGAGATGAGGTCGAGATTTCCTCGACGGTTTCCTGCGGTCTTGATTGGCAAACCTACGCTACTGCTGGAGATAGTCAACTGCTTGTTGTAAAGGAGCCTCTCATCAACAAGTGGGCTGATGCTGGACTCCTTGAGAAAGATGTTTTTTTGAAACTACAGATGGGAGAAGAAGCATTCTTTGCGATTCGTTCGGGCTATGGTTACACGTTGGGGCCCGTGGATGGACTTAATCAACCAGAACGAAAAGAGGATGCGCTCAGCTTTGCGATTTCTCTAAAGGCAACTCGCGAGATATTAGAGGACCAACCTCTCGGCAATCCAATCTTCGTTGAGCGGCTCTCTCGCTTCCTACCGACCGATGATGATCGATTAAACGAACTTAGTAACGACGAAGTTCTGGGTTTCTGGTTGTCTGGGGGTGTAAAGGTTTCGGTTCTGAATTTTCGGAAACTTCACTCGTTGTGCTGGAGGATTCCGGTTAGCGATCTGGTTGACGTAGTGGCGGCAGGAGGATTTGAAGTTCCTAAAGACGCGCATTTGCTCGGATCTAACCGTGGCTCCGTAGCCAAGAGCCGTACTGCGAGAACTGATGAGGCGACCAATTCAGTCGAAGCAACCCCGCAAAACTCAGATAACAAGTCAGCAGAGTTTAGATTGCCTGGTCGGCCGTTTCTTGAGGAATTCTTCAACGAACATGTGATTGATATCATATACAACCCTAGAAAATATCAGGCGGTTGGTATCGAGTTCCCGTCTGCTGTCATCCTTCACGGCCCTCCTGGTTGCGGTAAAACCTTTGCAGTGGAGAAACTCTCAGAATTTATAGGTTGGCCTTGCTATTCAATCGATTCAAACAGTGTAGGAAGCCCTTACATTCATGAAACCAGCAAAAAGATTTCGGAAATATTCGATCGAGCCATAGATTCGGCGCCTTCTATCGTTGTGATTGATGAGATGGAGGCATTTTTAGCAAGTCGGCAGTCAGCCGGCAGTTCTGGCTCCCATCGGATCGAAGAGGTTGCTGAGTTTTTGCGAAGAATCCCTGAAGCAATCGAGAATCGGGTCCTAATTCTCGCAATGACCAATATGATTGAAGCGATTGATCCGGCAATTCTTCGTCGGGGACGCTTTGACCATATTCTTGAGGTGGGAATGCCCTCAAAAGAAGAGGTTATTGCATTGGTCAGCGATCTGCTGGCAAATATTCCTCACGATCCGGCACTTGATATCGAAAAACTCTCGAAGATTATGGAAGGGCGGCCTTTGTCCGACTGTGCATTCGTTATCCGTGAAGCGGCTCGGCTGACAGCAAAGCATGGTAAAAGCAGGGTTGATGAGGAATGTCTCACTGAGGCAACTCATTCATTGCCTCCTGAAGGTGGTGGCGAAAAAACTAGGAGTATTGGTTTTATTTGGGATGAAAAGGAATAGCCATGGACCTTTTGGAGAACCCTTTTTTTAAGTTGGAAGCCACATCCCGAGACGATCGCCGTCGAATCATGAAATTAGCTGACGAAAAAGCCCTTTCCTTGGATGACGAAGAGTGCTCAGAAGCAAGGTCCATCCTCACGATGCCCCGAAAGCGCATTGCAGCTGAAATGGCTTGGCTCCCTGGTGTCGGCCCAAAACGTGCCAGCACCGTTATAGAGTCGGTTAAGCAAAAGCCTTCAGATGTCATGAATCTTGAAAAACTTCCTCCTCTTGCTCGCTGTAATGCCGTTGCCCAAGGGTTAAGATTATACAGCCCCAAAGATCCCAATGAATTAGCGCGATGGATTAGGTGTCTTTCGTCTGTGTTTAGTGAGCTGATGCCAGAGCAACTGCTAAGTGAAATAAACGAAGATCGTGTTATCGCCGGATTTCCCGAGGTGCCTGATGCAGAATTCATGGCGGATGCTCTGACCGAAAGGCGGAATTACTTTCGTCAGGTATTAATGGAAGCGTTGGACGGACTCGACTCTGAGGACCTTGTTGAGTCGCTCACGGTGGCCATTGAAGAAATAACACATTTAGGAGAGACCCGCGCACCAAAGCTTTTGATCGAATTGATTGATGCATTTGAGGTGGAAGCTCAGGGTTTTCTATCGGCAGAGGGCGAAAACATCGATTTGCTCGTCAAGAAGGTCAGGGAATCTTTTAACGGCAAAACTAATGCAAAACACTCCCAGGCACTTGTTGAGCGGCTCTGCCAGACGGTCAAAAACTGGGACGTCGTGGCTCAGCCAATCCAAGTGAGCCTCAAGAGTCAGGGTCTTTCGCACGATGAGAGTCGTTCGGTAGCATCAGAGGTCAGGGGGCTCTCCGTGGAACTGGCCAATGACCATGGCCGTCTGGATTTGGCGCAGATAATCACAGAAACGCTTCAGGACGTCTTTGCAGAGGTGGTTGATGTGGCAGACAAAGCCACTGAAGACGCAGAAGCTATAGAGAGAATAATTGAAGAGGCGGAAATAGAGGCTCAAGAGGCAGAGAGAAATGATGCGCAGTGGAGACGGGACGTTACGTACAACACAGAGATTGGAACCATCTTCAAAAGCAAACTGAGCATTTCCCCGAGTGGAGTTTCCTGGAAACAACAGCACATGAATTTGGATGATATTAGCGGTGTCCGTTGGGGTGGAATCCAGCGCTCCTCAGGCACCACTTTTATCATTATGTTAACCAGCAGGGGCCGCCGCCCTATTGAGATTGAACTCAAAAATTCCGCTATTTATTCAAAATTTATTGAGTGTCTCTGGAAAGCTGTAGGTTTTCGAATTCTTGCCAACTTACTGACTCAGTTGAATGATGGGAAAAAGGTTAAGTTTGGGGAAATCTCCGTCTCCGATGTGGGATTAGAGATGAAGCAGGATTTGACCTTCAGAGAGGGCAAGACATTTTTATGCCCTTGGAGCGATTGGCGCACAGGCAGTCGAAATGGCTCATTCTGCATAAGCCACAAGACGGATAAAAAGCTTTCTCGCTGTTTGTCGTACCTTGAGGTCGACAATGTACATATCTTGGAAGCGGCCATGGGCGTTCTTTGGAAGAACGGCGGTGCTCGATTAAGTGAGATTTTCAGTTGAGAGGCCGTATGAATCATCAGGATAAGCCCAAAGGATTCCGGGGCCTTTCTAAGCTCGTTTCAGATCTGTCAGATCTTTCCAGCCCCGAGCTTTCCAAAGAGGAGGCTCGCCCTCATTCTGCTAGCTCTAAGGGGAAGCCAACCTCTACGCCATCTGAGTCTGTAAGTTGGGTGCCAGAAAGGGGAGGCCAAGAATCTAGCGCCAATTCAGAGGGTGCTTGGGGAGTCGGTGGTGTACTGATCTTCGGGTTCGTTGTGCTTTTGGTCATTGGTGGGATGGTGGCGAATGACGAAAGCCGACAATCGGTCATAAGCTCTGCGCCAGAAGGCCAAAGTTCTTCGACGTCGATTTCAGTCGATCAAACTCCTCAAGGCCAAGATGGCCCTGATACCAACTCCGAGTCCGAAAAGATTCCGGGGAACATACAAAGTCAGAGTTCAACGCAATACAGCGATGAGCCAGTCGAAGCTCAAATGTTTTCGACTAAGAAGCCTCCTGTTGGCACCGACCATGTTCACTCGACCAGCGAGATCAGATGGTGTTTGGCGGAGGGTATTCGAATTGATGCTGTTCGAAGTTTCAACGAAACCCAAGCGGATGTCGCAGACTTTAATCGTTGGGTTGATGATTACAACAGCCGCTGTGGGAGCTACAGGTACCGGCAGGGAAACCTTTCTTCGGCAAAACGTGACGTCGAGGCCCATAGGTCTGAAGTACGGGAAGCAGCGCGAGAGGCAGCTGCAGCTGAGAAGCAGCAAAAAACGTCATCTCTCACGAAGAAAATCCAACTGGCGCTCCAGTCTCTTGGATACAAGCCGGGGCCAGCTGACGGGATATATGGCTCCAATACTGCAGAGGCAATTAAGCGGTATCAACGTGAGAATAGTTTGATGGTATCTGGCCAGGTCTCAGAAGAGTTGCTGGAACAACTGAAGTTTTCTAAAGCCATTAGGTAGCGGGTAGCTGAAAAGGATAAGAGTGTAGTGGTCAACTAATCCCGAACAGGAGATAGGACGTGCTGAAGAATTACCAGCGAAGGCTCTTACGGAATAACTATGCTCGGAGTGCAGTTTGCTGCTGTTTATTTTTCTTGTTCTCCGCACAAGGGCTGGCCGTTTCCAAATGTGTGGCTGCAGATGGTTCAGTTTCCTACGTTCAGGGGAATTGTCCGCAGTTGAACCAGAAAAGAGCGGTTGTAAGGGTTTGGGACTCTGGCAGAGGAATGCAAATAGGCCCGGACCATGCAAATGATCCAAAGGCTGGTCAGCGATCCGTTCAGCCTGATTCATTGAGTCCGGGGCGCCCTTGCAATGCTAGTTCTCAGAATCCGGTACAGAGACGACTGGAAAATCTGGCTTGCTCAGTCCTTAGTCGTCCGCACGACTCCGACAATCCTGCCTGCAGGACCCTAGCAACCGGTAGTTGGAAGCATCAAGAAGGGCTTTCAGTTCCAGAGTACAAGGCATTGATTGCTCAATGCGAATCTACCGGAAGTTCACCCAATTCTGTTGGGAGCACTAGTCACACTGAGACTTATCAAGGTGCGGGAGTTCCCCGAAAGAGGCAGGATTGTTTCGAGGCGAAAATCGTTGAGCCCATCCCTTTCCTGGGTAACAGTGGTGAGGTATTCCAGCTATCTGATGGCTCGGTCTGGCAAGTCACCAATGGTTACTTGTATCGTAAGCGTTCATTCCACGACGTAGTTGACCTACTTCACGTCACGGAGAGGCCTTAATAACTCCGGCGAGACCTTGTACTGTTTCCTGCCATCCTCACCCAGCACGATCACACTCTTGCGATTGATT
>Ga0209300_1000193_pt1 | contig 37343 bp, 36 predicted proteins | sample Shrwel_input2_RT_FD_187535 | JGI IMG/M metagenome (GOLD analysis project Ga0209300, IMG submission 187535) | Subsurface microbial communities from deep shales in Ohio, USA - Utica-3 well 1 S input2 RT (SPAdes) (version 2) ... | reverse complement strand
CCCAACTTCCTGTTCACCCGCGACAACAGTGCCTGGGTGTATGGCGGGGTCACCCTGAACCCCATGTACTGGGCTGCCCGCAAGCCCGAAACCCTGCTGATGGCCGCCATCTACAGATTCCACCCGAAATTTGCCGGCAAGGTGAATGTACACTGGGGCGATCCTCTGGAAGACCATGGACTGGCTACCCTGGAGGGTGGGGATATCATGCCGCTGGGGAAAAGAACGGTTCTGGTGGGCATGGGTGAACGATCCTCACCCCAGGCCATTGGTCAGCTGTCAAAAGCCCTGTTTGATGGCGGCATGGTGGATCGGGTGATTGCCTGCCAGTTGCCGAAATCCCGTTCCGCCATGCATCTGGATACGGTCTTTACCTTCTGCGGCGGCAATGTGGTCACCGCCTTCAAGGAGGTGGCCGATGCCGTGATTTGCTACGACCTGCGCCCCGGCGAGGGGGCCAAAACCCTGGCTTTCAGTCAGGACTCGCGGCATCTGTTTGAGGTGGTCGCGGAGATTCTCGGTTACCCGGCCCTGGAGGTCGTGCCAACCGGCGGTGACACGCCGGAAGAGCGCGAACGTGAACAGTGGAACGACGGCAACAATGTGCTGGCCCTGAGCCCGGGTGTGGTTGTCGGTTATGACCGCAACGACGATACCAACGCCGCCCTGGCGGCCGCCGGCATCGAAGTTCTGACGATACCGGGTGCCGAGCTGGGTCGGGGTCGGGGCGGCGGTCGGTGCATGAGTTGCCCGACCATCCGGGATGCTGTCTGACAGCCAAGGAGAAACGTTATGGCATTCAATCTCAAGAACCGACATTTTCTCACCTTGCGGGACTTTAGCCCCAGGGAAATCGCCTTTTTGCTGAAGCTGTCTGCGGATCTGAAGACCGCCAAGTACGCAGGCACGGAAGTGCCGAAACTCGAGGGCAAGGACATTGCCCTGATCTTCGAGAAAAACTCCACCCGAACCCGGGTCGGCTTCGAAGTCGCCGCTTTCGACCAGGGGGCGCGGGTAACCTACCTGGGCCCCACGGGTACTCACATAGGTCACAAGGAATCGGTGAAGGACACGGCGCGGGTCCTTGGCCGGGTCTACGATGCCATCGAGTACCGGGGCTTCGGACAATCTGTTGTGGAGGAACTGGCGCAGTATGCAGGCGTTCCGGTCTACAACGGACTCACCAACGAATTTCATCCCACCCAGATTCTGGCGGATTTCCTGACCATGCAGGAGCATGTGGAAAAGCCTCTGCGGGAGGTGGCCTATGTATTCATCGGCGATGCCGCCAACAACATGGGCGACAGCCTGCTGATTGGCGGTGCCAAAATGGGTATGGACGTGCGCTTGTGTGCGCCTCAGGTCTGCTGGCCGAATCAGGCGGTGCGGGACGAGGCAAGAGCTCTGGCGGCGGAAACCGGTGCCCGCATCACAATCACTGATGACATTGATGCCGCCGTTGCCGGTGTCGACTTCGTCTATACCGATGTCTGGGTCTCGATGGGTGAGCCAAAAGAGAAGTGGGCGGAGCGTATCAAACTGTTGATGCCCTTCCAGGTCAACGCAGCCCTGATGGCGAAAACCGGCAATCCCCGGGTGCGGTTCATGCACTGTCTACCGGCCTTTCACAACACCGAGACCGTGGTGGGGAAAGAGATTCAGGAGACCCATGGCATTGACGCCATGGAGGTGACTGACGACGTGTTTGAAAGCCCGGCCTCCATTGTCTTTGACCAGGCCGAGAACCGGATGCACACCATCAAGGCCGTCCTCGTGGCGACCCTGGGAGGCTGACATGCTGGTTGTGGCAGCTTTGGGGGGTAACGCCCTTCTGAAACGCGGAGAGCCGCTGACCGCAGAGACTCAGCGCAACAACGTAAAAATCGCGGCGCGGTCGCTGGCAGACATCGTTCGTGCCGGACACGACCTGGTCATTACCCATGGCAACGGTCCGCAGGTGGGGCTGCTGGCGTTACAGGGCGCGGCCTACAAGCCTGATGAAGCTTACCCACTGGATGTTCTGGGCGCGGAAACCGAGGGCATGATCGGCTACATGATTGAGCAGGAACTGGAGAACGCGCTGGAGCATGATCGGCCGGTCGCGACGCTGCTGACGCAAGTGGTGGTGGATCCGAAAGATCCCGCCTTTGCGAAACCGACCAAGTTTGTCGGGCCGGTCTATGAGCGCGCTGAGGCCGAGCGCCGGGCAGCAGGCGCGGGTTGGAGTATTGCGCCGGACGGTGACAAGTGGCGAAGGGTGGTGCCCTCGCCAAAACCGCTGGAAATACCGGACTTGCGAGTGTTGCAGTTATTGCTGGAGCAGGGTGTGGTCGTAGTCTGCACCGGTGGTGGCGGAATACCGGTGCTGCGGCGGGAAGACGGCAGCATGATGGGTATTGAAGCGGTTATCGACAAAGACGCCGCCAGCGCGCTTCTGGCGAGACAGCTGGGCGCGGATGCGCTGCTCCTGTTGACGGATGTGGATGCGGTTTACCGGGATTTTGGCACCGATCAGGCCGCGCAGGTTTCCGAATTGACGGTGGCCGAGGCGCGAGCACTGGATATGCCCGCGGGCTCCATGGGCCCCAAGCTGAGGGCTGCCTGTGAATTTGCTGAAGCCGGTGGGCTCAGCGGCATTGGCCGGCTGCAGGATGCCGTTGCCATACTTGAAGGGTCGGCAGGCACTCGCGTGTCCGCCGGATAGCAGGTCGTTGTCATGGGTCAGGATACATTGGAGCTGCCGTCGGAGTCTGGTACTGGCACCATCGTGGCCATCAGGGGCGGCGTGGTGAGCGCCAGATTTCCTGAGGAGCTGGTCCCCCAGATCCGTGAGCTCTTGTACGCCGGCAAGATTGGCCTCGAGGTGGCTGCAATTGAGGACAAAGGCGTGGTCCGCTGTATGGCATTGGCCCCTGTGAAGGGGCTGGGCCTGGGAATGCCGGTTCGGGCGACCGGTTCGTCAATCACCGTGCCGGTGGGTGATGCCACACTCGGGCGCATGCTGAATGTATTCGGCGCGCCTGTGGATAACAAACCGGTGCCGGCCACCAGCGAGCGTCGTGCCATTCATCAGCTCCCGCCCTTGCTTGAAGACCGTGTGGTCCAAAGCCAGATTCTGGAAACCGGTATCAAAGCCATTGACCTGTTGTCTCCCATAGAGCGGGGCGGAAAGACCGGGCTGTTCGGCGGCGCCGGTGTCGGAAAAACGGTTCTGATTACCGAACTGATCAATAATACCGTGCAGCATCACAAGGGCGTCAGCCTGTTTTGCGGCATTGGCGAACGGTCCCGGGAGGCGGAAGAGCTCTACCGGGAAATGGGGGAAGCCGGTGTGCTCGATAACACCGTCATGCTGTTCGGACAGATGAACGAGGCTCCGGGCGTCCGGTTCCTGATCGGCAAAACCGCGCTGACCATGGCGGAATATTTTCGGGACGAACAGCATCGGGATGTGCTGTTGTTGATCGACAACATTTTTCGCTTTGTCCAGGCCGGTTCGGAAGTTTCCGGGTTGCTGGGGCGGATGCCTTCCCGGGTGGGCTATCAGCCGACACTGGCCACGGAACTGGCTGAGCTGGAGGAGCGAATCACCTCAACGCGCAGTGCTGCAATCACCTCCGTTCAGGCGGTTTATGTGCCCGCCGACGACTTTACCGACCCCGCCGCTGCCCATATTTTTTCCCACTTGTCCGGTTCGGTGGTGCTGTCGCGGAAGCGCGCCAGCGAAGGTCTGTACCCGGCCATCGATCCCCTGGCGTCGTCGTCGGTCATGCTCACGCCATCGGTGGTCGGGCAGAGGCATTACGACATTGCCCGGGCGGTACGCCGCACTCTCGCCGAATACGAGGAGCTGCGCGACATCATCGCCATGCTGGGCATTGAGGAGCTGTCGGCGGCTGACCGATCCACGGTTGCCCGTGCCCGCCGCCTGGAACGGTTTCTGACCCAGCCGTTTTTCACCACCGCGGCCTTCACCGGCACCGAGGGCCAGCGGGTGACTATCGCCGAGACGCTCAGTGGCTGTGAAACCATCCTGGAGCAGACAGAGTTCGAGCAGAATGAAAGTGATTACTACATGATTGGCGCACTGCCTGAGGTGGTGGCATGACAATGGCTGTGGAGATGGAAGTGTGCCTCAGGCTGCCGACCCGGGTGCTGTATCAGGGTATGGCCCGCAAGCTGTTCGCCGTCGCGGAAAACGGTGCGTTCGGGATGCTGCCCAATCACATTGATTTTGTTACCTCGCTGATCCCCTCGGTGCTGATTCTGACCCTGGGGGATGGCAGTGAGCAGATCTTCGGGATCGACGAGGGCATTCTGGTGAAAAAAGGGCATCAGGTCGATATCGCCATCCGGCGGGGTGTCCGTGGTGAGGATCTTGGCTCGCTGCAGGAAAGCGTCCGGAGCAACTTTGTGGAGGTGGATGAAGACGAGCGGGTTGCCCGATCGGCATTGTCCCGGCTGGAGGCCGGCATGGTGCGCCGGTTTGCCGACCTGCAGCGGCCCAAGCCATGAGCCAGCAGCGAAGATCACCGGAGGACGATATCGGTCGTCGGGCGCAGCGCCTGAAGAAGGCCCGGGATGATACTGGAGTGAGTCCACTGCGCGGTTTGGGTGTGTTCGGCATGATCGGCTGGTCCGTAGCGGTTCCGACCGTCGGTGGTGCCTTTCTCGGGCTTTGGCTGGACCGCACCGTACCCCAGGAGTTTCCGTGGGTCCTTGCCCTCATTCTGGGTGGTGTGACTCTGGGTAGTTTTATCGCCTGGGCCTGGATCGGCAGAGAAAGCAGGGAAGAGGAAGATAATCATGATGATCGTTGACTGGCCGGACGCGCTGATGGGTTTTGGTGCCGGTGTGACGGTGAGCGTTCTGTATTTTGCTGGCCTGGCCGTGAGCGTGCGCGTGGCACTGAGATCATCACGGCCCGCTGCGGTGCTTTTGCCCAGTGCCGTGGTGCGCATCGGACTGCTGCTGGCGGTCGGGTGGTTGGTGACTGACGGGGCGACACTGGTTTGGGCCTTTGCAGGTTACGGGGTGGCGTTTTTACTGGTGCGTTTTCTGGCCACTTTACTGGCACGCCAACCACGCCCGGAGGATGTCTGATGGAACTGACTCCTGATGAAACAACGCTGTTCACGGTCTGGGGCATTGGTATCAATGAGACTGTGGGCTACACCTGGATCGTTATGATTTTGCTGACGGTCGCTTCCATGGTAATTACCCGCAACCTGCGGCCGGATGTGCCGCCGAATCGCTGGCGTACGACGCTTGAAGTGATTGTGACGGCCATCCAGAGTCAGATCGAGGAAATCTCGCCGCGCTCGTCACGCCATGTACTTTATTTTTCCGGAACCTTGTTCCTGTTCATTGCGCTTTCGAACCTGCTGCTGGTTGTACCGGGCTTTACGCCGCCCACGGCCTCCCTTTCCACGACCGCGGCCCTGGCACTGTCGGTACTGATTGCCGTGCCCCTGTTCGGGATTACCCGGCAGGGCATCGGCGGTTATCTAAAAACCTATGTCCAGCCATCCGTCGTTATGTTGCCGTTCAATATCATCAGTGAGTTCTCCCGTGGCATATCCCTGGCCATCCGCCTGTATGGCAACGTCATGAGCGGTGCGGTTATCGCAGGCATTCTGCTGGGTATTGCTCCGTTCTTTTTTCCCGTGGTGATGGACGTGCTCGGATTGCTGACGGGGCTGATCCAGGCCTACATCTTCGCCATCCTGGCGACAGTTTATATTTCATCGGCAACAGCCGTCGTTGGCAAGTCTTTGCACAAGGAGAAAGACAAATGACAGACCTTGCACTTATTGCGGCGGTCTCGATTCTGACCGCTGGCCTGAGCGTGGCTTTTGGTGCTATCGGGCCTGCTCTGGGAGAGGGTAGGGCCGCAGCGGCAGCCCTTACCGCCATCGCTCAGCAGCCGGACTCGGCATCAACACTGTCGCGGACTCTTTTTGTCAGCCTGGCAATGATCGAGTCCACGGCAATTTACTGTTTTGTCGTCTCGATGATCGTCCTGTTTGCCAATCCGTTCTGGGATCAGGCTTTGCAGGCCGCCCAGTCGGCGGCAGGTTGAACCATGTCTATTGACTGGGTCACGGTGGCGGCTCAGATCGGCAATTTTCTGGTGCTGGTCTGGCTGCTTAAACGCTTTCTGTACAAGCCCATCCTGAACGGTATTGATGCCCGTGAGGCCGAAATCGCAACACGGATGGGTGAGGCGGAGGTTGCCCAGAAAAAGGCCGCCGCTGCCGAGGCCGAATTTCTGGAACAGAAGCAGAGACTGGTGGCCGATAATACAGCCCATGCCGAGCAGATTCGTGAGCAGGCGGAACAAGAGAAGGAGGCCTTGCTGGCCGCCACCCGCAAGAAGCTGGAACAGGAAAAGCAGGACTGGCAGGCGCATCTGGAAGCAGAACGGGAAGCGTTCATCAGAGAGTTAAACCTGGCCAGCGCCGAAACCCTTTATAAGCTGGTTCGCCGGGCGCTTCGTGATCTGGCGAATGAGGATCTGGAGGAGCAGATTGCCCTGAATGTGATGAGCAAGCTGAAACCTCTGGCGCAGGAACTTACCTCCGCCGCTGGCCGAGCGGAACAGGCCATTGCAACGACCCATGCGCCTTTGCCGGAGAACACGCAGGAAACGCTGAGGACCTCGCTGGAGCGTCTGGCCCCCGGCCTTCCCCTGAGCTTTACCACGGATGCCAGTCAGGCCCCGGGGATGATCCTGCGCATTGGCAGTGTTCAGGTCGCCTGGACGGTTGATAGCTACACCGACGAACTGACCAATTTGCTGGCCGACCGGTTGGCCGCGGGCGAGTCAGGCAGGGTGCATAATCATGGCTGAAGAGCTGGAATTGACATCAGCGGATAAATTTATTGGTGCTGTACTGGACGGCCCGGCACCCTCGCTTGCGCTGACTGAGGTGGGCACGGTTACCGAGGTGGGTGACGGTATTGCCGTGGTCTCAGGTCTCGCCCGTGCTCTGGCGGATGAGCTGCTGGTTTTCGCCTCGGGTGTCCGGGGTGTGGTGCTTGATCTGGAGCCAGGCCGGCTGGGCGTTATCCTCCTGGGGCCCTCGGAGCGGATTACCTTCGGGGAGGATGTCTGGCGTACTCACAAGGTGTTCAGTGTGCCGGTCGGGCCGGGCCTGGTTGGCCGTGTGGTTGATGCCACCGGAGAGCCCCGGGACGGAAATGGCGCGGTGGCCGCCACCGCGGAACGGCCGGTGGAAGCCAGTGCGCCGGGTATACTGAGCCGTGCTCCGGTCACCCGACCTCTGGCCACCGGCCTCAAGGCCATTGATGGCGCGGTGCCGGTGGGTCTGGGCCAGCGGGAACTGATTATCGGTGACCGGCAAACCGGCAAAACGTCCATTGCGGTCGATACCATTCTCAACCAGGCCCGCTCGGATGTCCTGAGTATCTATTGCGCCATTGGCCAGCGCGGAGACGCGGTCGCCAGGGTCATTGAAACCCTGCGGCAAAGCGGCCAGATTGCGAACACCATCGTGATTGCGGCCGGGGATGAGGACACACCTGGCCTGGCCTACATTGCGCCTTATGCGGCGATGACGATGGCTGAATACTTTTCAAACCAGGGGCGGGACGTGCTGGTTGTTCTCGACGACCTGACGCACCATGCCCGCTCCTATCGCGAGCTGTCCCTGTTACTGCGCCGCCCGCCGGGGCGGGAAGCCTTCCCGGGCGACATATTCTATGTGCACGCCAGGCTACTCGAACGGGCCGGCCAGTTCACGCCGGAAGCGGGGGGTGGCTCCATCACCGCGTTACCCGTGGTAGAGACCCAGGCGGAAAATCTGTCCGCTTACATTCCGACCAATCTGATTTCGATTACCGACGGCCAGATCTATCTGTCACCGAGGCTGGTGCGCAAAAACCAGTTTCCGGCGGTGGATATCGGGTTGTCGGTGTCGCGGGTAGGCGGCAAGGCCCAGCACCGGGCCTTCCGTGACGTGGCGGGTAACCTTCGCGTCACCCTGTCCCAGTTTGAGGAACTGGAGGATTTCGCTCGTTTTGGTACCCGCCTGGATGATAACACCCGGGCCCGTCTGAGCCGCGGGGCTGCCGTGCGTACCGCATTGCGCCAGCCCGAGCGTGATCCGGTGCCAGCGGTGGAACAGCTTTTGATACTGATGGCCGCGATGGAGGGGCTGTTCGACGACTTGTCCGAAAGCGAGGTTGTTTCTGCCATGGCCCGGATGCGCCAAGGCGTTGGCGACTCGCTTGACGGCGTTGCCGAGAGCATCAGACAAAACAGTGCTCTGGAGGACGATGAAAAAGCAACGCTCCTGCAGGTGGCTCGCGCTGCGCTCAACTTGCCTGAAGAGACTGCCCATGACCCAGACACTTGAAACCCTGTCTCGCCGCACGGCGACGCTGACCAGTATTCGTGGCATTGTCCATACCATGAAAACCATGGCCGCGATTAACGCGGTACCTTACGAGCATGCCGCGCGATCGGTCGAGTCCTATCACCAGACCGTATTGAGCGGTCTCCGGGCCTTTGTTGCCAAAACCGGTCCCATTGCCATGCCTGTCGTCGCGCAGGCGGCACGAATCCTGGTGGTGTTTGGCTCCGATCACGGCCTGTGCGGTAATTACAACGAGGTGCTCGCCGAGAGGGCAGTTGCCGAGGCTTCGAAGGCGGAGACGGGCACCCGGGTATTGTGTGTCGGTGCCCGCATGAATGACACCCTCAGTGATCGGGGGTTCACCCCGGAAGTTACCTTTCTGCCCCCGGCGTCGGCTGATGGTATCGGTCGCCTGGCAGGTGACATAGTGGCCCGGCTGGACGAGATAGGGGGTGGCGATGTGCACAACCGGATTGCCGTGGCCCTGGCATTCACCCGGCGCGCAGGGACAGGGCAGCGCGAACCTGTCGTGAGCCCGTTGTTGCCATTGGCACCCTCGTTACTGTCGGCTCCGGCCAAGGCCGGCTGGCAGTCCCGATCTCTCCCAGACTATACGATGCGGGCGACGCCGCTGCTTGCAGCGTTACTGCGTAATCATATCTTTGCCAGCATTTTTCACGCATCAGCCGAAGCGATGGTCACCGAGAACGCCGCCCGGCTTGCGCTGATGCAGCAGGCAGAGCAGGCGGTGGATGATCGGCTTGAGGAGGTGGGTGGGCAGTTCAGGCTGGTGCGTCAGGATGAAATTACCAACGAGCTTATGGACATCATTATCGGTTTTGAGGCACTGAAAAAGAAATCCCCAGCGTAATGAGCAGCCCTCATTCAGCCCTTGGAGCTAATCTGTTTTCAGCGGGTACTTCGCGAATCCGGCCGTTTTCGTCGATAGCCACATAAACAAAAAGCCCTTCAGTGACTTTTCGGGGCGCGCTGGCGGGGCGATCCAGGGTCCAGACTTCAACATTGATCTTCATGGAGCTGCGGCCAACCTTCACGAGATCACAATAGCAGCTGACCTGAGAGCCAACCCGCAACGGCGACAGGAATTCCATCCGTTCCATAGCCACCGTGGCATTTCGCCCCTGGGACATACGCCCGGCGACGGTGGCAGCAGCAATGTCCATCTGTTTGACCAGCCAGCCGGCAAAGACATCACCATTGGCGTTGGTGTCTGCGGGTAACGGGATGATCTGGACCGTCAGCTCACCCCGGGGGCGGGGTTTGTCGTCATCGTAGTCAGTCATTTCAGGGTGCCTGTGGAATATTTTGATTTGTTTTCCGGGCATGGTAACGGGCTGGTGACTGGCTGCAAGAAAATTTCGTAAATGTGGATCATGTTTTTTCATCTGTCATAAAGCTGTCACAGAACCCTCCTAGGATGCACTCATCGGTAAAGCAGATCCGACCCAACGTCTAAACCAAATAACGGAGACTCGACGTGATGAAACTGAAAGCTGCGCTGACATCTTTAGCCCTGGCCGGCAGCATTGCTGCTGTATCCACTCCGGCTATGGCCCGTGACACCATTAGTATCGTGGGTTCTTCCACGGTTTACCCGTTCGCTACCGTTGTGGCTGAGCGTTTTGGCACCAAGACGGATTTCCCGACGCCCAAGCTGGAATCCACCGGTTCAGGCGGTGGCATGAAACTGTTCTGTCAGGGCGTTGGTACCCAGCACCCGGACATCACCAATGCGTCACGTCGTATGAAGACCTCCGAATACGATCTGTGTAACAGCAACGGCGTGAAAGACATTACCGAGTTCCGTATCGGTTCCGACGGCATCGTTATCGCCAGCTCTGACAAGGCCGAAAACCTGGATATTACGCTCGAGACACTGTTCCTCGCACTGGGTAAAAAAGTTCCGAATCCGGAAAACGAAATGGAGCTGATCGAGAACCCTTATGAAAAGTGGAGCGACATCGATTCCGACCTGCCAAACGTTGAAATCCGTGTGATGGGTCCTCCCCCGACTTCCGGTACCCGTGACTCGTTCAACGAGCTGGCCCTGCAGGGTGGCTGTGAAGATCTGCCGGCGGTTGCCGACATGAGCGAAGACAAAATGGAATCGGTTTGTCAGAGCATTCGTGAAGACGGCGCTTTCATCGAAGCCGGTGAGAACGACAACCTGATCGTACAGAAGCTGATTGACGACGCCGAAATGTACGGCGTGTTCGGCTTCAGCTTCCTGGAAGAGAATGCGGATCGTCTGCAGGCCGCAACCCTGAACGGTGTTGAGCCAACCAATGAAGCTATTGCGAATGACGAATATCCGGTTGCGCGTTCCCTGTTCTTCTACGTGAAGAAGGCACACATTGGCGTTATTCCCGGTATCACGGAATACGTTGAGGAGTTCGTCAGCGGCGCGGCAATGGGTCCGAACGGCTACCTGAAGAGCGTTGGCCTGATTGTTCCGACTCGCGATGCCCTGATGGATCTGCAGGACAAGCTGGCGGAAATGCCGAACCTGAAGAAAGAAGAACTGATGTAAACCGGTTACCCCGACAAGGTGTAACTGACAAGGGTGCGGACCTCAAAGGGTGCGCACCCTTTCTTACGTAAAAAGCACCAAGTGCGAAACTCGCTCTAACTCTTTACACTTCTTGCCTAATTGAAGTGTCAGACGGGAAAATTCATGCAAGCATCCACTCTCCTTCTACTGACCCTCGTCCTGGCCGTGGTGGCCTACGGGTTGGGCTATGCCCGATCCCGGGCACTGGCGATGCCACTGGGGGGGATTCGTCATCTCAAGTCGCTGCCTTTTTACTACGGTGCCCGGGCTGCGCTCTGGTGCGTTATTCCGGGCCTTTTGGTGCTGGCGTTATGGGCGGCCTTTCAGGATAAGGTCATTCAGGCTCTGGTAATGGGGTCTTTGCCACCGGATATGGTTCCGGACACACAGGGGCGGGCAAGCCTTCTGCTTAGTAGAATCAGTAACGTGGCCAGTGGCGCCCTGCCTCCCGCCATGGTGGATGGCCCTATCGCCGAGGCGGCAGACCGACTGAAGGCACTGCGGCAGCAAAGCCGGTTTTTGATGAGCGCGCTGGTCATTTCGGTGACGGTGCTGGCGGGTTTTCTGGGCTGGTTGCGAGTTCAGCCACGGATAAACGCCCGGGCTCAGGTGGAGTCGATTCTGAAATGGCTTTTTTTCGCCTGTGCTGCTCTGGCTATCCTGACCACAATGGGCATCATTTTCTCGGTGGCGTTTGAAACTTTCCGGTTTTTCCAGCAGATTTCTTTTGTCGAATTCTTTTTCGGGACCAACTGGAGCCCACAGACAGCCTTAAGGGCAGACCAGGTGGCCGCCGAAGGTGCTTTCGGCATGATCCCCCTGTTTACCGGTACCCTGTTGATCTCCGCGATCGCCATGGTGGTTGCCGTGCCGGTGGGGTTGCTGTCGGCGATTTATCTGTCGGAATACGCCAACAAGCATGTTCGTAGCATTGTGAAGCCTTTACTTGAGTTGCTGGCCGGGATTCCTACCGTTGTTTACGGTTTTTTTGCCGCCCTCACGGTGGCGCCGTTCATCAGCGATTTTGCGGCTTCATTTGGTATTGAAGCGTCCTCCCAGAGCGCGCTCGCGGCGGGCGGGGTCATGGGGATTATGATCATTCCGTTTGTGTCGTCCCTGTCCGATGATGTAATCAATGCGGTTCCGCAAACCATGCGTGATGGCTCGCTGGCCCTGGGCGCAACCCAGTCTGAAACCATGAAGAAGGTTATTTTCCCCGCTGCCCTGCCCGGCATTATGGGGGGGGTGTTGCTGGCGGTTTCCCGTGCCATCGGTGAGACCATGATCGTGGTAATGGCCGCGGGCCTGGCCGCGAACCTGACCGCCAACCCTCTGGAAACGGTGACAACGGTAACGGTTCAGATAGTAACCTTGCTCACCGGCGACCAGGAGTTTGACAGTGCCAAGACGCTGGCTGCGTTTGCACTCGGTGCCATGCTCTTCCTGGCAACGCTGCTCCTTAACGTTATTGCCCTGAAAATCGTCCGTAAATATCGGGAACAATATGACTGATCAACGTTCGCAGGCGGAAATTGTCCGTCAGTCACTCAAGCACCGTTACCGCAAGGAACGCCGGTTCCGAGCCTATGGCATTCTGGCCATTGCCATCGCCTTGTCGGCCCTGGTGATATTGTTTGCTGACATCATTGGTAAGGGCTATACGGGCTTTATCAAAACCACCGTTACCCTGGATGTGGAACTGGATGGCGAGATGATGTACCTGGATGATGCCACCGATGAGCGTCAGCTCAAGATGGCGGATTTCGTGGAGCCACTGATCCAGGCGCTGATCAAGGAAATTCCCAGCGCGACCGAGCAGGACAGGTCAGCGGTTCGGGATCTGATCAATCCCTACGCTTCGGTCACCCTGCGGGATGCTCTGAAAGCGAATCCGGACTGGTTGGGTACCACCCAGACCATGACCTTCCTGACCCACACGAATGTGGATGTGTACGTCAAACACGGCGGGGATGACGCCTACTCGATCAAACTCACCGAGCAGCAGCAGGCCTGGGTTGATCGGCTGATGGGGCGGGGTGTGATCGACACCTCGTTCAACGATGTGTTCTTCAGTAACGGCGACTCCCGGGACCCTTCCAAGGCGGGTGTTCTGGGTGCGATCGTGGGTTCACTGTTGACGATGTTCGTTACCCTGATCCTGTCGTTCCCGATCGGTGTGGCAGCCGCTATCTATCTGGAGGAGTTCGCACCCCAGAACAAGCTCACCGATTTTATCGAGGTGAACATCAACAACCTGGCGGCAGTGCCATCGATCATCTTTGGTCTGCTGGGTCTGGCGGTGTTTATCAACCTGTTCGGCCTACCGCGGTCAGTGCCGGTAGTGGGCGGCCTGGTTCTTACATTGATGACCCTGCCTACCATTATTATCTCGAGTCGGGCGGCGATCAAAACAGTGCCGCCATCCATTCGTCAGGCCGCCGAAGGCATTGGCGCCTCCAAGATGCAGGTGGTTCTACACCATGTACTGCCGCTGGCGATGCCCGGAATGCTGACCGGCTCAATTATCGGCATGGCCCAGGCGCTCGGCGAGACCGCGCCATTGCTGTTGATCGGCATGGTGGCCTTTATCGTGGATGTGCCGGAGGGCTTCTTCGATTCAGCCACTGTGTTGCCGGTTCAGGTATTCCTGTGGGCCGGCAGCCCCGAGCTGGCCTTTATTGAGCGTGCGTCCGCAGCGATTATGGTGCTGTTGGCCTTCCTGATGAGTATGAATGCACTGGCGATCTGGATGCGAAAGCGTCTTGAGCGTCGCTGGTAAGGAGAGTGATATGAATACGATGAATCCGAGTATTGCTGCGAAAGCCGACATTCAGGACGAAGAGGTTGCGGCTCCGGTCGCCGAGAGCAGGCCAGAAGATACGGTAATCGAAGAAGGCAAGACGGTAGGCAAACCATTTGCCGACGACCCGAAGTTCAAGCTGCGCAACGTGAATGTGTCTTATGCCGGTGATCGTGCCATTAAAGACATCAGTCTTGATATTGGCCGAAATGAAGTTATCTCGTTTATCGGGCCGTCCGGCTGTGGTAAGTCGACGTTCCTGCGTTGCCTGAACCGCATGAACGACAGTATTGAGATCTGTCGGGTCGATGGTCAGCTCATGCTGGACGACGAGGATATTTACCACTCGAAAAAAGACGTGGTTGAGCTTCGTGCCCGTGTGGGGATGGTTTTCCAGAAGCCCAACCCGTTTCCCAAATCGATTTACGACAATGTGGCCTATGGCCCACGTATTCACGGCCTGGCGAATCGCAAGTCAGACCTGGACGATATTGTGGAAAACAGCCTGCGCAAAGCGGGCCTGTGGGACGAGGTGAAGGATCGGCTGGATGCCACGGCAACCGGTATGTCCGGTGGCCAGCAGCAGCGGTTGTGTATCGCCCGCGCCATCGCGGTGAGCCCGGAAGTGATCCTGATGGACGAGCCATGCTCGGCACTGGACCCGATCGCCACGGCGAAGGTTGAAGAGCTGATTGCGGAGATGTCCGAGAGCTACACTATAGTGATAGTAACCCACTCGATGCAGCAGGCCGCCCGGGTGTCTCATCGCACAGCGTATTTCCACCTCGGCCATCTGGTTGAGGTAAACGAAACGAACAAGGTGTTCACTTCACCAGAGCACCAGTTGACAGAATCCTACATTACCGGCCGCTTCGGTTAAGCGCCGGCGATGTTCCTCGGAGAGAATTGCTATGCCTGATAAGAAGGACGACGTATACGGAGATCACATCTCCCACAAGTTCAACAGCGAGCTGATGGAGCTTAAAACCGAGTTCCTGAAAATGGGGGGTATGGTTGAATCCCAGGTGGACAAGGCCATCAAGGCGTTGATCGACGGCGACGGTGAGCTGGCTGAAAAGACCCGCATGAAAGACAAGGAAGTCGACAAGCTGGAGCTGGAACTGGATGAAGAAGCCACGCTGATTATTGCGCGTCGTCAGCCCACGGCCCGGGATCTGCGCCTTGTCATTTCGGTGATCAAGATGGTGGCAGACCTTGAGCGTGTTGGTGACGAAGCCAAGAAGATTGCCAAGATGGCGATCAAACTGACCGAAGAAGGTCAGGCGCCCCGCGGTTATGTGGAAGTCCGGCACATTGGTAACCATGTACTGAGCATGCTGCACGATGCCCTGGACGCCTTTGCACGGCTGGATTCCGCCCAGGCGCTGCAGATCATGAAAGAAGACAAGCGTGTGGATGAAGAGTATCAGGCAGCGATTCGCGCCCTGCTCACGTTCATGATGGAAGATACCCGTAATATTTCACGCTGCATGTCTGTGATGTGGGTGCTTCGTGCACTGGAGCGAGTGGGTGATCATGCCTGTAACATCGCCGAAAATGTAATTTTCATGGTCGAAGGCGAGGATGTGCGCCATACGCCTGTGGAGGAAGCCGAGAAGATTGTTAGCGGCTGACTTTGGTGCAGCTCTCTGCGAACTGAGCAATCGGGCGGGTAGAGCTTTTCGGGACTATCTTTCGCCATGGATGGCGAAAGCTAAGCGCGCAGGGATGCCTTGAGCGTGTCCCGAAAAGCCCTACCCGCCTGATTGCGTTTGGCCTGGCACTACTTGATTTTGTCGGTGTCTGAACTGGGGTACCATGCCGGTATCCCGTTCAACATTGAGAGTGTATGTTCCTACTTGTCGCGTTTGCGATTATCTCCATTGGTTTTTCTTTTTTCTGTTCCATTCTGGAAGCGGCGCTGCTGTCCGTAACGCCGAGTTATATTGCCTCACTGCGCAAAGACAGGCCGGAATTATTCAAGCCGCTTCGAAAGCTCAAAGACGACATTGACGACCCGCTGGCGGCCATTCTGACTCTCAATACCATCGCCCATACCGCCGGTGCGACAGGTGTGGGCGCCCAGGTAGCGATCATTTTCGGGGAAGCCTGGCTTGGCCTGGCTTCAGCGGTAATGACCCTGGCGATTCTGGTGTTCTCCGAAATTATTCCCAAGACTATCGGGGCCAAATACTGGCGGGGTATTGCACCGGCTTTGCCCGCCATTCTCGGTGTGCTGGTAAAGATCCTGCTGCCTTTTGTCTGGCTTTCAAAGCTGGTGACGCGCCGTATAGCCCAGGGCGAAGAGGCTACTGATATTCGGGCCGAGATCAGCGCACTGGCGGAGATCGGTCGTGACCAGCAGGCGCTGGACGAGGATGAGCGCCGGATGATCCAGAATGTGCTGCGGTTCCATGAGATCAAGGTCAGTTCGGTGATGACGCCAAGAACGGTGTGTAACTACATTGCTCCGGAAACCACCGTTCCGGAATTTCGTGAGAAGGTCTCAAAGGCACCGTTCTCCCGTTATCCAATGATTGATGAAGAAGGTGAGACTCTGGGGTATGTCCACCGGTCAGACCTCATCACCATGGACGACAGCGCCAAACTGACGGACCATCTGCGACAGATAAAGAAGATAAAAGCCTCAACCAATATCGAGTTTATATTTTCGGAGATGTTGCGGGAGCGCCAGCACATCGCCGTGGTTTACGATGAGCTTGGTACCTGGCTTGGAGTGGTGACACTGGAAGACATTCTGGAAACTCTGCTGGGCACAGAGATTATGGATGAAACCGACAATGTCTCGAACCTGAGGCGCTATGCCAAGCAGCGTTGGAGTCGGCGGTTGAAGCGCGCTCGGAAATAGTAGTGTTCTTCGAATCCGGGGAGTTGGCCGCTATGCGGTACCGCCTTCACGGACACGCTCAAGGCATCCCTGCGCGCTAAGCTTTGGCCATCCCTGGCCAAAGATTGTCCGTGAAGGCGGTACCGCACATCGGCCATGCAGAGCTGGGTGCGGTCTCCCGTAAAGCACTACCGGGCCGATTGCGTCAGAGAAGCACAGAGATTCAGGCCTGTTTTGGTTTGTCAGAATAAGGCGGCCAACCCAGCGGCTTGCCGGCCAGCAGGTGCAGGTGGATGTGGAACACTGTCTGCCCCGCGTTTTCACCGCAATTCATGACCGTACGGTAGCCATCGTCTGCAAAGCCCATTTCTTTGGCCAGCTTGCCGGCAACCCAGTAGAGGTGGCCCACCAACTCCCGGTCGCCTTCCTCAACGTCGTTGATGGACGCGATCGCCTTTTTCGGAATAATCAGCAAGTGCACCGGAGCCTGCGGGTTGATGTCCCGGAAGGCCAGGCTGATGTCATCTTCATAGACAATGTCGGCAGGAATTTCCCGGTTGATGATCTTAGTAAAAATTGTCTCGGACATGATTGCTCCTGGTATTGGTATGAATTCCTTACGTGATTACCAGAGCTGAGCCAGGCCCGGCAATCGACTGGTAATCTGTTTGAGCATGGCCGGTGGCTGGTCGTCCAGGCCCATGGCATAGCGCGCTACCCGGTTACGGGCAAAGGGCAGGGCGCGGGCGGCGCCCAGGCCGAGGTTTCGCGCCAGGTGAACCGGTGGTATCTCATTGCTGAACAGATGATAGAACAGATCCATGGTCAGCATCATGCGCCGGTTGGCCGGGCGCCGCTGCTGCTCATACCGTGCAAGCAGGTCGGGGCTGGCGAGGCGTGTTCCGTCGTTCCGGGCTTCCGCGAGCAGTTCCTGCAGGCACTGGGCATCCTGAAAACCCAGGTTCACGCCCTGGCCGGCCAGCGGGTTGATGGTGTGGGCGGCATCGCCGGCCAGCACTACCCGGTTCAGAAAATACTGTTTGGCGTGCTGACGGGCGATCGGGAAGCAGGCTTTGGCGTCTATATGAGTCAATTCTGGTAGCCGGCGGGGGAATTCGTGCTGGATCTCGGTCATCAGGTCTTCATCGCTCATGGCCCGGAGTTCTTCATGCCGGGCCGGGCTGTCGTACCATACCAGCGAGCCCCAGGCTTCCCCGGGGTACTGCTTGCCCGCACTGTGCAGTGGTAAGAAGGCGCGCGGGCCGCTGGGATAGAATCCCTGCCAGGTAATGTCTTCCGGTGTGCCCTGATATCGAACAGAAAGCACCATGGCCTGCTGCTGGTACTGGTCCCGGCTGACTCCGATACCGGCCAGCGATCTCAGTTGTGACCGGGCGCCATCGGCACCGATCACTAGTTGGGCCTGCAAACGGCTGCCGTCATCAAGGGTGACAAGCGCGGCAGCGTCTTTCTGTTTCAGTTCGGCAATGCTCTGGCCGGTGAACAGGGTCACATGCGGCTCGCGCTCTGCGGTTTGCCATAGGGCCAGTCTGGTAACGGAGTTTTCCACGATATGGCCGAGGTGGGTGGCGCCGAGTTCGCCTGCGTTGAATTCCACTTCGGTAAGCGAGCCCGGAAGCCGGTCTGTTATCGGGTGGGCGGCTGCGTCCCATACGCCCAGGCGTCGATAGGGGGTGGCGCGCATGGCCAGAATGCCTGGCCAGGCTCCCAGCGATTTCAGATAGTGTTCGCTGCCCGCGCTCAGTGCCGATACCCGGATGTCAGGGGGCGATTGCGCGTCAAACGGTTCGGGTTCAGCCAGGTCGATGAGGGCAATTTTATGTCCTTTCTGACCAAGGCCGGTGGCCAGGGCAGCACCGACCATGCCGCCGCCTGTGATGATGATGTCGAATTCCTGGGTCATATCCGCCGGTTCCTGTCTGGTTGCCTCCAGTTTACGCAATGCAACGAGGCAGACAAGCGACCGGCATCAATCCCGACGTATTCAGTAACCGGAAAGTGACAACTCTGCGGTCTTCTCCGGGCGCTTGCGCTTTTTCATCAGCCAGGCCGGTTTTCGTGTGCCGGGTCGGGAGAAGCCCTGAGGAATAATCATCGGGTGCACCAGATTCAGAAAATCGGCGGTTTTCATATGCATGGATTCCGTGTGACTGCCGGCGGCAAAGGCCAGTTCCGGTTGCTCTGTCAGTGCTTCGGCGCAGTACACGTTCATGCCGAACAGGTTTCCAAAGGGTGGCATGGCGCCTGGCTCACAGTCGGGGAACCGGTCCTGGAATTCCTGCTCGTCGGCAAGATCCACAAAGTCTGTGTCCATGATGCGCGACAGCTGATCCCAGCGTATGCGCCAGGTAGCGGGCATGACCAGCATGGCCATTTTGCCGTCGAGCTCGATAATCACGGTTTTGACCACCCGGTCTCCGGCGATTTTCACGTGATGGGCGAGCTGGCGGGCGGTAAAGGCGGGCGGGTGTGGAAGACACATGTATTCCACACCAGAGGTATCCAGGAATTTCTTCAACTGCTGTGCCGGCATGGTCACAACCTCCTGACAGCATGAACAGTGTTGTGGCGCCACCTGCGTGGCAGGCGGGGCTTTCGACCCCGCCTGACTGTCAGCTTAGTTCAGGTTGTGTGCTTTGCGAATAACCGGCATGAAATCGGTTTTCACTCAGTCTTGTACATATGCACGTCGCGCTGAGGGAACGGAATGGTAAGACCTTCTTTGTCGAACTCTTTCTTGATCTTCTCGTGCATGTCCCAGTAAACCGGCCACAGATCGTCGGTTTTGGTCCAGGGGCGGACGATGATGTTGACCGAGCTGTCGCCCAGAGAGCCGACTGAAATGCGGGGTTCCGGTTCCGGCAGCACACGCTCGTCTTCATCGAGGCAGCGTTTAATGACGCTTCTGGCCTTGTCGATGTCATCGCCGTAGCTGATGCCGAATGTCATGTCGCAACGGCGGGTGTCGTAATAGCTCACGTTTGTGAGGGTTGCGTTCGACAGGCTGCCGTTGGGAATGACCACGCGGCGGTTATCGAAAGTGTCGACAATGGTGTAGAGAATGCTGATCTCGCGAACCGCGCCCAGAAAACCCTGAGCATCAATGGTGTCGCCGACTTTGAACGGTTTGAAAATCAGGATCAGTACGCCGCCGGCAAAGTTGCCGAGGCTGCCTTGCAGGGCCAGGCCAACGGCCAGGCCGGCAGCACCGATAACTGCAATGAATGAGGTGGTGGCGATACCAACCATGGAAGCCACGGATATCAGCAGCAGGATTTTGAGAATTGCGCTGATCAGGCCGCAGAGGAACTTGTTCAGGGTCGGGTCTTTTTGGCCGAGCTTTTTATCCAAGACTTTCACGAAGCGATTGATCAGCCACAGGCCGACAATCAGGGTAATGATGGCCAGCACAAACTTGGGGGCATAGGCCATGACCAGAGAGATGGCCTGATCCATTAGCTGGGATGCCTGACCATTGGCACCGAAGAGGTCTTCCATCGTGGAACTCCTTGTTCGTTAATTTTTTGAAGTATGAAAATGTATAGCAGATCCTGAACCGTTCAGTATTGCAGGTCGCGCTTCCCGGGCGTATCAGGGCTTGCCGTGGGCCCGGGTGTAATCAGCAATTGTCTGAGGATTGCCTCTTACCAGAATGCGGCCCTGCTTCTGGCTGAGCTGGTAGTCGTACATGGGATCGTAATAGTCTTTCAGCAGCGATTCGATCCAGGCGTCGTGGCCGGTGATCGAACCGTTGGCAGCCTGCTGATCCAGCGCCTGCTCCATGAGCGTGCGCAGTTGTTGATGACGTACGCCACCCAGGCGCTTTCGGATTCGGTCCATGGCGCTGAGCAGGTAATCCCGGAAATTCAGCCAGCCGGCTTCTTCCCCATCCCGGGCGATGTAGTCCGCAAGCATGCCTTCAACGTAGTCGGCTCGGATAATGCCCACGCGCTCTGCCATTGGCCGTTCCAGAATCAGCAGCGGGGCTTCGGACATTCTTGCCCTTAGCGTTTCAGGCAGCACGCAGCGGCCAATCAGGCGGCTTTCGTCTTCCAGGTACATCGGGCCACCCACGTTGTGGTGGGCTTTGAGCATGGCGACGGCCAGATGGTTTTCGAAATCGATCTGGGTGGGCTGGGGGGTCACTTGCCGCCCGAAACTGGAGCCCCGGTGGTTGGCTATACCTTCAAGGTCGACCGGGTTGGGGAGGTCCATCAGCACCCGCGTTTTTCCGGTGCCGGTGCGGCCACTGAGTATCCGGAAATCGGTGGTTTCAATCAGCTCGTCCAGGCTGTCGATCAGGAACCGGCGCAGGGCCTTGTAGCCGCCTTTGATCAGTGGGTAGTCAAGGCCGGTCTCCCGGATCCATTCCTGGGTCAGTCTTGAGCGCAGGCCGCCGCGAAAGCAGAACAGGTAACCGTTCGGGTTCTGAGCGGTGAATCGCTTCCAGGCTTCCAGGCGCTGGGCCTTGATGTCGCCTGAAACCAGTTGGTGGCCCAGTTCGATGGCTTTATCCTGCCCTTTCTCCTTGTAACAGATACCTACCCGGTGGCGCTCCTCATCGTTCATCAGCGGGGCATTTTCTGCCGTCAGAAAGCTGCCTTTGGAAAATTCCACCGGAGCCCTGACGTCCATCAGCGGGACGTCGTTCAGGAACAGAGTCAGGTAGTCGTCGGTATCGGGTCTGCTGGCCATAGGTGCACGGGTCGCTATTGCTCTGGATGAGGCGGCAGTATAACGGACTGGCCGTGTGGCGGCATCCTGCGGGGGCTAATCGAGAGAATCGGGGAAGTGAAAACAATGAAGGACAGCCTCAGGCTGCCCTTCAAGAGTACTGAGCCGCCATCCCGGGCAGCTCAGACATCGGAACAGGTTGGCGCGTCCATGCGCGGTGGCAACGGCCTTGTTGCCGGATCCTTTGCGCCCTCCCTGGTGCCAGCATCCTGGCCGGCTATCCGAATGGCTCCCTGAAGCGAGGCGTCCATGCATCCGTGCCTCCCTCTGCGTTCTGTGCAGAGGTGCATCCATTGCATCGTCCTTTCCTTGTCATCCCTGACACGTCCAATATAGCAAGGCCTCTTTTACAGATGTGTGAATATGTGGCCGATATTTCTGGTCAAACTATAGCCCTGATAGTTTTTCCTTTAAAATCATTGCAGTGCATCTGGGGGCTGGCGAGATTCCTATTGTTCGCACGCCTGCTGTCTGACATTTCCTACGGTCTTGTACGATATCTCTTACAGGCTTTCTGGCGAATCTTTTACGCGCTGGTTCATCAGGTTTTGCAGGACCCGCCAGATCAGCAAACCAATGGCGATGCCGGCAGCATTTGCAAGCACATCGGTGAGGGAAAACACCCGATAGGGCAGGTTGGCCTGCATGGCTTCCAATGCCAGGCCGAACCCCAGCAGCGCGGGCAGGTACCAGATGGCACGGACGTGAGGCCAGGAGAGTCGCGCCAGCACCGTTAGTTCAACGAATGCGATCAGATGGCTGATCTTGTCGTTGCCGGAAGGCGGTATCGGATAACGGTTGTCTGCTGTCGCGATAAAAAGAACGGCGATAATCGAAACGGTAAGGGCAGCCTGCCAAAGCCAGCGCTTTCGTAGAAGAATTACAATCGTGTGCCGAATTCTGGCCATAGGGAAATCCGAGAGTCGCCGCTGGCTGTGGGATTGGTTTCGACATGATATGCTTTGCGGCCTGTTTTTGTCATGGCAGCAGAGGATAACCAGCGATGCTCAAGGGTAATTTCTTCAGGGGCCTTGGCTACCTGACTGAAGGGTTCCGGTTGATCCGCCAGCCCGGTCTGCGGCTGTTCGTTATTATACCGCTGGTTCTGAATATCATCCTGTTCGGCCTCCTGTTCTATTTTCTGGCCGAGCTGTTCGGCATCCTGATTGCCACCATGATGAGCTGGTTACCTGACTGGGCCTGGCTGCAGGCGCTGGACTGGGTGTTCTGGATTCTCTACGGCGCGGTCATTCTGCTGATGCTCGCATACGGTTTTGTCATCCTCGCCAACCTGATTGGCTCCCCTTTTTATGGCTATCTCGCCGAACTTACAGAAAAGCACCTGACGGGCCAGGAAGTCAGCACGGACGGCAGTTGGGCGGCTATCCTGAAAGATATTCCCCGGGCTTTGTGGCGGGAAGTCCAGAAAATGACGTATTACCTGCCACGGGCAGCGGGGCTGCTCATTCTTGGCCTGATCCCCGTGGTTAATCTGGTGGTGGCAGTGCTCTGGTTTGCGTTCAATTGCTGGATGATGTCGTTGCAGTATGTCGATTATCCGGCTGATAACCACAAGGTCAGCTTTCCAGCTCTGCGCCGAATGTTGGGGGAAAGCCGTCTGTCGGCCCTGGGATTCGGCCTGCCGGTGGCACTGGCGGCCATGGTGCCGGTGCTGAATCTGTTCGTGGTGCCCGCGGCCGTTTGCGGGGCAACGGCCTTCTGGGTGCGGGAAAGCGCGTCAAATCATCAATAATCTGTTAGCGGAGGTTTCTTGGAAACATCGGAATTTGTCATCGGCCAGCGTTGGGTCAGCCATAACGACAATGCTCTTGGACTGGGTATTGTGACCGATATATCCGGGCGCCGGGTAACCCTGAGCTTCCCGGCGGCGGATGAAGAGCGCACTTATGCCATTGATAATGCGCCACTCTCCCGGATTGTCTATCAACTGGGCGAGGAAATCGAAACCTTCGACGGCGAGAAATACATTGTACGGGCTGTGGAAGACCTGGACGGCGTTCTGGTGTACCAGGCTGATGACGGCGAAAATATTCAGCCGATTTCCGAAGTGAAACTGGCCGGTTCGGTGAACTTTTCCGCGCCACATCAGCGTTTGTTTGCCGGTCAGTTTGAGCGCAATGGGGCTTTTCGCCTGCGGGTGGCTACCCTGCAGCATCTTGACCGCTTGCGGGCCTCCCCGGCCCAGGGGCTGATTGGCGCCCGCACCCAGCATCTGCCGCACCAGATCTACATTGCCCATGAAGTTGCCCGCCGCCATGCGCCGCGGGTATTGCTGGCCGACGAAGTGGGCCTTGGCAAAACCATTGAGGCGGGTTTGATCCTGCATTATCAACTGCAGACCGGCCGGGCCCATCGGGCCCTGATTGTGGTGCCGGATTCACTGATTCATCAGTGGCTGGTGGAAATGCTGCGTCGTTTCAACCTGCATTTCTCGATTCTCGATCAGGCCCGGTATGACGAGATCAAGGCAGAGAAAAGCGATGTCGATGCCCTGATGAGTCACATCTTCGGCGACGATGATGATTCTGTTAATCCGTTCGAAACCGAACAGTTGGTGCTGTGCAGCCAGGATTTCCTGGTGAACAGTGAGCAGGCACAGAAAGATGCCGTGGCCGCGGGCTGGGACATTATGGTGGTGGATGAAGCCCATCATCTGGAATGGTCACCAGAGCAGGCCGGCCCGGAATACAAAATGGTGGAGAAACTGTCTGAAGCCAGTAAAGGTTTGCTGCTGTTGACGGCTACGCCGGAACAGATGGGGGTCGCCAGTCATTTTGCCCGCCTGCGCCTGCTTGACCCGGCCCGCTTCCACGATCTGGAAGCCTTCCAGGATGAAGAGCAGGATTACGCGGCGGTTAACCAGGTGGTGCGCCGACTGCAGGAACGTCCGGCTGCGGTTTCTGAAGACGACAAGGCCACACTGGCCGAGTGGATCGGTGACGATCTGGATGAACTGCTGGCCCGGGACGATGACCACCAGGCGGTGATTGACGCGCTGCTGGATCGCCACGGCACTGGCCGGGTGCTGTTCCGTAATACCCGGGCTGCTATTCAGGGCTTCCCGGAGCGTCAGCCCCTGCCGGAACCTTTGCCGTGCCCCGCGCTGTATGAAGAAACCCGTTACGGGGTGGCGGGCCTGACACCGGAAACAACCGTGCCGGACGAGGAGCAGTGGCTGGCGGAAGATCCGCGTGTGGCCTGGCTGGAAAAGAAACTGGCCAGCCTGCGCCCGGCCAAGGTGGTGGTCATCTGTGCCAACGCATCCACTGCCATGGCGCTGGAACATTATCTGCAGCTGCGTGCCGGTATTCGCAGCGCGGCTTTCCATGAGCACCTCAGCCTGATCGAGCGGGACAGGGCCGCGGCCTACTTTTCGGATTCCGAGCAGGGTGCTCAGGCCCTGATCTGCTCGGAAATCGGCAGTGAAGGCCGGAACTTCCAGTTCGCGCATCACCTGGTGCTGTTCGATTTGCCTGCTAACCCGGATTTGCTGGAACAGCGTATTGGCCGGCTGGACCGCATTGGCCAGACTGAAGCCATCCGTATTCACCTGCCTTACCTGCAGGGCACCAGTCAGGAAGTGCAGTATCGCTGGTTCCAGGAGGGTCTCAACGCCTTCGCCGAGAGCTGTTCGGTGGGTGTGGCTGTGCAGGAGCACGTGAGCGACCAGTGGCAGCAAGCCGTGGCCGGTGAAAGCGCGGATCTTGAGTCTCTGGTTGCCGACAGCGCCGGGGAAACCAAACGCCTGAAAACGCTGCTGCACAACGGCCGTGATGCCCTGATTGAAATGAACTCCTGCCGCCGGGATGTGGCGGAAGATCTGATCGCCCGTATCGAAGACGAAGAAAATTCGGCCAAGGTGCGGGATTACATGGTTCATGCCTTCGATATTCTGGGTGTGGACATGGAAGATCACAGCGAACATGCCGACATCCTCAAACCCGGTGAGCAATACCGGGCTGGCCATGTTGACGGTTTGCCGGAAGATGGCCTGACGGTGACCTGGGACAGGGAGCAGGCATTGCAGCGCGAAGATATGGCATTCATGAGCTGGGAGCACCCGATGGTGACGGGTGTAATGGATTCGGTCACCAGTTCGGGCATGGGCAAGGCGGCATTGTCTAACCTGTCGGTCAAAGCGCTGCCGCCAGGTACTTTGTTGCTGGAAGCGATTTTCGCCGTGCATTGCCCGGCTCCGGAGAGCCTTCAGCTGACCCGCTACCTGCCGGTATCGCCTCTGCGTCTGGTGGTGGATGTGAACGGACGTGATCTTTCCGCTGCCCTGCCGCACGATAAACTGAACGAGCTTTGCTCGAATATCCGCCGTCGTACTGCCCAGTCCATCGTGCCCAGAATCCGCGCGGAAGTGGAAACCATGGTTGATCATGTGGAAGGTCTGGCCGAGCCTCACCTGAAACCACTGCAGGAACAGGCTCTGCAGCGCGTGGAAGAAGGTTTTGTGCCGGAGATTCATCGGCTTGAGGCATTGCGAAGGGTCAACCCGGCCATTCGGGAGGAAGAAATCGACTTTCTGAATCAGCAACTGGACGCAGCCCGTGACGCGGTGAAGCATGCCAGTATGGCCCTTGAGGGGATTCGGGTGATTGTCACTTCGTGACATTGTTGTCTCGTGCCCGTTCGCCCGTGTGTCTGGTGCGCGGGCATCTGTTAGCGTACTTATCACGTAACGAGCTATAGTCAAAAGTCTCTGGTGCGATAACAGAGATTTCCATCCATGGAAAAAGACAAAGAGAGTTCGCGATGACGTTGATTCTGTTTCTTGTAGCCCTGGCGGGCCTGTTGTTTGTGTTGCGCCGCGAAGCCGGTGCCAGGTCTGCCATCGGGGTAATGGTCGTGGTGGGCGTGCTGGCCCTGTTCATGGCATCCGGCTGGCTGGCGCTGCTGCTGTTTGTTGGCGCTGCCGTAACCGCTGCTGCCGGTCTGCCGCAATTCCGCCAGAGCTGGCTGACTCCCAGGGCGTTCGCCATGTTCAAGAAGGTGGCCCCGAAAGTGTCGGACACCGAAAAAGTGGCCCTGGAAGCCGGCACTGTCGGGTGGGACGGCGAATTGTTCACCGGCCGGCCAGACTGGCACAACCTGCTGATTAACCGCCACAACGGTTTGAGCGAGGAAGAACAGGCATTTCTGGACAAGCAGTGCACCGAAGCGGTGTCCATGTGTAACGCCTGGGATATTGCCGTCGAGCGTGCCGACCTGCCACCGGAGCTCTGGGAATATCTCAAGAAAGAAGGATTTTTCGGGATGATCATCCCGAAGGAATACGGCGGTCTGGGGTTCTCGGCCAAGGCGCAAACGGCAGTGTTGCAGAAGCTTGCGCCCAACGAGATGCTGATGGTTACCGTGGGCGTGCCCAACTCTTTGGGGCCTGGCGAGCTGCTGGTCAAGTACGGTACTGAAGATCAGAAAAATCACTATCTGCCGCGCCTGGCCGATGGTCGTGAAATTCCCTGTTTCGGTTTGACGGGTCCCCGGGCCGGTTCCGATGCCACGTCACTGCCGGATACCGGTATCGTGTGCAAGCAGGAAGTCGACGGCAAGGAAGTGATTGGCCTGCGCCTGAACTTCGAAAAACGCTGGATTACCCTGGCGCCGGTTGCCACCGTGGTGGGGCTGGCGTTCCGCATGTTCGACCCGGACGGCCTGCTTGGCGATACCGAAGATTATGGCATTACCTGTGCGCTGATTCCGCGTGACACCGACGGCATGGAGATTGGTCGCCGGCATTGTCCGATCGGTTCTCCGTTCCTGAATGGCCCGATCAAGGGCAAGGATGTATTCATTCCGCTGGACTACATCATCGGCGGCCAGGAAATGGCCGGCGAAGGCTGGCGCATGCTGGTTGAGTGCCTGTCGGTGGGGCGTTGCATTACCCTGCCATCCGGCGCGGCCGGTGCCGCCGCCTATGCGGTCGGCACAGCCGGTGGCTTCACTCGCATTCGCCGTCAGTTCAATACCCCGGTGGCCGAGATGGAAGGGGTGCAGGAGCCGCTGGCGCGGATTGCATCCAAGACCTATATCGCTCAGTCAGCGGTGAATCACACTGCCAACATGATCGACAATGGCGAGAAGCCGGCGGTGCCGTCGGCCATTCTCAAGTACCACCTGACCGAATTCCAGCGTGGCATTCTCACCGACGCCATGGATGTTCACGGCGGCAAAACAGTCACGCTCGGACCGCGCAACTACCTGGGTATTGGTTACAGTGGCTCGGCGGTTTCCATCACCGTTGAAGGCGCCAATATCATGACCCGCAGCCTGATGATCTTCGGGCAGGGTGCCATTCGTTGTCATCCGTACGTGCTGAAAGAGCTGGAGGCCAAGAATAACGACGACATTAAATCCTTCGATCAGGCCTTCTTTGGCCACGCCGGTCTGGTATTCGGTAATGCCGCCCGCGCTTTCACTCAGGCTCTGAGTCTGGGCAAGGCCGATGTGCCTTTTGATAGTGCCTCGCGCAAATACGCCCAGGCGGTTGCGCGCTTCAGTGCTGCCTTCGGCCTGTGTTCGGATGCCGCCATGACCACTCTGGGCAGCGAGCTGAAAATGCGGGAGCTCATTTCCGCGCGCCTGGGTGACATGCTTTCCAACCTGTATCTGGCTTCCATGGTCCTGAAAAACTGGTACGAAACCCAGCCGGTACAGGGCGAAAAAGAACTGATGCAATACAGTCTGACGTTGCTGCTGCACCGCACGGAAGTTGCCCTGGACGAATTCCTGAGGAATCTGCCGAACCGGATGGTGGCAATGAGCCTGCGGGCCATTACCCTGCCGCTTGGCCTTCGTTGGGGGGCTCCTGATGACAGCCTGACCCGTACGCTGGCCAGGGCCATTTCCACCGATACGCCCATCCGCAACAAGCTGCTGGCTGGTGCCTGGACGACAGACAGTGAAGGCACAGCGGAAAATCCGGTGGCTCGTTACAATGGCTTGCTCAAGGACTACGACAAGGCCGAGCAGTTGTACCGTAAGGTCAACAAGGCTTATGCCAAGGGTGAGTTGCCAGTAACAGCACTGCATCCGGAAGAGCGCTTCGAGGCAGCCCTGAAGGCGGGCATCTTCACCAAAGAAGACGCTGACTTCATGCGCCTGTATGAGGAAGTGGTACTGGAAATGCTGACGGTGGACGACTTTCCCTTTGATGAGTTCGCCCGTAACAAGGACACCCTCATTGATCACAACCCTGCCTGATCGGATCACATGATATGTGGTTGTCTTTTGTTGCTGTGAGTGTTGGCGCCGTGCTCGGCGCCAACCTGCGCTGGGCCCTCGGGCTTTGGCTTAATGCCAGTTACCATGCGGTGCCCCTGGGCACTCTGGTGGCCAACCTCGGCGGTGGCTGGCTGATAGGGCTGTTGATGGGCTTTTTCACCCACAGCAGCGCAGTGAGTCCGGAATGGCGGCTATTTGCCATTACCGGGCTTTGCGGTGCGCTGACCACGTTTTCGACGTTCTCACTGGAAATGTTTGCCGCCTTGCAGGAAGGCAAGTGGTTGATGGCCACCATGGGAATACTGGTTCATGTGGTCGGTTCGATTCTGATGACAGCGATTGGCTTTTATACCTTCACCCTGATTAAAGGCTGAAAGTCTCTGAATTCCGGGTGTTTGGCGCTGTGTATCATTACCTATAAAAATTATTGAAATTATTCTTGGCAAGTCCGGGATTCTTGAGTAGAGTGGATCTCGTAGGAAAGATTAGTAAAGCAGTTCATGAATAAGACGTACCTCCGCATTAAGTAGTGCCGTCCTGTTTTTGATTCCGCGAGTTCTGTTTTTCCGTAAAACGCTGACCAGCATCATGAGGATGTGTGGCAGCAGTTAATATGATTGATTTCAGGAAGTTTAAGTATGTCTACTACTACCGGTACTGTTAAGTTCTTCAACGAAGCAAAAGGCTTTGGCTTTATCACTCGTGAAGGCGGCCCGGACGTTTTTGTTCACTACAGCGCTATTCAGGGCAGCGGTTTTAAAACCCTGGCAGAAGGCCAGCAGGTTGAGTTCACCGTTACCCAAGGCCAGAAAGGTCCTCAGGCGGAGAACGTTGTTGCTCTTTAATCCCTGATGGATTAAGGCAATAACCGCCAAAAGGCAGCTTCGGCTGCCTTTTTTTGTGGGCGCAGGAAAGTTGATCCGCCGCCCCGGCGCCATCAACGAGCAAAGATCTCCTCGTAGAACCGCATTGTGCCTTGCCACGAATGTTTCGCAGCGTCTTCGTCGTACCCAATGGGCATATTGAACTTCTCGGCAACGCGATCAGCGTTTGGGTTGGTAAAGGAATGGCGCACCCCAGGGTAGGAAACGAGCGTCAGTGCCACTTCGGCATTCTGCATTTCCCGCACCAGACCGGCGACCTGTTCAGTCGGTACCATCTGGTCGGCCCCACCGGTATAGACCTGAACCTTTGCCTTTACTTCGCCGGCCTCAGCCTGGACGGGGCTGGCCAGTGAGCCGTGATAGCTGACCACGCCATCCAGGTCCACGCCCATGCGCGCCATATTCAGCACCATGGCACCCCCAAAGCAGTAGCCCTGAGCCGCGATGCGGGAAGGGTCCACACTTTCGTGTTTCTGCAGCACATCCATGGCCCGGGTAAAGCGGTCTTTCGTCTTTTGCAGGTCGCCGCTGGCCTCTCTGGCAAACTTCTGCGCCGTGTCCGGGTGCTCGGCCTGCTTTCCGGAGCCATACATATCCAGCGCAAAGGCGGTATAGCCGGAAGCGGCCAGTTTTTCAGCCTGTTCCCGGACAAATTCGTTATGGCCCCACCATTCGTGCACGACCAGTACGCCGGGACGCTTTTCCTCGTATTCATCATCCCACGCCAGGTAGCCGGTAAAACTCTGGCCGTCTACGGTGTAGTCGATGGTTTTCGTCTGGACCTCTGCCGATGCTTGAGGTGATGCTGCGGCGAGCAGCAAAGCGGTTGCTGAAGCGATGCCTGCACTGTTTTTCATGGCTGACGACTCCCCGGGTCTGGTTATCTATTGCACGAAATTACTTTCATCTTTGGTGTCATTGACTATAGTCAAAATAGAAGCGGTTATGAATCCGGAATTTTCGGGTGCCGTGTCTGAGAAAGCTAACCATACTAACAAGAGGGGGTGCCTACATGCTCCTGTCGCATGCGTTCGGTCTTTTCACCCACCCTGATGCAGAGTGGGAGAGCATCCGGAAGGAACACGAAAATCCTACCCGGCTTTACATTGCCTATGTTGTGATTCTGGCGGCCATAGCGCCCGTTTGTGCCTATATCTCGACGGCTCATTTTGGCTGGACAGTTGGTAGTGATCGAGTGATCAAACTGACTGGGGCCAGTGCGGTGCAGGTGAGTGTGCTGACTTATGTGGCGATACTTGTCGGTGTCTTTGCCCTGGGTTATGCCATTAACTGGATGGCTAAAACCTATGGTGCCAGAGAAGAGCATGTGCCATCGAACGGCGTTGCATTGGCGGCATACTCTTGCACACCCCTGTTTCTGGCCGGCTTTGCCTTGCTATATCCGCAGCCGTTGTTCAACGGGCTGATCTTCCTGGCAGCGGCCTGCTACGGCGCCTGGTTGATGTATGACGGGTTGCCTATTGTCATGGGCATCGAAAAGGAGCAAGCCGAGATGTACGGTGTTTCCATGCTGACGGTCGCGTTGGTTCTTCTGGTGTCCACCATCGCGGGCTCGGCCATTCTGTGGGGCTTCGGTTTTGGGCCGGCTTTTGTCAGTGGCTGATGCTTCGGTTTATCTGGTGTGATCTGAAAACGGGGAGCCTGAAGGCCCCCCGTTTTTTTGTGAAAGGCCCGGAAACAGGCTGAGGGACTTTGTTCGCAAGCTGCTCAGGGCAGGCCGCGGGTGATGATGGAGGGATCTCCCCGGCCTTCCACCGCCGCCAGTTCAGCGCTGGACAACCACTCTCCGGGAGGCTTTTCCAATACTGCGGCACAGGCGGCCAGGGCATGCCCCCATGAACAATGATTGGCAAACAGCATGCCGCTCTCATTAAGTGTGCCACCCCGGTTGATGTAGCCCAGAACCCTTGAATAGCCGGGGTGGGGGAACAGGGTATGCATATGTCCGCGGAACACTTCCGGGCGCATGTGTGTGAGAGCCACCCGGCGGTGCATGCGGTAGGGGAATAGCCGTTCCCGTTCGAATTCGGTCAGGCAGGAAGTGGCTTCCATCGGATCCCGGGGCTGGCGGAAGCGGCCGGGTTCCTGCACATACACCAGCCTGAAGGGCGCGCCGGTGTCGCGAAGACGTTCGCAGGCGCGGATGGCTTCTGACAGCTGGTAGGCCCCGCAGGCAATCATCAGTAGCGGCTCTTCACCGGAAGAGGTGTCTTCATCCACCACCAGGGCGCCGTGCCTTGCCAGGGTCTGGGCTTCACTGGCATTGAAGACGCAGGGCCTCTCGCGTTTGGGCACCACCATACAGCTGATACGTCCGCGTTCACTGTATACCGAAGGCATCACCGCCAGAGTACTGTTGTAGTCAGCCGGGAAGAGCACCCGGGAGACGTCGCCCATTTCCCCCAGCATGGCTTCGCAAAAGGTGGTGTCCTGATGCGACTGTTCGTTTTTGCCGTTTTCCCAGGTGTGTGACGTTGCTACAACGGGAAAGCCCAGCCATTTGGCGGGGCGGCCTGTTTCTTTCTGGTGCCGGGCAAAAATCATTTCCTGACGAACAGCACCGAGCATTTTCACGCAGAAGGCTTCATAGCTTGCCACCAGGTTAAGACCGCCTTTGTTGGCCAGGCAGGCAGACACCACGGCTTCTTCGTTCAGTGCGGTGATGATTCGGCCGTCAACCGCTTCCTGGTCGATTTCTGGTTGATTGACCCGGTGTTTCAGATCCTTCAGTACGCCGGTGAGCTGATTGCTGGCCAGCTCATCCGGATTGCCAACGCGGGCACGCAGCCCGGGATTGTCGGCCACCAGGGCCCGGAAGAATTCATCAACCGCCGTCATCGGTGATGTCTGGTTCTGGCCCCAGGGTAACACCGGAAATACCGGATCGGCGGGGTTGCGTACCGCCAGCGGGTGGTCCCTTTCCAGAGGCCGGCCGTGGATCTCGTGCTCATTGAGCATATTGACCGCCAGCCCGAGTTTTCCGGGCTCGACCCACAACGGCTGGATATGTTCGTTGAAAAGATCCCGGGCCCGGGCGTCCAGGCGCGGATTGCCGGGCAGGGGCAGGTTGTGGGCGGAGTTCTCGCCGGCGCCGTAGAAGCCATAGCCTTTGATGGTTTCGGCGATGCCATAGGGAATCCGCACCGGGTAGTCCTGCTTACCTTCAGAGGCCTGTTCAGCGCGGGCAGCCAATGCCTGCTCCATTTCGAAAAGAGCGCATACGAAGGCTGCAGGGTCTTTACCGTCAAACCGGAAAGGTTCAAAGCCGCGCATCTGAAGATGTTGTTCAAACCGTTCCAGGCCTGCCGGGGTTCCCAGTTCGGTGCGTTGCTCAATCCGGCGGCCGTTGGCAATCATGACCGGCAGCACCAGGCCGCAGTCTTCGGCTCGCCACCAGCGAGGAACCCAGTCACTGCCACGTTGCTCTTCCGCCGCACCATCCGAGAGGAAGGCCACCAGTGATTCACCTGGCAGTGGCATGTGGGCGTACTGAAGCTCGGCAAAGCCGAGATAGCCCCCTTCGATAATGCCGCCGGCAGTGTGAGGGTTAACATGGCTGCCCAGTGGCGAGGCCATGGAGCCATCGGGTTTTTGCTGGTAACTGTAGAAATCAGAAACCAGCCTGGAAAGGCCTTCAGGGGCCAGGTATCGGGATTTCTGTTCCGGATGCAGGTTGCCGGTCAGCACGTTAATGGCATCAACTGCCGCTACGCAATGGCCCTGGCCCATCAGCCAGCTGCGGGTACGCCCGGTCAGGTTGTTGAGGGCCAGATACGCGGCGTAGGCTGGAGCCATGTTCAGGGCGCCACCGGTATGGCCTTCTGGAATGTTTTTGAAATCCGGCGGAGACAGAGGCGCACCGGCAATATCGACCCGCTTGCAGTAGGTCATGTGCACCACAAGCCAGAGGCCTGCGCTGGCAAGGCGGTCCAGCGCCGCCAGTTTCCGGTAAACCGTGTCGGTATCCGGTTGATGACCGGCCGCAACCAGCTTTTCCGCGAGTTTCTGCGCACTGAGTGCGGTGGTGTCCGAGTGCCGGATCACGCCATAGCCCTGCTTCCAGTGCTGGAACGCTGCGTTGGCGGCGTCCGAAGACGAAGCTGGGGAAGTGGGCGATGACATGAATGGCCTCCAGGGGTTCAGAATGTGAAATAAGTGTAAAACGGTCATATGAAAACGCCATTGATGCAGGTCATTCGGTTTTGCATCTTCCGGTCTGAACGGATGTGATTGATAATGCGTTCAGGTCGCCAGCAGCACGCTTTCCAGAACAGGATTGTTTCAGCCATGATTCAGATATTCACCACCGGTGGCACCATTGACAAGGTGTATTTCGATGCCAACAGTCAATTTGAGATTGGCAGCACCGTACTGCCGGAACTGCTGGCGGACTCCAATATTCATTCGGGGTATGAAATCCGCGAACTGATGCGCAAGGACAGCCTGGAACTGACCGATGACGATCGGCAGGTAATTCATGGCGCAGTCAGTGAGTCACCTCATGACCGTATTATGATCACACACGGCACCGATACCATGGCACAGACGGCAGAGGTGCTGCAGGCTGTGTCGGGCCGGACAATCGTTTTGCTGGGGGCCATGCAGCCGGCCCGGATGCGGCGCACCGATGCCCCGTTCAATCTTGGTTTTGCCTGGGCAGCGGTGCGGTTATTGCCGCCTGGCGTCTATATCGCCATGAACGGAGAGGTGTTCGAAGCGGGCAAGGTGCGCAAAAATCTTGAAGCCCAGAGGTTTGAACGCTCGTAACCGGCGGGCTGAGCCTATTCCGTGATTGAACGGATTTCGTTTTCGCTCAAGTGACGGAACTGGCCGGGCGCCAGGTCGTCGTCCAGGATAATCTGGCCGATGCTGTTTCGGTGTAACGCCAGCACGTGGTTACCCACTGCCGCCAGCATGCGTTTGACCTGATGATAACGGCCTTCATTAATGACCAGTTCAATGTCGGTGTCCGAATAGCGGGTGACGGTCGCCGGTCGGGTGGGGGCGCTCTCGCCTTTCAGTAACACGCCCTGCTCCAACGCTCGAAGGGCGTCTTCTGTCACCGCTTCGGCGAGCGTGACCCGATAGCTTTTCGGGCAGTCCCGGCGAGGCGAAGTTACCCGGTGCGACCACTGGCCATCGCTGGTCAGTAGCAGTAATCCGGTAGTGTCCTTGTCCAGTCTCCCGGCAATATGAACCCGCGCTGCAATTTCTCCGGGCAACAGATCCAGTGCCGTGGGCTGATCACTGTCAGTGGTGGCGCTGATAACCCCGGCCGGTTTGTTCATCATCAGATAAAGCTCGCCCGGCGCTGTCAGTAGCTGGCTGTCCAACTGGGTCTCGTCTGTCCCGGTCAGTTGGTGTTTTGCCTGTTTGCAAACCTGGTGGTTCACCCGCACCCGGCCGGCGGCAATGGCCCGCTTGGCATCTTTGCGCGATAACGACGAACACTGTGCCACGAACTGGTCCAGGCGCATTAACAACCCTCTCCCGGCCCCGGAATGGAGAGAGTCGCCAGGCAGAGAATCGGCGCCTCGCCAGTGATGCGGGCCCAGAGTAAGTCCGGAGCGCCGGGTTTGAGTGCCGGCCTGGGTAACTGCACGCTGTTGACCGGTGTAACCCCGGCCTCCGACGTTTCCGCCACCACGAAGCGGAACGGATGGGCGCCGGGGATGCCCAGGCGGATGTCGGTGGCGGTAATCTGATTGTCGGACTGGCTGTACTGCATAAAGCTGCCGGTGAACCACTCAAGTCGTTGCACTTCCGGAAGATCCGCAACGGTCTGACGGAGTTCCGGGTTGCGGGAAAAATATTCCAGGGTCAGGGGTTCTTCGCCATCCAGAAAACCAGTAACAATTTCTATCCGGGTTTGCCCGGTAATGGCCGTGGCTCGCCAGAGAACGCTGTTGAACGGCATGGGCTGTACCAGCAACTGGTAAGACTCAAGGCCGGCTTCCGCCAGTGCCGGCTTCACCCGTTCGGTGATGATTTGCTGTGCCAGCAGCGTCCAGCCCAGGTAAGCCGATGAGAGAACCAGCGCAACTGCCATTACTTTCTGCGCCGGCGGCCGGATCAGAAAGGCGATAAATGCGATCAGCAACGGCAGGCTGTAGAGGGGATCAATAATAAAGATGCTGCTGATGGCGATCGGCGGTCCGATGGGCCAGAACAGCTGAGTGCCGTAGGTGGTGAAGACATCCAGTATCGGGTGGGTGATCAGGATTAGTCCGACCAGTAGCAGCCATCGCTGAAAGGAAACCTTCGGCTGCCATCGCCAGAGGGCCCAGGCAATAAGGACGGACAGCGGCGCCAGAATCAGCAGTGAATGACTGAAGCCCCGGTGCTGGGTAAAATTGGCGACGGCGGTACCATAGTCAATGACCACGTCCAGGTCTGGCAGGGTGCCAAGCAGGGCGCCGGTCAGGACTGCCGACCGACCGAGGGTCTTGCCTGCCACGGCGCCAGCAATGCAAGCACCGAGCGCCGCCTGAGTGACAGAATCCATGGCTCAGTCTTCGGGGGTAATGTTCAGGGCACTCAATAGTTCGGCTGACGGAAAGCCATCGGCAATCATGTCCCGGGTGCTCTGGAATTCACGAATGGCATTGCGGGTTCTGGAGCCCAGAATACCGTCTGCTTCGCCGGCGTTGTAATCACGCTCGTTCAGCGCTTCCTGCAGCGCCAGGATGCTGTCCCGTGACAGAGCTGGCTGGTCTTCCGGTGGCGGAGTGTGCAGCCCGCCGGCACCGGCGATGCGGTCGGCCAGATGGCCGACGGCGATGGCGTAGAATTCCGAACGGTTCCAGCCCATGGTTACCCGGAAATTGTTGTACACCAGGAAGGCCGGACCCTCATGACCGCTAGGTACAACCAGTGCCGCGTCGATAGGTTCCTGAGGCACGCCGTGACCCCAGACATCGGTGACGCCCATTTCCCGCCATTCGTCCAGCGACAGACGGCGGCCGTCGGCCAGACTGTAGTCAAAGTTGTCCGGCAGCAACACTTCCCGGCCCCAGCGGTAATCACCATCCCAGCCCATGGATTCCAGGAATTTGCCCGCCGACATCATGGCGTCAGGCAGGCTGTTCCAGAGATCCCGGCGGCCATCGCCATCGGCATCGACGGCATGCTTCAGAAATACCGTGGGCATGAACTGGACATGGCCCATGGCGCCGGCCCAGGAGCCCTCCATCTGTTCGGCCGGAATGGCACCTTCATCAATAATCTGCAGAGCCGCAATCAGCTGTTCGCTGAAGAAGCTGCTGCGGCGTTGGTCGCAGGCCAGAGTCGCCAGCGAGCTGGGCACGGACATCTTGCCGAAGTAGCTGCCAAAGTTGGTTTCCAGCCCCCAGAAAGCCAACAGGTAGGGTGCGGGCACACCGGTCTCCTCGGTCACCTCGGCGAGCAGTGCTCGATGCTCTTTCAGCAACTCCCGTCCTTTTTCAATGCGGTTGTCATTCACGCGACGGTTCAGGTAATCGGCAAAGGTGGTAGTGAACTCTGGTTGCCTGCGGTCCAGCTCGATGACCCGTTCCAGATAGCTGGCTTCGGCCATGACTTTGCTGGCAACGGATTCACTGACACCGGTACTTATCGCCTTGTCCTGAAGCCGCTGTTTGCATTGAGCGAAATCCGCCTCGCTCATGGTGCTTTCTGTCTGCGCCTGCGCCTGGGTAACCAGGAAAAGGGTGCTCAGGCAGGCAGCAGAGAAGGCGCGACGGAAGGTTTTGCGCGTCATTGAGTGAACCACAGATCACCTCACGTGATGGAATGAAAACCGGGTTGCGCCATGGTAGCGCGTTTTCGTGGCCGGGATGTACCACCCGGACCT
>Ga0209300_1000192_pt1 | contig 37348 bp, 52 predicted proteins | sample Shrwel_input2_RT_FD_187535 | JGI IMG/M metagenome (GOLD analysis project Ga0209300, IMG submission 187535) | Subsurface microbial communities from deep shales in Ohio, USA - Utica-3 well 1 S input2 RT (SPAdes) (version 2) ... | reverse complement strand
TCGAACTCGAGCTCGGCCGGCTCGGCAGCGGTGAAGAGGTTGTCCTTGTCCTGCTTGCGGCTGGTCAGCGTGCCGTGCTTGGCGCTGAATTCCAGGGCCTCGGTGCCGAGGCTCGCGGGGCTGTCGGTGACAGCCAGGCCGACCAGGTAGGCCTTGCCGGTGTTGGCGAACTTGGGCTGGATCTCCATGGAGGTGTAGATCTTCTGGCCCTTCTTGTTCAGGGCCAGCAGCGCGTCGTTGGGCTGGATCTGCGCGAACAGGGCGAGCTTCTTCTCGCCGTTGATCTCGATCTCGTCGGTTTTCAGGGCGAGCACGTCGCCATAGGCGCCGAACTGCGAGTCGGGGGACAGGCCCTTGATGTGCTCGACGTTGATGCGCGCGCCGTAGGTGTCGCGGTTGTAGCTGGCGGCCATTTCCTCAAGCCAGCTGCGTTCGATGGTACGACCGTCAGTGGTTGCGCCTTCGACGCCGATGCGGAACATCTTGGAGCGGTACTTTTTGCTGTTGCCGGCCATGCGGGCTGTCCTCAACTGGTGGCTGCTGGGCAGGTAGTGAGGGCATGGTCGGCAGCCCGTGCGGCGCGGGCAATTCGCCAGCCCTGTACTGGCTGGACGTACAGGGCGTCGGAGTAACGACTCGCGCGCGCGAACGGCAGCATCGGCGCCATGAATGCACCGTCCGTTGAAATTCCCGTCCAGGATCCACGCCGCACCGCTCGCCATCTGTACTGGATGGGCTGGCGGGTGACGGATATCGCCGACTTCCTGGAAGAGAAGGAAAAGACCGTCCACTCCTGGAAAACACGGGACGAGTGGGACCGGGCGGACAATGTCGAGCGGATCGGTGGCGCGCTGGAGGCTCGGCTCGTGCAGCTGATCCTCAAGGACGGCAAGACCGGCGGCGACTTCAAGGAAATCGACCTGCTGCACCGCCAGCTGGAGCGGCAGGCGCGAATCCAGCGCTTCCAGGCCGGCGGCACCCAGGCGGAGCTGAACCCGAACCTTGAGGCGCGTAACGCCGGGCCGAAGAAGGCGCCGAAGCGCAACGAGTTCGATGAAGGCGAGATCGAGCTGCTCGAGGAGGCCTTCCGCGACAGTTGCTTCGAGTACCAGCTGGACTGGTACCGGGCGATCAACATGCGCACGCGGATGATCCTGAAGTCGAGACAGATCGGCGCAACCTTTTACTTCGCCCGCGAGGCGCTGATCGACGCGCTGCTGACGGGGCGTAATCAGATCTTCCTTTCGGCAAGCAAGGCGCAGGCGCACCAGTTCAAGAACTACATGCAGGCGTTCGTCCAGGAGGCGCTGGGCCGGCAGCTGACGGGCGACCCGATCGTGCTGGCCAACGGCGCGGAGCTGCACTTTCTCGGCACGAACTACCGCACCGCCCAGGGGCGCAGCGGCAACTTCTACTTCGACGAATTTTTCTGGGTGCATGGCTTCGACGAGCTGAACAAGGTCGCCTCGGGCATGGCGCTGCACAAGAAGTGGCGCAAGACGTACTTCTCGACGCCGTCGAGCATGGGGCACCCGGCGTACAAGTGGTGGACCGGTGAGCGGCTGAACAAGGGCAAGCCGGCGGCGCAGCACGTGAAGATCGACCTGCGCCACGACACGCTCGCCCCCGGCAAGCTGTGCCGGGAGGACAAGATCTGGCGGCAGATCGTGACCATCCTCGATGCCGAGCGCCGCGGCTGCGATCTGTTCGATCTGGAGGAGCTGCGCTTCGAGTACAACGCCGAGCAGTTCGCCAACCTGCTGATGTGCGAGTTCGTCGACGACGGGGCGAGCATCTTCCCGCTGACGATGCTGCAGCCGTGCATGGTGGACAGCTGGGTGGAATGGGGCGAGGACTACAAGCCGTTCGCGGCGCGCCCGCTGGGCGACCGGCCAGTGTGGATCGGCTACGACCCGGCCGAGACCGGCGACAGCGCGGGCATGGTGGTGGTCGCCCCGCCGGCGGTGCCGGGCGGCAAGTTCCGCATCCTGGAGCGCCACCAGTTCCGCGGAATGGACTTCGCCGCCCAGGCCGAGGCGATCCGCCAGGCCTGCAACCGCTACTGGGTGACCTATATCGGCGTGGACGTAACCGGGCTGGGCTCGGGCGTGGCGCAGCTGGTCCGCCAGTTCTTCCCCAACGTGACCACCTTCAGCTACTCGCCAGAGGTGAAGACGCGCCTGGTGCTCAAGGCCTACGACGTGATCCGCAATGGCCGGCTGGAGTTCGATGCCGGCTGGACGGACGTAGCCAGCTCGCTGATGGCGATTCGCAAGACGATCACGGCCTCGGGCCGCCAGATGACCTACACCGCCGGGCGCAACGACGAGACCGGCCACGCCGATCTCGCGTGGGCGCTGTTCCACGCCCTGCACAACGAACCGCTCGAGGGGCAGACCTCGGCGAACACTGGATTCATGGAGATCTGCTGATGAGCGAACTGACCACCGCCCCCGCCGCTGGCGTGGAGGCCTTCACCTTCGGCGATCCGCTGCCGGTGCTCGATGGGCGCGAGCTGCTCGACTACCTGGAATGCTGGCTCAACGGAAAGTGGTATGAACCGCCGCTGTCGCTCGATGGGCTGGCGAAGTCGACCCGGGCGAGTGTGTTCCTGCAGAGCGGGCTCAACTTCAAGCGCAACATGCTCGAGCGCACCTTCATCCCGCATCGCCTGCTGAGCCGGCAGGCGTTCGGCCAGTTCGCCCTGGACTGGCTCTGGTGCGGCAATGCCTACCTGGAGCGGCGACGTAACAGGCTCGGCCAGCCGCTGACGCTGCAGCCGACGCTGGCCAAGTACATGCGCCGCGGTGCGGACCTGGAAACCTACTACCAGGTGCGCGGGTGGAAGGATGAGCATGAGTTCGAGCGCGGCAGCATCTGCCACCTGCGCGAGGCGGATATCAACCAGGAGGTGTACGGGCTGCCGGAGTGGCTTTCGGCACTGCAGTCGGCGCTGCTGAACGAGTCGGCCACTCTCTTCCGCCGCAAGTACTACCAGAACGGGTCGCATGCCGGGTTCATCATGTATATGACCGACGCGAGCCAGAATGAGGCGGACGTCGACGCGCTGCGCCAGGCGCTGAAGTCGGCCAAGGGGCCGGGCAACTTCCGCAACCTGTTCGTCTACGCGCCGAACGGCAAGAAGGACGGGCTGCAGCTGATACCGGTCAGCGAGGTGGCGGCGAAGGATGAGTTCGGGTCGATCAAGAACATCAGCCGCGACGATCTGCTCGCCGCGCTGCGCATCCCGCCGCAGCTGATGGGCATCGTGCCGACCAACGCTGGCGGCTTCGGCTCACTGCGCGAGGCGGCCGAGGTCTGGGCCGTCAACGAGCTGGAGCCGATCCAGGCGCGACTGGCCCAGGTGAACGAATGGCTGGGGGATGAGGTGATTCGGTTCAAGCCGTTTGAGTTGCCGGCGAAGAACTGATCGCCGCCCCGCGCCACCAGAAGCCGCCCTCGAGGCGGCTTTTTTGTGCCTGCCGATCGGCGCCCAGCAGGATGCCGCCCCATCAGCACCCGGCGCGCGCCGTCGTCCCCCCACCACGCCTGCGGGCTAAACCTATGGCATTTTCCGCACCCCTGCGGGACGGCCGAGAGCGGCCCAGGCTGCGCGCTGGAGAGGCGTTTTCGGTGACCGGCACCCCTGCGAAACCCTGCACAGGAGGCCTCTTTCTGGAGCGCCTGCGGAGCTACCCGAGCCAACCGATTTCAGAGGCGAATTCGGAAATGGGTAATTTTGGTCAGCCCCTTCCGAAATGCGGCTAGAGGCCCCGTATTTGCTGGGTTCGTCCGCTTACCTTCAAAGGTAATTTCGGGTAAGGCAAAAGGTAATTTTTCTGTAAGTGCTTGATTTTAAAGGGCTGGAGTTTTTTGGAACATGACCATCTGATTAGGTAAGTTGATTACCTCTGAATTACCAAAAAATTACCTTTAAGAATCAATCCTAAGCTACTGAAAGACAAGGCTTTCCGGCGTACCTCAAAAGGAAATTACCAAAATTACCCGTTTTTGATGGGTCAAGATAAAACGCGGCGAATCGCGCGGGAGGAGGGTTTCAGTGCCGCACACTGGTTTTCGCTGGGAACACGCTGGGAACGATCACGCCCATATTTACCCAGGCCCAGATACGCGAAAGCCCCGGATTCCGGGGCTTTCAGCACTTCAGATGGTGCGGACGGAGAGACTCGAACTCTCACGGTAGCGCGCCCAAGGTACTGATTTTACTGGCCTTCACCCTCACCGCTTGCCCGTCTGGGTTCGTTTTGGGAACACGGCCTCGCCGGGCGCCGCCGCGCAGGCATGAAAAAGGCGGCTCGCAGGCCGCCTTGGGTGGTTTCGCTGGGATCAGAGCTTGAGCGCGTGCTCGAGGATGCCGACCATGTCCGGCCCGTCGTCGTTGATCCACTTGCCGTAGTGCTTGCGGATCATGTCGGTGGACGTGTGCCCCATCTGGTCGGCGATCCACTCCAGCGGCACCGCGCCGGTGGTGAGCAACTGGCTGGCGAACGTGTGGCGGCAGTTGTTCGGCCCGCGGAAGCGCACCCCGGCCGCTTTCAGGTGAGGACGCCAGAAGCCCTTGAGCAGCATGTCCGAGCTGGTATGCGCCGCGCCGGTGCTGGAGTTGTGAAACACGAAACGCAGCTTGCGCACCCGCACCGTCTTGTTGTCCCGCTCGGTGACGTCCACCAGTACCGGCTCCAGATCGCGGGTCAACTCCGCCTGCGCCTGCAACGCCTCGCGCGCCGGCCGCAGCAGCCTCACCTCGCGCACCGAGCGCCGCGTCTTCGTCACCTTATAGTGGCCGCGCACCTGGGAACGCTGGAAGCGGACGATGCCCTTGTCCAGGTCGACCACATCCTCCCAGGCCAGCGAGATCGCCTCCGACACGCGCGGCCCCGCCCAAATCATGAACTGCGCCAGGTTGCGCTCCTGCTCGCGCGCGGTCTCCGTCGAGAGGATGGCATCGATCTCCTTGCGGTCGAACGGATCCGGATCGTCCCGATCCGGCACCCGCACCCGCAGCCCCTCGGTGGGGTCATGCGCCATCCGGTTGCGCATCCGGTACAGCCGGAAGATCTGCCGCACCAAGGCGATGATCTCGTTGACCGTCTTGTTGTGCAGCTTCGGCATCAGCTCTGCCTGGACCCACTCCTGCAGGTCAAGGTGGTCGATCTGGTCGGCCTGCCGCGCACCCCACTTCGGGCGGATGTGCAGCTCCGCCCTGCCCTCGTAAACCCTGAATCCGGACGGCGCCACCTCGTTGCGCTTGATGTTCAGCCACAAGTCGATGAAGTGGCCGAAGGTGTTGGTCTTCACCTTCACCGAATGGGGGAAATGGCGGGCATAACTGAACGTGCCGTGCTTGATCTCGTGCCGGATCAGCCCGGCCAGCCGGCTGGCCTGCTCGATGTTCGCCGGCGAGGCATCCCCTGGGAACGGCTCACGGCACAGCTCGCCCTGGTAGCGAAAATAGACGCGCAGCGAATTGCCGCGCACCTCGACGCCTTCGTGCATGGTCGTGCTCACTTGATGGAAACGGCGGGAGTCTATGCCCCGCCAAAGCGAGAGGCCCGTTGCCGGGCCTCGAATGGGTTGGTGTGATTTCTAGAATCGATCGTTAACGGAGCTCATGCGCCACCTCGGTGATTGGGCAGAGCGGCGCGGTAGGCGTCCAGCGCTTGCTCGGCCTGCCTACACGCATGCACGCGGTAATCGACGTGGCTGATGTCAGAGTTCGGGTACTGCCGCACGATTGCTTCCAGTGCTTCCACCAGCCCGCTCTGCTCCGGCTGCTGGACGGTCTGCGCGATGGGGGCGGCAACGTGTGTCTCGGCCAGAATCCGATAGCGGCCGCTGCATTTAGGGCAGGCCGCTCCCATCACGTTCTCTTTGCAGCAGTCAGGGCACTGATCCTCAACCGGGCTCGGCCCGCTCCAGTCACACATCGCGCACGTCGCGTCTGTCTGGTGAGCGTCGTTGATGCCGACATGACCGCAGTCCGTGCACTCGCGGCACTCAACGTATGCAGGCTGCTGCTCGGTCTGCGCGGGGCGTGTGAGTGACGCCACGATACGATTGTGCTGCGCGACGGTCATCAGAGGCGTCTCTACCTTCGCACACACCTCAAGGGCGATACCGCACTCTTCCGCCGTCAGAACGTCGCCAGATTTGTACAGGACGGCCACCACCTCCGGAGCCTCCAGCTCATCCGGCGCCGGGGCTGGCTTGTTTTGATGATGCTGGCTCATACGACCTCCCCCGGATGCACAAACAACTCCACCCCACTGCGCAGCAAGTCGCGCTGGGTTTCGCGTAGCAGGGTTGGGTCCAGGCCCAGCTTGCGGGCCAGGGCTTCGGCGGCCCAGCGGGCGCCCATCGTGTTGCTGGCGGTGCGCTTCTCGCCGCGCACGGTGGCCACGTAGGTGCCGGTGGTGAAGCGGGTGCGGATTTCAGTTGGCATGCTGCACCTCCACCCGCTTGAACTCGACCACCCAAACCCAGGGGTTGGCGTGCCATCTCTCATGACCGTTGATGGAGACCCACAACGCTGAGAACAGCTCATACGGCGAGTAGCCATTGCCATCAGGGTCAATATCATTTTCGCAGCTAAGCACTCCCTCGGCCTTGGCCTGCACCTCGGTGATGGCCTGCAATCGCTCGACACGCACGTTGGTGATCTCCAGCATGATGCGAGAGGCCCAGCGTGGCATGTGGATGCTGGGTCGCCACCGCGCCTGGTGCAAATCCGCATACCAGCAGCAGAAGTCGTACTTCTTCCAGCGCTGATCGACGTAGTTGAAAGCGCCATCTTCATCAAGGAAAAGCTCTTCCGCCATCAGGTCACGAATATAACTATCCGCACGATATGCGAGCGCCGGAGCGCCGCACATATTCACGTCAGACCATGTCTCGCGCACCCATAGTCGGTCGCCTGGCTGGCCGTATGGGCATTGAAGAATCGAGAAGCACCCACAGCCATCGTTGTCTATGCCCAGGTATTCCGCTGCCATACCCGGTCCTGCCGCGCCAGTAATGCGCCCGGCCTGTTTAGGCTTCACGACGCGCCGCGTCACCGTCTTGTGGCCTTCCAGGATGGCTCGAACCATCGCGCCGTTGAACAAAATCGGACGCTCACGCATGGCTAGGCTCCTCCTCAAACAACGTCTCCCAGGGCGAACTGACCTGGTTCAATTTCTTTTTGCCGGCATTGCGCTTGATCATGCTCGGCGTCTCTGCGTAGCAGGCCTTGCACATGGTTCCGAGGCCGTCCGGGCGGGAGGCCTGGCGGAAGAAGAACTCGGTATCGGCGGGCCAGAACTCGCCGCATTTGCGGCAGAGCTTCTCGGGCACCCCGGTGATGGCCACAGGTTGATAGTTGGCGGCTGGGTTATGCTGTGCCCCGCCTCCCTGGGTGTGATGTGCTTGCATGGTGCTTCTCCTTGGGGTTGGTCAGGCCCTGGTGAGTTGCCGCTCACCGGGGCCTTCTTGTTTTCAGCGTGCGATCAGCAGGAACAGGTCCGGCAGGTGGTTGGCTGCGGCCAGCAGACCGGCCAGGCCGGTGCCGATCCAGCCGGTCATGGCCAGCCGGGCGCGCAGGCTGAGGCCTGGTTCGTCATCGTCGTAGTGCTGCATGGTGCTTCTCCTTGGGTTGGTGCCGGTTGCCGCCGGCGGTGGCTGAAGCTGGACACTTCAGTTCGTATCGATCGGAAAGCAGTGCGAATGCCGCTGCTGCCACGCGTGGATCCTGTCCATTGCCAACGGCTCTAATGCGGTCCACCTGATAGGCCACGTCGTCAGCCACTCGCACCAGTCCGGGTTCAGTCGCCCGTAAAACCCCTTTGTGGTCGGCGGCGTACTCAACGCGACGATCACTGGAAGGTCGGGCGAAATACCCAAGCGCCGCTTGAAGTAGTCCAGGTTGGAGGTCCACTGCTCTCCGTCGGAAGCCTTGAGCGTCGGCCACAATCCATACCCTTTCGCGGGCCTGGTCACCGCCAAGGTCGGCAGTTCCCAGCACTCCCCATCGTGCATCGAACCCCATCGAGGCCAAGTCACCGAGCACGACGTCAATTCCTCGAACAAGCAGCGCTGCGACGTTTTCCACGTACGCGTATCGCGGTTGAACCTCGCGAATGATCCTGGCCATTTCTTTCCACTGGCCGCTGCGCTCACCCTGGATGCCTTTCTTTTCACCGCTGTTGCTGATGTCTTGGCAGGGAAACCCGCCCGAAACCACGTCAACAATTCCGCGCCACGGCTTTCCGTCAAAACTGCGCACGTCAGACCAAATCGGGAAAGCTGGCAGGGCTCCATCGTTTTGTCGTTGCGCCAGAATTTGTGCTCCGTAGGCATCACGCTCAACGGCGCAGACGGTGCGCCATCCCAGCAGGTGGCCTCCGAGAATTCCTCCACCAGCGCCCGCGAAAAGAGCCAGCTCATTCACGCTTACCTCCGCTCTGGTCGGGGTTCTGGAAGATCCAGCACTTCACGGTGGTGCCGCGCTGGGTGAGTTGGTTGTTGCGGCGGTTGAAAGCGGCGCGCACGGCGCTGTCCACGCCCTTGTTGTGGGTGAGGTATTTGCGGGAGCGGCTGTTGGGCAGCAGGGTGCGCAGGGTCGCCACGTCCGCCAGCTTCTGCTTGTGCTCGGCGGCGCGCTCGGCGAACTCGTTGAGGTTGATGGCGATCACGTCCGGCTTCTTAGAGTGGTCGACCACCGGGTCCTCGCTCAGGCCCTGCAGGTAGTCGAACACCTCCCAGAACTCGGCCACCTCGGCCGGGTCGGCGTTGACGGCGGTCTGGCGAGCCAGCGCCATGGCGACCAGCTCGCGCTGCGCGCCGGCGTGCTGCCGATCGGTGAGCGGGATGATCAGCCGCAGGCAGTCGACCAGGGCGAGCAGCTGCGCGTGGTTCTTGATGATTCGCTCGATGCGGATCTCTTTCAGCTCGCGCAGCGCCTGCTCATGCACCTTCACCTGGGCACGGAAGGTCTCCAGCACCTTGCCCTCGGCGCGGGCGGCCATGAGCAGGAAGTGCGACACATCCATGGCGCTCAGGTGGTTGAGGTTGTCCGCCGCGGCGCGGCTGGCGGCGGTGACCTCGGGGCGCACGAAGTGCAACTTCACGATACGGGTGAGGATCGCCTCGCTGGCCATCACAGTGGCGTTCTGGCTGATGACGATGGTGCCGCGAAACGGTGGCTCGTAGGTCTCGTTGCCGGCGGTCTTCACGCCGGTCACGCCCAGGGTGCCGCCGTTGAATAGCGGTTTCAGCTCGTCCCAGTCGTAGGCTTTGGCGGCGCCGCGGTCGTTGTCGCTGCGGTCGGCCTCGAGCAGTACCAGCGGCATGCCGGAGACCTGCCCCATCCACCGGCGCAAGCCGGCTTTGGACATTTTCGAAGGGTCCTTGCCCTCTTCGTCCGGGCGGCCGAGCAGCTTCCAGAGGAACATCAGCAGGGTGCTCTTGCCGGCGCCGGCCTCGCCCGTCACTTCCAGGAAGGGAAAGCTCTGGTACTCGTCGCGGATCTGCTCGGCGAACAGCGAGCCGAACCAGAACGCCAGCGCGACGATGCCCTGGGTGCCGAAACAGGTCCACAGCCAGTCGAGCCACTCGGCACGGTAGCCCTCGTCGGTACGCGCGATTTCCAGGCGGATCGACTTCTGCAGCGTCTTCAAGCGCAGCTGTTTGAACTCGAAGTAATCCTCCTTGTTGGCCTGCTCGAGCACGCCCCCGCGCACGGCCAGGTCACCGAACACGTAGCAGCTGTGTTCCTTGCTGTAGCCGATGTAGTCGATGGTCTTGACGGTTTTCAGGCCGTAGAGCTGGTCGCGCATGATGCGATCGAGCTGCGCACCGGTACCGGTGAACACCGCGCCGGCCGCCATGCCGAGCAGGCGCTTCTTGAACTCGCTGGCCGCCGCTACCTGGCCGCCAGTGAAGGTGTTGCGCACCGTAGGCTCATCGTGGGGGAAGTCCACCCGGAAGTAGTACCAGCTCTCGTCCGTCACCTCGTTGCGCTGGAAGTACAGCGCCTGCGGATAGCAGTTGGCGATTTCCACCACCGCGCCGCACTGCTGCAGCGCCTTTTCAGTCATCTGCCGATCATTGAGCAGCTGGTCGTCGTGGTGCTCGCTGCCTTCGAGCGCCTGCTTGGCCTTGTTGAACTTCTCCAAGTCCATCTTGAACCAGTACAGGCGGTTCTCGAACGCGAAGTGAAATTCATGCCGCTGGCGCCAATCGAACATCAGCGCGCCCTTCTCCGCCGCGCTTTCGGCCAGCAGTAGGCTGCCGTGGTAGCGCGCTTCGCGCAGGTCGCGCTCGATCTGCTCCGCGCGCTTGTCGTCGCCCTCGATGAAGGCCCAGCGCTGGTGGAGGTCGTTCCAGTCCACCTTGCGGTCGCGCTGCGGGATCTGCGCCGCCTCGCAGCTAAACCCGAGTTCGCGGGCCTGCTTGGCCCAACGGCGGGTGTAACGGTGGGCGCCCGGCTCGTTGTCCAGTGCCCAGACCAGGCGCGGCAGCGAGCGGCCGGCCTCAGCGCAGGCCTTGACCAGGGCCTTGAGCGACTCGGCGGGGAAGGCATTGCTGCTCATGGCCGATACGGCGGCAGTGTCGTGGTGCAGCAGCGCGATGGCGTCGAAAATGCCCTCGACGATCCACAGTTCGCGCACCTGCAGCAGGTCCAACGACGGCGGGCACCACCAGTAGCCTTTCATGCTCTGGCCGGGGGCGAAGCGCGCCTTCTGCTTGCCGAAGCGGTGCGGGCGGTCGATCAGCCGCTCCCAGTAGCCGCCTTTCTCCAAGGTGAAGCGCACCGTGGCGCTGCCCTGGGCGAGTTCGCGGCTCCAGTAGTTCTCCTGGCTGTACCAGCCACGGATCAAGCCCAGGTCGAAGCCACGGGCGAACTGCAGGTAGGCATCGGCGCTGGCGGCCGGCGCCTGCTCGGTGCTCGGTGCGCGCTTGCTCCAGTCATCGAACAGGTCGTCGAACAGCTCTTTCACGTGCCACTGCTCGCCGCACTTGCTCTCGCGGCCGCACTTGATGAACCAGGGCTGGTCGTAGCGGGCATAGAGCTCCTTCTTGCCGCAGCTCGGGCAGGTGCCGCCGCGCAGGTAGTCGGTACCGGCGCGGCGCTTGAGGCCGAAGTCGGCCTCGAAACGGCGCAGCACTTCATCGCGGATCTGGCGGTCCATTTCTTTCATTGGGCCGGCCCCCAGACGAACTCGTGCATTTCTTCTCGCAGCGCCTTGTGTTCGTCGCAGGTGATCACGTCGCACTCCAGCAGGGCGCCAAGGTAGCCGCCCAGGCGGCAGCTCTCGCGATACCTCTTCTCGTGGTCGGGCGCCTCGATCAGATCGGCCAAATACCGCTTGAATATGTACCGCGCTGGATCGGCCGCCAGCGCCTCACAGGCCGGCATCGGATGGGTGCTCATGCGCGCACCCCCTGCTGCCTGAGCTGCTTGACCAGCTCGCGTGCGGTGCGGTTGATGCCGGCGATGTGCGGGTGGTCCGCCAGGATCTTCGGCGCGCGGAAGCCGGTCGGCGTGTAGCGGTAGCGGTCGTCGTACCAGCAGGCCGCCATCAGCTGCTCGTACTGGCTGGTCAGCCAGCGCAGGTAGGCCTCGGCCTGGGCCGGGTCGAGGCTGATTTGAATGGAAACGTGAGTCATAGGGGCCACCGTCAGGGCGCAACTTCCCCCTACCCGCTCACAGGCGGGCATGGGAATGGGTCAATTCAAGGAGTGATCAGTGCGTGGCTGCTGCAGCCGGCAGAGCCGCGGGCGGCTGCAGGCGCGCCGGCAGATGGCGAAGGGGGATCAATACCGCCTCGCCCGAAAAAAAATTCACCAGGGCGACGCGGGTCTCGTCCCGGATGCCGTAGTCGATGCCGATCACCGGACGCTTGAGGCACTCCAGCTCGCTCATGGCCAGGTGCACCAGGCGGTCGGCCATGAACGCCGGCACATCGAGCGCGTTGACCAGGTAGCCGACGGCGCGCTCGAACAGGTGGCCATCGTCGGTCAGGTGCTCGCCCTGGTGGCGCTGCAAAAAGGTCAGCGCGGCGCGCTGCATGCTGGCCCGGTACTCCTGGGCGTCGTGTAGGGTCGTGACGTTCATGCGGTGGCTACCTCCGGTTCCATGTGGTCGAGCATGTCGAGCTGGTCTGTTTTCGGTTTGCTGTCGCGCAGGGCCTGCATACGTGCGACTGACGGGGCCAGCGGTAGCCGCACCCGCGGCCGGTCCAGGCCGGATGGGCTCAGCTCGTGGTCCCACGTCAGCGACCCGGTGTAGGTCGCGCCGCAGGCGATGTTCAGGCACTGCGCGTACATCGTCTTGAACGTCGGCGTTTGCGCCTCGCTGTTACGGATGCGCATGCGCTGCCCGCAGGCTGGGCATAGGCATTTGTATCCGCCGTTGTTGGCTACGCTCACGGGTTCCCCTCCCCAATTCCGTGCCGTGCTTACGGCTGCTGGCTGTGCAGCACGATGACTGCGTTGATTTCCTCATGGCGGGCAGCCATGTGGCGGTGGTGCGCGGCGAGGATGACCTTGCGTTCCTCCTCGTCGATGTGGCCGTTGTCCAGCGCTTCGCAGAGGATCTGGTCTACCGCGCCGCGCAGCACGGCGGTGCGCATCGAACGCTCATAGAGCGCCAGGTTGTCCAGGTCGCCCGGGTTGGCATCCGGTACGAACACGCCGCCGTACATTGCAGCGACATAGTCTGGAAAGTGCGTGGTGCCGGCCTGCTGCTCGAGCAGGTGGATCTGCTCGTCCGAGAGCGGCTTGCTGCCGGCGTTCTCGTAGAGGTGGTTGTCGAACTTCTTGACGTCCATGCCCAGGCGCGCTGCGGCGCATTCGCGGCCGCCCGGGTAGGCGCACACCACGGCACTCATCATCTGGCGGCGGGTTTCTAGGATCGGGCGCTTCATGTTCTTGTTTCTCGCTGGGCCAGGTGCCATTACTGTGAAATCACAGCGCCGATATCGCTGGCGCGGCGCCCGTACTGGTCGGGCACATCCGCCACGCCTTCCTTGATGCCCAGCAGCACGGCGGCGCGATGCGACTCGCCGCGGGTGCCCTTCTTCTTGCCGGAAAGCACCTGGTAGCAGGTGAACGGGTCGAGGCCATGCTCGCGGGCAAATTCCTGGACGGTCTTGCCCTGTTTGGCGAGCCATTCCTTCGCTTGTTTGGGGGTGCGTGTGGCTGGCATGATTCAAAACCATTCAAATGCGTTCAATGTGGCGACAGATTACCACCCGAATGAGTGGTGTCAACGGGAATTTCTATCCAAATGAGTGGTCTTGGCGAACGACTGCGCGAAGAAAGGAAGCGGCTGGGCCTCTCACAAGCGGATTTCGGTGCACTCGGTGGCGTGAAGGCGAACGCCCAGGGCAAGTACGAAGCCGGGGAGCGCAGCCCAGATGCTGAGTATCTGACCGGCCTGTCGGCGGCCGGCGTTGACGTGCTGTACCTGCTCACGGGCCAGCGCACGCCGGTAACGGCTGCGGGGCTCGCCGCCGACGAGAGTGAGGTGCTGAATCACTACCGCTCGATGCCCGACGATGACCGTGCCGCAGTGCGGCGTTTGACCACGGCGCTGGCAGAGTCAGCGGGACGGTACGAAACAAGTAAATAGCGGCGGACTCACTCACCGCTGAGTGACATGACAAGGAGAGCACCATGGCAGCAGCAATCGACCTCGACGACAGCCCCCGCGATTTCGGCGATCGCCTCCTCGAGGAGCGCAAGCGCCTCGGGTTACAGGTGCACGAGCTGGCGCACCTCGCCGGCCAGACGGACTACATGCAGAAGCGCTTTGAAAACGGCACCTCGGTGATGCCGATCGACTACCTGCAGGCGCTGGCCGCAAACAGCGAAGTTGATGTGTTCTACATCATCACCGGCATTCGCAGCCACTGACACCACCCACACAAGGACGTAACCCATGCGCAAGATCCTGCTCGGCCTGCTGCTGGCCAGCCCCCTCGCCCTCGCCGCTCCGCCCAAGCTGATCGACGCTGAAACCTATGGCGAAGACTGGCCGTTCACCTTCGACGAAGGGCACCTGCATTGCTTTGCCGGGCAGGCGGTGGCGGTTAGCGATGCCGAGAGCGGCCGTATGTATGCGCTCAACGGTCAGGCAAAAGCCAAGGCCGGCGCGCTTGGCCTGGAGCCGCTGGCCGCCGTGTGGCGCGATGACCCGGCAATCAAGGGGGCGAAGGTGTCGGTCGGCCAGGTGCTCGAGGATGGCCTTGCACGCTGCCGATGACCCTGCTGGGCCTGTGCGAATTGTTGACGCGTTGGCAAAACGTCATCCCTCCTATACTGTATGGCCATACAGTATTTGCGTATGGAGTTCGCGCATGTTGTCGAGTCAGAAGGAAGTCCGTCAGCTGGCCCCGGAAGTGCAGCAGGAGGTGGTTGCGCTGACCCAGACGGAACGGATGCTGTTGCGCTGGTACCGCCAGTGCACCCCCGAAGACCGCGCGCATGCGGTGCGCTTCGTCTCGGCGCTGGCCGAGACCGGCCAGAAACACTGAAGGCGCCGCGGGACGCCTTCCTGCGCCTCATGAGCGCCGCTTGCGCGGGCGCCCCATTCGCCCTTTGATGCCCAGCTGAGCGGCCTTGTTGCGCACCGCCTGCGCGCTTCTCCCGAGCCGCTCTGCCAATGCGACCGCGCCTACCTGCTCGTAGTCTCTGGCGACCACTTCAAGCTCCTCGGCGCTGAACGGCCGCCGGGGCTCATTGAACGGCAGCCCCATCTGTCGCGCCTTGAAGTCCACCGCGACAGGGGTGCGCTGCAGCAGGGCGGCAATCTGCGAAATGGGCTTCTTCCCCCAGCAATCGCGAATCAGGGCCTCTTCTTCAGGCGTGTAGCGGGGCATGCTCGGCAGTTGCTCGAGCAGCCGGAACACCAGCAGCATCCGCCGCACGAGAGGCATTCTGCGGTGCGTTGCGGCAGCTGGCGACGTGCGCCAGGCCTCGAACACGTTGCGATTGACCATCGCCAGTTCGGCGGCGAGGTCGTTGCTCAGCGGCTTGTTCAGGTACCGCTCGGACCATTGCTTGAGTCCGTCCAGGAACAGGCCTTGGTCGACGCTGCGCAGCACTTCCGGGCTTGTTGAAAGCGCCCGCTGGTGCAGCCACTCATTGGCCATGTCACTGCGCCCCCTGGCTGCGCCACCAGCGCTCGACGGCCTCGATGACCGCCACTTCCTGGACGTAGGACAGCGCGGCGAGCTTCTGCTGCAGCGCGGCGGGGTCGACGTCCCATTTCTCGGCGAGGCCGTCCTCGACCGAATCCTCCCAGCCCATCGCCAGGCTGCCGCGGATCAGCTCGGCCGGCTCGCTCAGCGTGCCGTTGAGCATGTCGCGCAGGGCGTTCCACTCGGCTTCGCTGAACTGCTTCTCGATGCGCTCGCGGCGCAGGATCTCGGCGTAGCGGTCGCCGATGACGTTGACGCGCTTGCTGGTTGTGATGCCCGTCTCGTCGCCGGTCACGCCGATGATGGCGTCCAGCTGCGGGCCGATGTGAATGCCGGCTTTCTTGGCCATGGTGGTGCTCCAGGTGAGAGCCCCGGCGCTGGGCCGGGGCGGGGGCTTTAGTTGCCGTATTCCATGCCAAATTCGCGGATCGCCGCCAAGCGCTGCTTATGCCAGCGGCGGCATGCACGCTCGAAGGTTTCCGGTGTGGCAGAGATAGTGCTGCCCATGAAGTCGCCGCCTGCGCAGAGCTGTTTGCCCAGGGTGCCGGGCTTGCCGCTCGACTCGAGACGAACATAGCCGCCGCCATTGGGCATGAAAAACGAGATCTGGCCGTGAGCGCGGGAGTTGATAGTGAAGTTGGTCATGGTGTTTCCCTCTGTGCATGCCGTGGCGGTATGCCCGGCTTCTTCAGTGGCGGGTGCGTTGCGCGTCCCGTTGATGTGAATAATAGGTGCACCATTGGTGCACCGTCAAGCACTGATGGCAAATTTTCCTGCTCACATGCACATCGGCGCGTCGTCGCGCTCTTCCCACTCCTCGTCCACCAGTTCCCAGGTCGATAGCGGCCGCCGATACGGCGCCGGCTCGGCCGTGGGTTCGCTCAGGCGTTCGCTTGCTGCATCCGTTTCCATTCCCGCTCCACGGCGCGCTGGGCGCTGCTCTTTTCGGCGTACAGGTGCAGCAGCCGTTTGGGGCTGGCCTGGTCGCCTTCGGTGAGTTTCTTCTGCTCGCCGGTTTTCTCGTCGCGGTACCAGGCGAGCACGCCGGTGTAGTTGTCGGCGTCGGCCAGCTCGGCGATGTCGTCGGCGTCCGGCAGCTTGGATTCCAGCTCCAGGGCGGTGGTGTAGCTGTCCGGCGTGAATGAGTGCCGCACGTTGGCGCCGAGCCAGACCACGGCGTCGATGTCGGCCTTCACGCCGATCAGGCTGTAGGTGAGTTCAGGGATCAGGTCCGGGCGGCCCTTGGCCAGGGTGTAGCTGAGCGTGGCGGTGCCGCGCTGCAGGCGGGACCACTCGGCGCGGGCGGCGCGCAGGGCGGCCTCCTGGTCGGTGTAGGTGTGGCGCAGCTCCTTGAGGTTGTCGCCGCCGCCGGCGATGGCCTCCTTCTTCTCGGCGCTGTTGAGCTCGTAGTAATAGGCGCGCACGCCGCTGTAGCTGTCGCGGTCGGCCTGCAGGTAGCGGTGGTTGTCGCCGTCGGCGCGGGTGAGCGTGATGTGCGGCAGTGCGGCGCCGCTGGCGGTGGTGCTCTTGCCGGCCGGCATGAACAGCAGGCGCCCGGCCTTGATGCTGGCAATGGCGTCGAATTGCTGGCCGAGGCGGCTGAGCAGGTTGGCGTCGGATTCGTTGGCCTGGTCGACCTGGGCGAGCTGGATGACCGACAGCGCCGCGCTGATCACTGGGCTGAGCCCGTAGGCGGCGGCCACGGTCTGGACGATGGCGCCGAGCGTCTGCCCGCTCCAGCTGCGTTCCTTCTTCGCTTTGAGCCCCTCGCGCAGGTCGGCGCTGCGGGCGCGGATGGTGAGCATGTCCGGCGCGCCGCTGTGCTCGACCTCGTCCACGGTGTAGCTGCCCTTGTCCACCAGGCCGGTGTCATGCCAGCCGAGCCACAGGCGCACCACGGCGCCGCGTGGCGGGATGGCAAGCAGGCCGTCGTGGTCGCTGAGGCTGATGCTGAGCTGGTCGGCCTCCATGCCGCGGTTGTCGGTCAGCTCGATGCTGATGAGGCGCTGCTCGATGGCGCTGGTGATGTCCTGCCCGTTGACTACCACGCGGCAGATCGGCTGCGGGTAGGCGGTGGCGTCGCGGTACTTGTCCGCGGCCTGCTGGGCGTAGCCCTTGGCCTGGTCGAGCAGGCCCTTGCCCTGGGTGAGCAGTTCCTCGATCACAGCAGCCTCCGCAGGAGGTTGCCGCCGGCGGCGATGGCGCTGCCGAGCAGATCCACCCGGCCATCGTCGATTCGTTTGAGCGAGAGGGTGAACTCGATGCGGCGCGCCTGGCCGTCGCGGAAGAACAGGGTGCGCGTCTCGCTCAGGCTCTCGATGACCCAGGTGCCGTAGATTTTCCCGGTGCCCTCCACCAGCGGCCAGGCCTTGCCGGTGTCGGCCATGGTGCGCAGGGCATCCAGACTCAGCTGGCTGCCAGCCAGCGCGGGCAGCAGCACGCCCGGCAGGGTGATGCTGTCATCACCGCGCCCCAGGTACTGCCGCGCCGGGTTGGTGCCGATGCGGTTGGTGGAGCCGTGGCGCCATTCCGTCTGGCGCTGGAATTCCTGGTAGGCCAGGGTCTCCAGGCTGAACACGAACATGCCGAGGGCCATCATCATGGTCTGCTACTCCTGGTCGAATAGGGATGAGCGGGCACGGGCGCCCTTCTCGCGCTCGATGCGCTCCAGCTCGGCGCGCACCATGCGCGCGATCGCGGCAGGGTCCATGCCGGGCGCGGCGGTGATGTTGACGTTGTAGGTGTTGCCACCTGCGCCTGCTGCGGCAGCCGGCGCGCGCGCCGCCAGCGGTGGGCGCGAGTCGAGCGGTACATCGGCGGCCAACGCGGTAGAGGCGCCCGACTCCATGCCGGCGAGCGCGGCGAACGGGTTGCCGGCGCTGGCCAGCGCGCTGCCGCCGGCATCGGCCAGGCCCTGGCCCACGCCTTCCATCGCCGCGAAGGGGTTGCCCTGCCCCTGCTCGAGGCCCACCGCGAGGCCGTCCATGGTGTGGCCACCGAGCGCGGCGAACGGGTTGCCGGCGCTGGCCAGCGCGCTGCCGCCGGCATCGGCCAGGCCCTGGCCCACGCCTTCCATCGCCGCGAAGGGGTTGCCCTGCCCCTGCTCGAGGCCCACCGCGAGGCCGTCCATGGTGTGGCCACCGAGCTCGGCGAACACCCGCGACGGCGAGTGGATGCCGAGCAGGTTCTTGAACGTGCCGATGACGCTCTCGGCAGCGCCGCCGATCGCCGCGGTCAGGTTGGGGAACATGCTGGTGAAGCCGTTGATGAGCCCCTGCACCAGGTTGCCGCCGAACTCGCTGAATTTGCTCGGCAGCTCGACGCCGAACCAACTCATCACGCCGGCAAACGCACGGTAGAGAAAGCCCAGCGGGCTGAAGTTAAGCAGCAGCGCGCCGATGCCGGCCAGCCCACCGGCCACGCCCTGCTTGATCTCGCTCCAGAGGCCGAGGAAGAACGGGCCGACGCGGCTCCAGTTGGCGTAGATCAACGTGGCGCCGAGGGCCAGCGCGCCGATCAGCGCCCCCACGGGGTTGGCCATGGCCGCGGTGGCGACCAGGCGCAGCCCGGTGGCGACGACGGGCAGCGCCGCCTTGCCCAGGTTGAACAGGGTGGTAGCCAGGCCGCCGCCCTTGATGCCGAGCAGCGTCATGCCGTAGCGCAGCATGGCGAACGGCCCGAGCATGCTGGCGATCGCCAGGGTGAGCCCGCCCATGCCGGCCATCAGCACGCCGATGCCTGCGGCGGTCTTGACGATGTTGGCGGCCAGCTTGGGGTTCTCGGCAATCCAGCCCTTCACGCCACCGATGATGCCGGTGATGGTCTGGGTGATCTCGCGCATAGGGCCGTTCTGCTGCTCCTGCAGCTGGATGCCCAGGTCCTCCCAGGCGCTGCCCATGGCCGAGAGATCGCCGCGCAGGTTGTCGGCCATGGTCTTGGCCGTGGCGCTGGCCTCGCCCTCGGTGTTCTTGAGGGTGCTGACGAACTCCTGCAGCGCACCGCTGCCGGCCTGCTTGACCAGCACCTGCAGGCCTGCGACCGCTTCCTCGCCGGCGATGCCCTTGAGCAGGCCGGCGCGCTCGGCGTCGCCCATGTTCTTGGTCTTTTCGTAGATCTCCTGCAGCACGGTGGGCATGTCGCGCAGGTTGCCCTGGGCGTCCACGGCGCTGATGCCGAGCGTTTTCAGTGCATCCGCTGCAGCCTTCGGTGGCGCGCTCAGGCGGTTGAGAATGGCGCGCAGCGCGGTACCGCCCATGCTGCCCTGGATACCGGCGTCACCCAGCTTACCGGCCATGGCGGCGACGGTCTCGATGTCCTGCCCTACCGATGCGGCCACGGGCGCGGCGTACTTCATCGTCTCGCCGAGCATCTGCAGGTTGGTGTTGGAGCGGGTGAAGGTGCCGACCAGGACGTCGCCCAGGCGCCCGGTTTCGCTCGCCTGCAGGTTGAAGCCGGTGAGGATGTTGGAGGCGATGTCCGCCGTTTCGGCCAGCCCGCTGTCGCCGGCCTTGGCGAGGTCGAGCATGCCCGGCATGGCCGCCTGGATGGATTCGGCCTTGAAGCCGGCCATCGCCAGGAATCCCTGGGCTTCTGCCGCCTGCCCCGCGGTGAACTGGGTGCTGGCACCGAGCTGGCGGGCCTGCTCACGCAGCGCGGCCATCTCTTCCGAGGCGCCGTCGAGGCGGGTCAACGCCTGCACCTTGCTCATGGCCGCGTCGAATTCCAGCCCGGGCGCCATCAGTTGCGCGCCGGCGTAGAGCATGCCGCTGCCGGTGGCCAGCCCGCCGGCACCGGTGGCGGCCATGCTGCCGGCCAGCTGCTGGGTGCGGTCGTAGTCGGCCTTGGCCTGGCCGAGGCGCTTCTGCTGGGCGGTGAGCTGCTTGAGGCGCTGCTCCTGCTGGCCCATGGTCTGGTTGGTGCGCTCGATGCGCTGGCGCAGCTCGCGTTCGTGGTCGGAGAGGTTGCGGGTGCTGATGCCCGCCTCGCCCAGCTTGCCGCGCAGGCCCTGCAGCTCGCGCTGCTGCTCGTTGTGTTTCTGCTTGAGGGCGTGGCCCTGGCGGACCGCGCTCTGGAATTCACGCGTCAGCGCCTTGGTAGGCGCTTCGGCTGCAGCCATTTCGCGGGACAGCGCCTTGATGCGCTCGCGGTTGGCTTGCAGGGCGCCGCCGGTTTGGTCGGCAGCGCCCTTGAGGTTACGGAATGAACTGACGTCCTTCTGCAGGGCCTGCAGGCCCTTGAGTTCGCCGCGGGTGTCCTTGAGCGCACGACCCAGGCTGGTCGCGCCGCTGGCAATGGTGCGCAGTGGGCGCGTGGCATTGTCCAGCGCCTGGAGGTTGACCTTGAGGTTCAGATCACGCGCCATGCGTGCGCTCCCATCGTTCGATGGCGCGCTCGCGCCAGTCCATCAGTTCATGCAAGGGCATGGCGTTCATCTGCTCCGGCCCCCAGTGGAAGACCAGGGCGATGTCCGCCATCACGTCGTCTACGCGGCGGGGGATTCCGCCGTGCTGCCCGTCTTCTGCAAAAAACCGGCGATGGCATCCGCGCAGCCCAGCAGATCGGCCACGTCCAGGGCCGCCACCTCCTGCTCGGTGAGTGTCGGCTGACTGATGCGCGGCACCAGGCGGATGGTGGCGTTGACGTCGCCGTTGATCAGGTCCGCCAGCTTGAGGCCGCGCAGCTCGCCGGCAGCCGGCTTGCGCAGGGTGATCTCGGTGATGCTGTTCTCGCCGCGCTTGATGGGCTGCTCGAGGACGATGGGTTCGCTGGTCTTGCTCATGGGTGTGCTCCTTGGGGTTGGGGTTGCCGCAGCGCCTGGTGGCTGCGACGGGTTGCGAAACGGTGGGCGTTGGCCGCGCATGGCTTACAGGCCGATGGCCTTGCGGTGCTCGGCGAGGCGGTCTTCGCCGTTGACCATGAAAACGAAGTTGAGCAGGTCGATCTCGATCTCGACGTTGCCGTCCACGCTGAGCTTGTAATAGGTGCAGGTGGTGGTGATGGAGTGCTCGGTGTCCTCACCGGACTCGGCGTCGCCGAAGTCGATCTCCTCGTGCCGGCCGCGGGCGACCACCTCGACGGCGGTCACGGCGCCGGTGTCGTCCTGCTGCACGGAGCCGGCCCAGCGCAGCATCACGCCGTCCGCCTTCACGGCGCCGAACTGGCGCAGCACGGTCAGGTCCCAGCCGCCGAGGGTCCATTCGATCTGGATGCCGTCGTCTGAGTGGCCCATGTCGACCTTCACCGGGCCATCCATGCCGGCGCCGCGCCAGTCTTCGAACTTGCGTCCGAGGGTCGGCAGGGTGACGGACTTGCACTGGCCAACGTAGCTGTTGCCGTCGTTGAACAGGTTCATGTGCTTGAGTTTCTTGGGCAGGGCCATGGCTGGGCTCTCCTACGGCGCGGCCGGGGCCGCGCGGGTCAATGGGGTCAGGCGGTGATGCCGGCGGCGAAGTCGACCAGGTAGCGGTCGGTGATGCGCTGACGCAGCAGCAGGTTTTCCAGCGGCGGCACGGGCGTGTAGTCGTAGTCCAGGAACAGCTTGCCGGCCTTGAGGGTGTCCTTGTCGTTGGCCGCCTCATCGAACCAGCACTGCCCGTCGATGATGTAGCCGCCGCGCTTGAGCTCGCGGAACTTGGCGTTGATGCCCTCGACGATGTCGCGCACCAGGCTGGCGTGCATGGGCTTGTCCACGGCCCAGAAGTGCCCCTCGGCCATGGTGTCTGCCAGCACCTGGGCGGTGCGGGTGTAGTTCTCGAAGGCGAACAGTGGGTCCGCGCTGCAGGTGCGCGAGCCCCAGAAGCGGAAACCGTCGCGGCGGATCAGCGTGGTGACCTCGTCTGCGTTGAGCAGGCCGGCGTCGGTGGCTGGGTTCTGCAGGTCGAAGTAGATGTCCTTGGAGAGGCCCGACACGCCGTTGACCGGCACGTTGGAGAGGGTCTTGTGCCAGCCGACCTGCTCGTCGAGCTTGGCGCGCAGGCCCAGGGCGCGAGCGATGGCGCTGGCCGGTGCGTTGGCGTTCGCCACGGTGTCCCAGGAGACGAAGTCCGGCCAGATGAGCATCAGCTCACGCGCACCGAAGCCGGCGCGGTAGGCAATGGCATCGCTGACGGTCTCGCAGCCGTAGGCGTTGGCATAGGCGAAGCCGCGCAGCTTCTCGGCGATCGCCACCAGCTCAGTGGTAACCGCCAGCGAATCTAGACCAGGCACGCCGAGGATGCGCGGCTTGACGCCGAGCTGGGCCTCAGCAGCCAGCAGTGCCTTCATGCCCTGGTACTCGCCGGTGGCGCTCACGCCGCCGATGATGTTGCTGGTGGTCGCGGCCTCGTCGGCGCCCTCTTCCACGCGCACCACGACGGTGACGGGCGACGCCTGGTCGGCGATGGCGTCCAGGCTGCGCGCCAGGGTGCCCAGCTCGCCGGCGGAACCGGAGGCGGTGAGCACGTCGGTGAGCAGCACCGGCTTGTTGAGCGGGAACTTGACCGCATCAGCATCCGACGCGGTGCAAACCATGCCCACCACGGCGGTGGAAACGGTGCGAATGGGGCGCGTGCCCTCGTTGATTTCGAGGACGCGGACGCCGTGATGGTAATCGGTGGCCATGGGGTTGAGGCTCCTGGGCGAGTGCCGGATCAGTGAGCCTTGAGGGTGACGCGCGCGCGCAAGGGGCGCACGCGGCGGGCTGTGTAGCCGGCAGCGCTACAGCGCCCAGGAACGGCTCAACACCAAATCACCCAGCAAGCCGTCTACCGTGCGCTGCGCCTGGCAGTGCTTGCTGTAGGCCAGGAAGCTGTTCACCCGTTGGCGCACGTGCTCCTGATCGATCAGGCCGGCGCGGTATTGGGTGGCCAGCTGCCGGAACGATGCTTTGGCGCGTTTGATGTTGCGTTTGCGCGGCAGGATGTGGGTGGGCCAGATGCGGTAGCCACAGAAGTCGAGGCCGCGCTGCCAGGGATGGATCGCGGTCTTTGGGTTGATCGCCAGGCATAGGCTGTTGGCCGTAGCGGACAGCGCGCGCATGGCCTCGGCGGCAGCGGCCTTGTTCGGCAGCACGGCGATGAAGTCGTCCATGTAGCGCACGTAATACTTGATGCCCAGCTGATCCTTGGCGACGTGGTCGAGGTGGTTCAGCAGGACGTTGGCGCCGAGCTGGCTGGTCAGTGCGCCCACCGGCAGGCCGATGCCGGCCTCATGCCCGTAGCCCGCGATGATCTGACGCCACAGCCACAGGGCGTCGGGGTCGCGCACGGTGCGCTCAATCTCGCGCAGCAGCGAGGCGTGGCGGATGCTGGAAAAGAAGCGGCTGATGTCGGCCTTGAGTACGTAGCAGCCGTCGCCGTGGTTGCGCTTGGCCACCCGCAGGAAGTGCTGCGCCCTGGCGACAGCCGCTTGGGTGCCTTTGCCGACGCGACAGGCGTAGGAGTCATGGATGAATTTGCGCTCGAACAGCGGCTCGACCACGCGAACAAGGGCGTGATGAATGACGCGATCGGCGAAGGGGGGCGCCTGAATCAGCCGCAGCTTAGGCTCCTTTACAACGAATTCGTGCTGTTTACCGGGTCGCCAGCTCTTCCACAGCAGGTGATTCTGCAGGTTGACCAGATTCTCCTCAGCGTTGGCAGAGAAGCGCAGCACCGAGCCGCGCTCGCGCTTGCCGCGACGGGCTTCCAGGTAGGCGTTGTAGAGGTTTTCGAAACTGGTGATCTGGCCCCATAGGCCAGCGGTTATAACAGGCACAGCAGAAACCTTACCTCATGCGAGGGATAGGGCAGGCGCCGCCGCATTGGCCGAGGCTACTAGCCGCGACGCCCTGTAAATCTTCGACAACATGGTCTGGACAATGGCCCCAAAGGAAACGCACTGGACGCCGGCCCGTGAGCCTGGCGCCTTCTGGCGGTAATCGTTTGCGAGGCGGCCGCCGATGTTCGTGTTCGCGTTCGACGCGGCGTTGTTGACGTTCAGATAGAACAGGCCGGCGTTCGAGCCGTTGCCGTAGTTGCCACCGTAATAAGCCATTGCCCTGATGCTGTAGCTATTTGCGCGGAGCCGAGGCCCCTTCGTGTTTGATCCAGGCGCCGACGATGCGCCCAATCTCATTGACGTGACGCATCCAGACATCGAGCCGGCGGGTGTTGATGTAACTCAGGCGATGCGCCTTGCGGATCAGCCCGCGACAGACTTCCAGCTCAACGTCCAGGTCAAACAGCGCTGCGGCCTTCTGCTTGCGCTTCCAGGCGATCACCGTCAGCCGCAGCAGGCGGTTGGTGGTGTCGCGCAGATCCGCGCAGAGCAGGTGTCGCTCCAGTTTCGGGAACTGGTGCAGCACGGTGTGCGTGTAGGCGTCCAGCTCCTCGAGCTTGGTCAGCAGGATCAGGTGCGCATCACTCACGGCAGCGGCTTCCCCTCGTCGTGCTCGATGCTGCGTTCGCAGTGGCCAGGGTCGAGCTTGTCGAGCAGCTTGCAGAGCACGCAGCCCCACCGCTCGCCGCCTTTCGCGGCCTTGGCGGCGCGCGAGCTGATGGTCTCGTCCTCGTCGCCGCCGAACGCGGCGTTGGCCAGCTGGTCGTGCGCGATGGCGAGTTTCCAGGCGCGGTCGCTGCCGGCCAGTACGGCCAGCAGCATCCAGACGCTGGCGAGCGCGCCGGCCAGTGCGCAGAGCAGCCAGAGACCGATCATGCGCAGGCGCTTCACCATGTGATGCCCTCCAGCTCGGCCGGGGTGGTGGCGGCCTCGATCTGATCTTCTGCGGCCTGGCGGCGGCCGATCAGTGCGCCGCTGTGCTCGGCGTAGGCCTGCATCTTGGCCGTGACGCGGCCAGCCAGGTCGATGACGGTCAGCCCACGGGCGGCGGCGATGGCATCGAGCAGCGGCACGGGGGTATCGGCATCGAGCGCCAGGGCTTCGGCTTCCTTGACTTGCTGCGGCCAGCTATTGACCTCGCCCTCGGGGTACGGCGCCGCCAGGGCGGCGAGCGAGGCCTCGCAGTGCTGGTTGATCTCAGCTAGCTTGCGGGCCTTGGCGTCGCGCAGCGCTTCGGTCTCGGCGGCGGGGTAGTCCAGCGCGCCGAGGTATTCGGCCTGCTGCGGATCGCAGGCGGGGATCTCGCCGGGCTGGCCCGGCTGATCAATCGCAACGAACAGCCCGTTTTCACGGTACTCCGCTGGCACGCGCCAGACATGCACAACGGTATCTGTAGCGAGCTGCGGCAGCTCGATGCGGGCGCTGCCCACGATCAGCACGGCATTTTCGATTTTCATCATTTGCAAAACTCCTCAAAGAGGGCGCCCGCTCGGCGGGCTAACCCAAAAGCACATGACTCAGGTGACAGAACCCATCACACCTTTGCGAGGCGGCCGCCGATGATCGGGTTCGCGTACGACGCGGCGTTGTAGACGTACAGAGAGAACAGGCCGGCGTACGAGCCGTTGCCGAAGTAGCCACCGTGGTACGCCACGCAGCTGGCGTTCGCATAGCTGTAGTCAGCGGTGGTGCCGTTGGCCTCAGCGGTGTCGGTACTGGCCGGGACGAACAGCGGGCCTAGATCGAAGTCGGCACCCGACTGCGACGCCAGGCTGACGGTCCAGCCATTGGCCGGGGCGGTGGCGCCGGTGTTGATGTAGCCCTTGTTGCCGTGCTTGTCCCATAGCTCGTAGCGCTTGGACGCATCGGTGCGCAGGCCGTCGACCATCTGCCAGACGTTGCCCCACAGGCCGACGATGCCGCGCCAGGTGGCTTGCGCCACGGTGGGGTGGTCGACTACCTGTACGCCAGACGGCGAGTTGTCGACATGGCCGCGACCGATCAGGGCTTGGCTGTTGGCACCACCCATCTCGATGGCGGCCAGCAGCTGGATGGCGCTGAGCTGGTAGTAGTCCCACAACTGGAAGCCGGAAACGCCCGCCGTGTTGCGCGCTGCCGCGCGGCCCTGCATCGTCGGGAAGTCGATGGAAACCAGCGGTGTCACGCCCGGCTTGGAGCCCAGCTTGCTGCCGTCCGCGGTGCCCTGGTACTTGCCGACCCAGAACTGCCCGATCGGCGCGCCGGCGCGCATGAATGCGGGGTGCAGGGTGAAGCCTGCCGCTGGCTGGTCGCTGATCCACCAGGCGCGCTTGCCGGCGTTGGGGCCGGCAGCGATGGTGCCGGCCTTCACGTAGAACGCGGGGATCTTGACCATGGCCTGGCCGTCGATGGTGACGTCCTGGATCTGCCCGTAGGTCTGGTGGCTGCTGAAAAACGCCGAGTCGGTCACCTTGGTGGCGCCGTTCTCGTCGATGCGCGCCCAGGTACCGGAGCCACCACCGGTTGACAGCAGCGCGATGCCCACGATGGTGGCGAATGCCGCCTTGGTGGTGAACTTGCTTTCGCCGGACCATTCCGACCAGCCCTTGGCGGCGCCCTGATGGCGCACACGCACGTAGTAGCTGGCCTCCCCTGCCTGCAGCACGCCCGCCGGGACCACCGCTGTCAGCAGGTTTACCGCATCGGTGCCGCTGTCCCAGACCGGGGCGCTGAAGGTGCCGCCGGCAGTGCGGATTTGCCACTGGCTGGCGGCGTGCGTGTCTTCGCCGCCGGAGACGGTGAACGAGGAGCTGGCCAGCGTTGGCTGCTCGGGTACGTCCACGGCGTTGCTGACCGGGCCGGTGATGGTCGGCGCCACCACGTAGATGAAGTCTGCAGCAGTGGCGAAGCTGGTCACGGCGGACCAGTCGGACCAGAGGCCGGCGACGTCCTGGACGCGGCCGCGCAGGTAGTAGGTGTTACCGGCCTGCAGCACCTCAGCCGGGACGCGGTACGACAGGCCGGAGCCCAGGGCGCCGGAGTCGTGCAGCACGGTGGCGAACAGGGCGTCGGTCGAGATCTGGAACTGCACTGCCTGCTGGGCATTGCCGGCGGGGCTGGTGTAGTTGTCCAGGGCCAGCGTCGGGCGCTCCATGATGCCGACCGAGGCGTCCGCCGGCGAGGCGATGGCCGGTGTGCTTGGGGCCAGCTCCGGGTTGAGGAAGCCGCCGAGGCCGGTGGGCGTGCCCAGGGCGACGATGTGCGAGAGGGTCAGCGCCTCGCCTTCGATATCCAGCCGCAACCAGCCGTCGCCGCGCATCGGCAGGATGTATTCGTAGTCCGCCATGCCGGCGGGGATGCTGCCGCCGCTGCGGCGCATGGACCAGCCGCATTCCTTCCACGTGCCCTGGTAGGCATCGCGATAGTAGAGGCGCGCTTCGGCGGCGCTGAGCGAGCGGCGGATGACCACGGCGCCGCCATCACTGTCGGTGCCGATGTTGATCGCCTTGGTCAGGTAGATATCGCCGACCTCGCCGCGGGCCAGCGCAGCACCCTGCACGGCGAGACTGGAGCGCGACAGCGTGGCGGTGGCGCTCCAGTCGCGGGCGAGGTTGGCGGTCAGGCGCACGCGCTGGCCGGAGAGGATGTTGGCGATCTGCACCAGGGCGGATACCGGCGCCGGATTGCCCTCTTCGTCCAGGGCGGTGGGATCGGTCAGCACGTAGTAGTCGCCGGCGCGCAGCGCGCTGGTGTCGGCCACGTCGAGCGAGTCATCCCCATTGATGCCCTGCACCACGGCCACCGGGTCGATATCGACCAGCGTATAGCCGGGCGTGAACATCTCGAAGTTGATCGCGTTGCCGCGGTAGAGCCAGTCGAGGCTAACGGCGCGCTGCACGGCCACTGAGCTGGTGGCCTCGACGCCGTCGAGGCGCTCGTCGAGGGTGGCGACCTGCTCGCCGAGGGTGGCGCCGGTTTCTTCGAGTACGCGGGCTAGGTAGGCGTCGTTATCCAGCAGCGCCTGGTGCACCGGGTTCCAGGTGTCCGGGTGCGCGACGCTGTTGGTGGTCAGCTGCGGGATGCTTTGGCTCAGCTGCGGGTTGGCGCTGGGGGTCAGGGGCATGGGGTTACTCCTCAGTATTCGAAGACGATGTCGAAATCCATCTCGCCGTATGGCTCGAGCTCGATGGGGGCAATGGTTTTGCGGGCGACCAGCACGCCGGAGGCGGTGAAGGCGCCGACCTCGGTGATGGCCAGGCCGGTGATGGCGCTGCCGGGCAGCGTGGCCGAGGCGGTGACCTCCGGGCCCGCCGCAGTGGTTGTTGCCGGCAGGCGCACAACCTCGGCCTGCAGGGCGGTATCGGCGTCTGGCGAGTACGCGCGCGTGCCGGTACCGAAGGCCAGGAAGGCAATCGGCGACAGCTCGCCACCGGTGGCGGCAGTCAGCGCCAGATGGCTGCGGTACGCCACAGTGGTCAGGATTGGGACGCTTTCGGTCATAGGGCTACCTGCTGAGTGAGGCCGTGCTGGCGGATGCGAGCGGTGATACGGGCGCGGACGCGGGTGGCGGCAGGCCGAGCGCCGAGGCGCCAGGTGCCGTCCAGTTTGTGAAGGGCGATGCGATCAAGGGCGGCGTCACCGAGGGCGATGCCCTGGTCGAGCGGCCAGCCCTGCAGGGTGAGCGAGTCGAGTCGTGCGCTGCCGTCCAGAGACTGGAAGCGCGGCGCCAACTGCAATGGCACGGCGGCTGCGCCGGTACCGACCGTGGCGCGCAGCTGCAGGCGCAGGCGCTGACCCATGCGGGCGTGCCCCGTTGCCCACGACCAAGTGCCGAGCAGACGAAGGCCGTCCAGCCGGGTGCTGCCGTCGAGCTGCTGCGTGGCGTCCAGTTGCTGCGGCGCGGTCTCGCCGCCCAGCGACCAGCAGCCGTCGAGCGTGCGGCGCTGCAGGGGTTGCACGCGTTGGCATTTGGCGAGGCGGATGCGAACGAGCTGCCGCAGGCTGGTGACCTGAACCGGGCGCCCGAAACGGGTGGACAGGCTGGTGATGATGGCGACCAGGCGGCTGCGCGCCGGGGCGTAGGCCTCGGCAATGCGACGGATACGGTCCTGCTGCTCTCGCGACCAGGCGCCGTCGACGGCGTTCAGCCGAATAGCGTATTCGGCCCAATGGTTGAGGGCGGTTCGGCGCACCACGGCGCCGCCCGCTTCAGGCGGCAATAGGGTGGCGCTGGCGTCGAGCGACCAGCTGCCGTCCAGGGTACGACCGCCAGCGGCGACCCACTCGCGGTGGTATTCGGCCTGCTCGACCAGCTCCAGAACGGGATAGCCGATGGCGGCCAGGGCTTGTTTGATGGCCCAAGGGGTGCCGCGCTTGCGGTGCCAGGCGATGGCGCCGGCAATCAGCGCGCGCTGCTGCGCCTCGGTGGTGGCCATGTCCCAGAAATCGACCGACAGCGCCCAGGCTAGGTACGGCAGGAACGCGGCAGGGCAATGCTCGGCGGACCAGAGCGTGCGCAACTCAACCGGCAACTGATCAACATCAGATGACGCGGCCTGCGCGTGCTCCAGCTGGGTGCTGTTGGGTGGCAGCAGATCACTCATGGCCGGTCACCAGCGCGAGCGTGACCGCCGTGCAGATGGGTGCGGCTTGCGCCTCGGGCTCAATGTCAGCCGCCGGGCTAAGCAGCTCGACGCGCAGCGCCCCAGGCTGATGCAGCGCGGCATAGATGCCGGACAGGCGCACCGGCGCATTGATGGCGTGCTGGGCGGCGGCGTAGGCCTCGGCGGCCTGTTGCGCGGCAGCCAGCAGTGGTTCCGGCGCAGCGCCGCTGCCGACGTAGATGCGGGCATTGATTGCCCAGGGTCGCAGGGTCGCGGCTTGCACCTGGATGGTGTCATTGAGCGGGCGAATGTCTTCAGCGCTGAGTGCGTCGGCGACTCGCTGCAGCAGCTCGGGGGTTGCGGTTTGCCGGGTGCGCGACAGCACCGTGACGCGCACAACGCCGGGCTGCGGCTGATCGGCTCGGGCATCGAGGACGTCACTGTCAGCGCTCAGGGCGTGGTAGCGGTAGGCGTTGACGGGGCCGGCAACGCTGAAGCCAAACGGCGCAAGCTTGCCGCGCTGGCGGTATTCGTCGTCGCCCTCGCCTTCCCGGCGCTCGGCGCCCAGCAGGGCGAGCAGGTGCTCAAGGTCAGCGCCGCCGGAAAATGCCAGCATGACCGCGCGCGCGCCGTCGTTGATGCGTTGGCGCAGGATCAGTTCGCGGTAGGCGTTTTCCTGCAGCAGTTTGACGAGGGGCTCGGACTCCAGCTCCAGGCGGGCAGCGATGGCGGCCTGCTCGTTTTCCGGGAAGAAGCTGACCAGGCGCGCCTTGCGCTCGGCGAGGATCTGCTCGAAGTCCAGGGGCTCGATGATATCTGGCGGCGGCAGCAGCGAGAGGTCGATGCTCATGCGACAGCTCCCAGTTGCAGCGGAACGCGCAGGCTCAGCGCTTCGTTGGTGTCGGTGCGCGTGCCATCCAGATCCAGCACGGCCTGGCCGGGCCGCGCGCCGCCGGCGAGCTGCACACGGCTCAGGCGGATGCGCGGCTCCCAGCGCATCAGGGCCATGGCGGTGGCGGCGTAGGCCTGCAGACGGGTGGCGTCGTTTAGGGGGGCGTCAATCAGGTCGGGCAGCAGGCTGCCGTATTCGCGGCGCATCACACGCGAGCCGATAGGCGTGGTAAGGATGTCGGCCACTGACTGGGCAATGTGAGCGATGGTGTCGATCGGGGCGCCGGTGGTGCGGTTCATTGCGGCGCCCCCGTTTTGCTCGGCCCGCCCTGAACGCCGCCATGCACGTGATTGACCAGGCTGATACCGGCCGCCAGCACGTCTTCGCTGACGGTCACGGTGCCGGTGATATCGACGTTGCCGAGGATGGTGACGCCGCCCGGTGCGGTGAGCTGGGCCTTGCCGCCGGTGGGTAGCGTGGCGCTCAGGGTATGGCTGGCGTGGTCGTAATCGATCACAGCCCCGTCCGGGTATTTCCGGCGGCGCACGGTGGCGCTGTTCGACGGCGCCGGACGTTGCTGTGAGTAGAGCCCGACCAGGGCAACGCCCAGGGCCGGTTCGCCGCTTGGCGCGACGAGGATGCACTGCTCGCCGACCGTGGGCGGGTCCCAGTCGCTACTGCTGCCGGCGCGCAGGGCGAGCCAGGGCAGGTTCGGCACGCTGAGCCCGCCGGTGCTGACGGTGCAGCGTGCGGCCGCGTGGTCCACCGCGGCGATGGTGCCGAGGCGGATCAGGTTTTCGAGGCGGCGCAGGAGGTCGGTGATATTCATGGCCCCATGCTGGCGTTCGCGCGCGCGGGGCGCATTCGCGGGGCTGTGAAGCGGCGGGCGTTACAGGGTTAGCGCACCAGGTGCTCGAGCAGGCGCTCGCGGATCAGCTCGAGATCCGCGTCGGTGAAGCCGAGCAGCTCGCGGCGGGCGTACTGCACATCCGGCGCGCCGGGGGCTGGGCGATCGCGCAGGCCGTACTGGTGGATGCGGGCGATGCGCGAGAGGCGGCCGGCAAAGCCGATGGCGATGGTGCTGGCGTCGCTCTGCAGGCGCAGGTAACGGGCGGTGCGCAGCTTGGTGAACATCTGCCGCTTGCGTTTGATTCGCCCGGCCTTGGCGCGTAGCGCCTGCCGGGATTTGCGCGGGGCAAAGGGGGTGCCGTCGGCGTTGCGCTGCGCGGCGATGCGCTGCTGCTGGCTGCGGCGCAGGTCGCGGGCGATGGTGCTGGTGACCTTGCGGCGCTCGGCCGGCTGCAGCTGGGCGAGCAGCGCGCCGGCCCAGTCCTCGAGGGCGCGCAGATCGTCAGCCATTGCTACGGCTTGGTTGCGGGCTGGCTATGTCGGTTCCGGTGCCGACGGTGCTTTCCCACTCAGCGAGCAGTTCGCCGTTGCCGAACAATTGCCACGGCCCAGCCGGGAAGAACTCGTCGAGCTGTGGCTCTTGCGGATGGTCAACCTGCAAGGTGCCGTCATCCATGCGCTTGACGATTACGCGCTCGGTGAGCGGCAGGGTGATGGACAGGTCCACCTTGCTGTTGTCGAGGATGTCGGCCTCGAACTTGATGGCGTCCCTGCCCCGCTCCTGGTTCTCCATCAGCTCACGCTGGTTGACCAGCACCCAGGCGAACAGCGGGATGGCGACGGCATCCGGATGGCCGGCGAAATCCGTGAGGATCAGGTTGAGCGTGTAGCTGTATTCGAACGACAGGCCGGGCGCGGCGGTGCTGCGCAGGCTGCCGTTGTCGATGAACACCAGCAGACGGTCGGGGTTGCGCTTGAGCTCGGGGATGGCCGCCAGCAGGTGGGCGCGCAGGGATTCGGGCTTGTTCATGGCTGGGTGCTGCGCGCGTTGTGGTCCACCACCAGGTCGACCTTGGCGGCGCATTCGCCCCAAGCGGCCATGAGGTAGTCGCCGTCGTCGCTCAGTTCGCCGTTACTGGCCGGCGCCGCCGGGTCCAGCGTGCAGCGCGTCACGACCGGACAGCCACTGACGGTAACCTGCGGCTCCGGTGATGGCGGGACGTTGGTGCAGGCGGCGAGCAGCATCAGGCAGAGGCTGAGCAGCCCAAGTCGCATGGGTTGGGTCTTCACGGCGGCGTTCCTTCTTCTTGAGCTGATCGGTGGCCTGGGCCTGGCGCATGTCGCTGAGCGTCTGCTGCAGGGCGAGCTGGTCCAGGCGCTGGGTGGCTACCTCGCCGGCTAGGCGGGTGATGGTGGCGGCCTGGCGGGCGTTGCGCTGTTGGGCGGTTTGCAGGCGCTCGCTGGCGAGATCGGCCTGCGCCTGGGCGGTGTCAATGCGCTGTTGCTGCACCCAGATCAGCAGGCAGAGCGCGCCGACCAGCGCGAGGCCGTAGAGGAGCTGGCGGGCGATGGTCATGCCGCGCGCTCCTGCTCGCCGGCGAACTGCGCATAGGCCCGGGCGAGCTTCACGTCGTAGAAGTTGCGGGCGTAGTTCGGGCCGTTGTAGCGGCGGGCGAACTCGGCCCACTTCCTGCCCTTGAGCGCCTTGTGCAGCGCGGTGTCGGTTTCGATGAACGACACGAACGCGTCGAGCTGCGCGGCTTCGGACAGCGCCATGGTGTCGGCGAAGTGCTGGGCGTCGAAGTAGCCGAGGCGCTGCCAGTGGTAGCCCATGATCTGGAACAGACCCCAGCTGGCGGACTCGAGCGCGGCAGCGGCGTGGATCTGCTGCGCCTGGGCGAGACGCTGATGCTCGGCGGTACCGCCGATGTAGCCGCCGGGCTGGCGGTTGACCAGGGCGGGATGCTTGGCGGCCAGTGCATCGGCCTCGGCCTCGCTCAGGCCGTTGGCCTGCAGCCGCTCGAACATCACGTGCCGCTCGAACAGGATCACCGGGCGGCCGTTGCTGGCAAAGCCCTCTCCCCTGCTTTCCACCTGGTTGACGGCCATGACGCTGGCCAGCGGCACGCCGAGGCGGTCGGCGGCCTGCTGGAGGTCCTGCCGCTTGAGGAGCTTGGAGGTGTCTCGCCCTGCGAGCGCGGCCAGGGTTTTCGGCCCGGCGACGCCATCGTCCACCAGGCCGGCGCGCCGCTGGAAGGCAGCGACGGCGCGCTCGGTCTGCTCGCCGAAGTCGCCGTCGACCGCTACGGCAAAGCCGGCCAGCGTGAGTGAGGCCTGCAGGTTGCGCACGGCGAGGCCGCGCGAGCCGATAGCCAGGAGTTCGCTCATACGCTTTCCACCTTGCGCTCGAACAGGCGCTTGGCACCGGCGCGAACGCCCTCAGCGCCGATCAGACCGATGATGCCGCCGAAGAACGGGGCGTATTCCTGCGGAATGCCAAACAGCGCCAGGCCGTTGCTGGCAGCCAGGGTGATCAGGCCGCAGACGACGGACTCGATGGCGATGCGGCGCAGCGAGCCGCCGCCGAGCATCAGCCTCGAGCCGGCGATGGCAGCCGACAGGCCTGCTGCATACAGGATCGGGTAATTCTCCTGGAGCCACGTGGCGAGCCAGGCCATTTCGGGACGGTCATGCATGCGTTTCATCCTTCAATCCCACAAATTCACCACTTGGCGTTGTTCAGCGCGCACGGCCTGTTCGGGCAGCTCAACCATGGTGCCGTGCGGGATAACCGGGCCGAGGTCGGCCAGGCCGGGGTTGGCGTCGAGCACCTGCTCGACCACGCCGGCGGTGCGCCCGTAGTGCCGCCAGCAGATGGCGTCGACGGTGTCGCCCTGTTGGGCGCGCAGGCTGGCCATCAGATCAGCTCCACGGTGGTGTGAGCGATGCCGAGGATGTTGCGGATGGCCCAGCGGGCGTCGCGGCGGTATTCGTCGGCGGTCGGGGTCAGGGCATCGGCGCGTTCGGCGCCGTCGCCAGTGGCGCTGTAGTCGCGCATGCGCTCGGCCAGCTCGGCTCCAGCGCTGCAGGCGATGGCGCGGCGGTAGAGGTGCACGAGGTAGCTCTCGCCCTGGAGCTGCGAAGCGGGCACGGCGGCGAGGCTGGCGTGGCCCTCTTCCTCGCGGGCGCGGCGGTAGAGGCTCAGCTCGCGGTTGACTTCGATCAGGGCGTTGACGGTGGCGACCTCGAGGCGGGCATCGGTCACGCTGCCGTCCAGGCGCAGGGCAGCGCGCAGGTGGGCGCCGTCCAGGTCGGGGAACCAGCCGTCGTTGATGATGGGGAACGGGTCGGCGGTTGCGGTGGCGTTGGTGGCGATGAAGGCGCTCATGGTCGCGGGCCTCGACGATCACGAATCACAATCGCCCGCGTTAGAACTGCGCGCGAAATGTCCGGGTTGGAGCGGCAGATGTCACCCAGCACTTCCCAAGCATTGCGGCTGCTAAGTGCTAGTTCACGCGGCGACGCGGGCATGATGCCGTCGCGGCCGACCGGGCCGGTACAGACCTGACGGTCGAAAGCCTCTGTTTCCGCGATGTAGCGCTCCGCCAGGCCGTCCAGCCTGATTTCCTGCTCGGTAGGCCGGAATTCGGCCTGGTAGTAACTGGCGAATGCGTTCATTGCTGAATCCTGAATCGGCGGTGGTCGGGGCTTTCACAGCTAGGCCAAGGAGAAAACCTGCTGATCAGCCCCGAGCCGCCGGGGTGCGTGGGGACGCTCGGTTAGCTGCCGGTGGCAGCGTGTTTCTTGAGGAGGCGCTCGACGCGCTCCAGATCCTTCTTGCCGCCGCTGCTGCTGTGCAGCTCGATGGCGCGGGCCAGGTGCGTGCGGGCCTCGCCCAGCTGGGCCGCCTGTTCGGCGGTCAGCGCTTCGTCCGGCACCTTGGCCAGCACGCGGCCCATGGCCAGGTGCAGCTTGGCGCGGGCTTCATCGGGCATGTCCTGGTCGCGGGTGAGCTGCTCGGTCTGCTCGAGCACACCGATGTCGAACTCTCCGCCGGCCTTGAGGGCCTTGAGCGCGGCGATGGCGATCTCTTCGGCTAACAGGCAGCCGGTGGTCCGTGCGAAGCGGTCCGGCATGGTCATGTTGTGCTCGAGCACGTAGCGGCCTATGGCGAGGGCGCCGAGGTAGTCCCCGGCGTCCAGGCGCCAGACCATCAGGGTCGTGAGCACTTCGTCCTGGGCACCGCGCCCTGCGGCCAGCACGCCGTCCACGTAGGGGGCGTAAGCCGGCAGCAGCTGTGCCTTGAGCGCGACCTTGCCCTCGGTGGACTGGATCTGGCTCAGGCGCAGGCGGTCCTGGTGCAGCTGGGCGAGTTGCAGTTCGTAGGCGTTGGCGCCGTCCATTGTCATGGCGGGGCCAGCTACCGCAGCGGCGGCAACCGCTGCGGAGATGGTCTGAAAGCGCTTGCGGGCATGGCTCATCGGTCAGCTCCTCACACGAACTCGATGTTCTCGGCCAGGGTCGCGCAGCCCAGATCTTCGATCACATAAGCGTCGTTGACCGACTCGTAGTTCTCGATGCGATCGCGCTTCGCGTTGTCCTCGACCTGCCGGCGGCGAGTGCCCTCCTGCCAGTAGATCGACAGGTTGTCGAGACGGGTAACCATCAGCCCGGTGGCTGGGAAGAACGGCACGCGTACCGCGGGCACGCCACCCAGGCGCTTCTGGCTCATGACGACGTCAGCTGCCAACTGCTCGGAAGGCGCTTGCTTCTGGTTGACCAGCGGGAAGTACTTGTCGGCCAGCAGTTGGCGGCCGCAGATGACCACGAGGTCCGGATCTTCCTGGTACCACGGCTCGATCATTTCGTTGATCAAGTCGAAGACCAACGCGTCCAGGTTGGCGTAGTCGCCGGTCTCGCCGATGCGGATCTTGCCGCTGGCTGCCACGACCTCACTCATGACGCGAGAGGCGTTCTCGACCCGCATTTTTTCCAGCCAGCCGACGTTGACATCCTGGCGCAACGGGTTGGTTGCTGGGTTGGATGTGGCGGCGCGCGAGGTGCCGTTCCAGCCGATCATGATGCGATCCAGCGCCTGACGCTTGAGGATGGCGTCGCGGATGCGGGCCTGGAAGTCCGGGAACTTGGCCCAGGCGTCCAGCTTGGCGTAGGTGATGTGGGTGTCGAAGTTGGTCTGGGTGCACAGGTAACTCCGGTCATCCAGGGCAGTCATGTCCTGGGTGGTGCGGTCAGTCGTGGTGGTGTTGGTGGTGCTTGCAATCGGACCCGTCACACCGAGACCGATCAACTCGCCGGCCTGCTCCTGCACGCCATACATGTTGATGCGGGTCAGGAACTCGCTCGACTCCTGAATGCGGGTTTCGAGGCGCTGGGCCACGCTGGGCTCAGCGGTGAATTTGGTGGTGACGTCGGACACGCCATGCAGCTGGGCAAGCTGCTGCAGGTAGGCGTTGTAAAGGGCTCGAGTTTCGTTGCGCATGGGTCTCTCCGGGTTCTGGGGCTGGGCTTGTCCGTTTCGGGTGTCAGCAGTCGGTGACGATGCGGCCGTCACCGCCGGCAACCGGCGGGCGCTGCCTGAACTGCGGGTTGTTCGGGGTAGTTGGCGCCGGGGTTTGCTCCAGCTTCTTGATCAGATCGGCGAACTCGGTCTCCAGCTTGGCGAAGCTGGTCTCCAGGCTCTTGCGGGCGGTCTGCTCGGCAGTGAGCGCCTCGGCCTGATCGGCGGAATGCTTGGCGATGGCTTCGAGGGTCTCGGCCAGCTCGCCGAACTGCTCCTCGGTCTGTTTGCCCTTGCCCAGCAGCTCGCTGACCTTCTTGAACAGGCCGGCGACCTTCGATGGGGTGTCGTCCACCTCTTCGAACTCGAGCTCGGCCGGCTCGGCAGCGGTGAAGAGGTTGTCCTTGTCCTGCTTGCGGCTGGTCAGCGTGCCGTGCTTGGCGCTGAATTCCAGGGCCTCGGTGCCGAGGCTCGCGGGGCTGTCGTGACAGCCAGGCCGACCAGGTAG
>Ga0209300_1000191_pt1 | contig 37418 bp, 36 predicted proteins | sample Shrwel_input2_RT_FD_187535 | JGI IMG/M metagenome (GOLD analysis project Ga0209300, IMG submission 187535) | Subsurface microbial communities from deep shales in Ohio, USA - Utica-3 well 1 S input2 RT (SPAdes) (version 2) ... | reverse complement strand
GGCCCAGGGCACTATCTACCCGGACGTGATCGAATCCGCCGCCAGCAAGACCGGCAAGGCGCACGTGATCAAGTCGCACCACAACGTCGGTGGCCTGCCCGAGACCATGAAGCTCAAGCTCGTCGAGCCGCTGCGCGAGCTGTTCAAGGACGAGGTGCGTAAGCTCGGCGTCGAGCTCGGCCTACCCTACGACATGGTCTACCGTCACCCCTTCCCGGGGCCGGGCCTGGGCGTGCGCATTCTCGGCGAAGTGAAGAAGGAATACGCCGACATTCTGCGTGAGGCAGATGCCATCTTCATCGAAGAGCTGCACAACGCCGGCTGGTACCACAAGACCAGCCAGGCCTTCGCCGTCTTCCTGCCGGTCAAATCAGTCGGCGTGGTCGGCGACGGCCGCCGCTACGAGTGGGTGATCGCCCTGCGCGCCGTCGAGACCATCGACTTCATGACCGCCCGCTGGGCGCACCTGCCGTATGAGCTGCTGGAGAAGGTCTCCAACCGCATCATCAACGAGCTGGAAGGCGTCTCCCGCGTGACCTACGACGTCAGCAGCAAGCCGCCCGCGACGATTGAGTGGGAGTGAGAGCCGATTAGGAGTAGATGAAACCTACGCGGTTTTCGAGAATAATTTTTATCATACGAAAGCCTGCCTTGATCGGCGGGCTTTTTGTTGCAAAACTTTACCAAGCCAAGGCTGAATTTGATTAAGAAATTAGGGATATTGCCGATAGGAGATGAGCAGAGAGCTGTGTGATAGTAGTCGAGAAAAAGTTGTGAGCGAAGGCAGCAGTGTGTGCACGGCAAGCATATCGGCTTGGATAGGTTAAATGAGAGTGTTTTATTAAATTTTATTTTGTCTTAGGTTTTTTGATTCCAGATGGGTAAATGGGATTTATGGACTTAATGATGGTTATCCAGCGCTTTAATTAGAGGTGTTGATGTATAAAAAAGCCGTGGTTTTTGGGTTGAGGTGTTGGGCTAAATATAAATCTAAAAGTGTATACCCAGATCAGATAGAAGTGGATTTTGAGAATCTTCTCGGTGCTCCGAAAAAGCTAAAAATTGCTGTAATTGATGATGCGGAATTTCCTTGGAAAGATGCGTTAGAGGTTAAAGGGCACTCAGTAGACGTATTTGAAGATTATACGAAATCTATAAAGCAAGAGGGGCAAAGGGTTAAGGCCTATACTTTCAGTAAGTATGATATAGTGCTCTGTGATATAGATGGCGTTGGGATGATGTTGTACCCTGGGGCAGAAGGTGTCGCTGTTATAAGTGATATACGTGAAAAAAACCCAATGCAAGTTATCGCGGCGTTTACGGGAAAACCAGCAAAACTGCTAGACCCTAGTACTGGAAGGAATATTACTGCCATTGATAAAACTTTCCAAAGAGACTGGTCTGTGGATGATTTTCTATTTAATTTTAGTAAGCTCTCTTGTATATTTCATAAACCAAGTGAAAGGTGGGAGTTTATAAGAGAAAGGCTGTTGCATGTGGGAGTTAGTGAGTCGAAAATAAGTGAAATGCAGCGCACTTTTGTCGAGAATGTTCTGCTAACTAAGCTGCTCAGAGAGAAGTTCAGTTGGAGTCAGGCTGATATAAAAAGAATTGCTCTAGAATCAGAAAGGCAAGTGGATCCTGTGATTTTAGCCAAGATTGGGGTCTCTTCAGGGAAGCTGATTTATAGCTTGTTAAGTTTTCATGTTGCGGAGAGGAATTGATGGAAAGCATGGATTGGTCACAAATTCTAGAACGATACAGGCATTTATCTAGAGGTTTTCAAAATAAGATACAGACCATACAGAAAAAAGTGGCGAAATTAGATAAAGGGGCCGAGGTTGATGTTATAAGTAAGGATTTGGAGGACCTTGATTCTCTTTTTCAAGAAATTGATACGTGGATATACATGAGTTCATTGGAGGATACGGACGAGGTTACAAGAAATCATGTACCCGGAGATATGAGCTTAAAGTCAAAGATAACTCGAGGTAAAGCGAAGATAAAAAAGGCTGCAGATTATAAGAACGTAAAAATCGATGTTGAGGATGTGGAGGATGCTCATATAACAACGTACCTGTCATTTTTTGAGCAGTTGCTGAGTTTGTTGTTAGGAAACGCTTTGAAGTACTCGGCAAAGTCTGGAGATATATCTGTTTCTTCGGCTAAAAGGGATGATGTAGTCTCTTTAAGTATATATTCTTATGGCCCTATCGTAGAGTTTGATGAAGTTGATAAATTAACAGAAAAGGGGTTTAGGGCGAGGGCAGCAATAGCCTCAAATATGGCTGGGGATGGGTTTGGCCTGTACAACGCAAAACGGGTTTGTGATATGTTGAGAATTAAAATGACTGTCAAATCTGAACATGCAAAAGCTACGGAAATAAACAACGTCCGTTATGCGCAATTTGTTGTTAGGTTGTTAGTTCCTTATAATATATACATGTAAAGATGGTGATTACCTGACACATGCCCCGCAGACTTTCTATATAGTTATAGCAGTATTTTCTGCCGGTTTCTGGACTCTTTTTTCGTTGTACTGTGCCGTCGCCGACGGTTGTAACCAACTTCAATGTATTCGGGCACATGCTGACGAAGCCGCTCCCTGTTCATCATTCGCTCGTAGTGGATTGCTTCCACTTTCATGGAATGGAAGAAGCTTTCCACGCAAGCGTTGTCCCAGCAGTTGCCTTTACGGCTCATACTTTGACGCAACTGATTCATTCGCAGCCAATCCCGGTAGGCGCGGAAACAGTACTGGCTTCCTTGGTCACTGTGGCTGGTTGGGCTGAAGCCGAGTCTTCTGCCATGTGTAATACCCGCTTCGCTAGACACCGAGAACAGACGCCATCCGGACCACGGAAAACCTGTGACTGTGCTCCAGTATGAACCTATAACGCTTCACTTTTGGTTCTTGGCGAAGTTGGTCGCCGCCTTTTTTAATATGGCCAACTCCTCTTCACGCTCGGCCATTTGGCGCTTCAGCCGGGCGTTCTCGGCAGCCAGTTCAGACTCGCCCTCGGAGACGTTGGCCTTCTTTTTCGCTGCCGATCGCCAACCATAGATTTGCAATTAATGGATACCCAGTTCTCGGGCAACGCTGGTCCTTTCTGCGAGTTTCAGCGCTTCGGCCTTGAAATCATCGGAATAGCGGTTGCGCTTTTGTTTGCTCATCGTGGATCATCTCATAAGCGGATTGTACTCGCTTAACGCGGTGTCCAGAATCAGTGGGACGGATCATTTCGGTTCGGTCTCAAGAAATGGCACAGAATTATTAACACTCCCGAGCTAGTTAAGCTCCAAGTCGCCATCGTATTCAATGCGCCTGGGCTCATTTGTCACGGGATCAATGAACTCGAAGCCCTTTGAGAGCAGCCGCAAGGGGCGCGTGTAGTCATCCGGCGAGAGCGGCTGCAGCAGCGGGTAGTAGCGGTCATTCAAAATCGGCCAGCCGAGTGACTGCATGTGCAGGCGCAACTGGTGGCGGCGCCCGCTGATGGGGTGCAATTCGAACAGCGCCTGGGTATCGGTCTGCTGCACGCAGCGAATCACCGAATGGCTGTTGGCGTCGCCCTCGCTGACCCGCATGCGAAAGCGCTGCTCGCTTTGCTCGATGCGATTCTTTACGTCCCACTGTTGACCCACCAATGACTTATTGCCGTCTATCTCGGCGATGGCCTGATAGGTCTTGTGGATATGTCGTGACTTGAACAGCTGATGATATAGCGCGCGGGTCTCGGGATTGAGGGAGCACAGCACCAGTCCTGCCGTGACTCTATCCAGGCGATGCACCGCCTGCAGCGCCTCGATTCCCGTGCTTTTACGCAGACGCTGTTGCAAACACTCGTTTACGTAGCGCCCGCCGGGCGTGACGGGCAGAAAGTGCGGTTTGTAGGCCACCAGAATGTGCTTATCTCGATAGACAGTCTGCTCTGCGAAGGGAATACTCGGCTCGCTTGCCACTTCGCGGTAATAGAACACGCGTAGATGTGGCTTGAAGGGCGACGCCGGCGTAATCCAGGAGCCGTCATCGCGATGCACCTTGCCGGTGGCCATGCGCTCACGCCATGTCGCCTCGCCGATGGCCGGAAACTTGAGCAGCAGATACTCCAGCACCGTCGACACACCGGGATTGACCTGAGGCAGGCTTAGCTTCGAAGGGCGTGCGGAAATGGACATGGGATGCATCACAGGTCGGTAAGGGGCTGGGTGAACACGAGGTGAGAAAGCCTCACCCTCTAGGCGGTCGCGCTAGTGTAACCGAGAGAAGAATCCGTGTCGGGCTAGGCATGATAGGGCTGAGTGATGCGGCCAATCTGCTGGCAGCGGGGTTTGAGCCGATCCTGTTCGAGTCCGGCGAGCAGGCCGGTGCCCGGGGCAGATGTGCATATTTCCGCTGTGGTACTGGGACCTAGGCAATGTCTGAAAAGTACTGCGCTCGTCCATACGGCGTTAAAAATCGGCTCAAGATGCTCATTTACACCCCGTAAACTCCGCTCTTTCGCCGATTTTTGCCTTGTCTGGCCTTCGCTCGTCGACTTTTCAGACACAGCCTAGACACGCCGCCACGGCATTGCTCAAGTCCAGCGGCGTGGTCGGTGACGGCCGCCGCTACGAGTGGGTGATCGCCCTGCGTGCCGTCGAGACCATCGACTTCATGACCGCCCGTTGGGCGCACCTGCCGTATGATGCGGTTGGAGAAGGTCTCCAACCGCATCATCAACGAGCTGGAAGGTGTCTCCCGCGTCACCTACGACGTCAGCAGCAAGCCGCCCGCGACGATTGAGTGGGAGTGATGACTGAGGTAGGCCAACGGCGCAAACCTTGATCGGGCCACCCTAGATGGGTGGCCCGATTGCTTTTATGAGGAGTAGGTGCATGCTCGATGACGAGGGAATCGCTGATGACGCCTTAGCCTTTGCCGGGAAGCACAAGACGCGAATTGCCAAGTCACTGACCAGTAAAGAAGACTTCCCTCCTGAAGATGAACCCTTATCGATCTTTATGGCGGACTAGCCGGGGGCAGGCAAGACCGAGATTTCCAAGGAGTATGTCGCCGCGCTTGATGATCTCAAGTTGGAAAGGTACGAAGGCTTCGGCAGTATTCTGCGAATCGATCCTGATGATTTGCGAGATCACTTCCCGGGGTATACGGGCAACAACTCTTGGCTGTTTCAGCGCGCCGTATCCATCGTCGTCGACAAGATCCATGACCTGATGCTGAATCAGCGGCAATCCTTCATTCTGGATGGCACGCTGTCGAGGTTGGGGGTCGCCAGAAAGAATGTGCAATGGTCCTTGAGACGAGGGCGAGCCGTGCAGATTTTTTATGTCTATCAAGACCCCGCCTTGGCCTGGGAGTTCGTGAAGAGTCGCGAGGAGGTCGAGGGACGCAACATCCCTTTGCAGAGCTTCATCAGCCAGTTTCTGGATGTGCGCGATGTAGTCACCCAGCTCAAAGAGGGGTTCGGCGACCAGCTTACGGTGGATATCATCATCAAGAACAACGATGGCTCCAGCGAGGAGTGGCTGTCGGACGTTCAGTCCATTGAGGACTGCTTGCCCGAACGCTACGCTCATGAGCAGTTGGACCAGCTATTTGCAGCCGAGGGCTGACTATGAAAGGAAAGACCGTAAAATCAACGCCTTTGACGCATTTCCAGCGCCAGGCTAGCGCTGAGCAGAAGAAGGCGCTCCACGCTAAGGTCATCAGCAATGCCATTGCTCGCCAGAAGCAGGTCATCAACCAGGCCAGTGAGCGGCGCTGAGACCCACCAGCCAATTCATCAAGCCTGCCCCAGCGGCAGGCTTTTTTGTGTTTCTCCCGCCTCTAAAGAAGGTCATGTGCCATCATTCGTGGCTGGTCAACGAGAATTCGCCCGCGTGGCAGGTTCTTTGCGTAAGGCATTCATCATCAGACGGTGAGGCAAGACATGAGCACGATCCCCTTTCAGGCCCTGGCCTGCCCGCTGGACGGCGACGTGCTGCACAAGAGCGGCAGCACCTGGCGCTGTGGCGTCGGCCACAGTTTCGATATCGCCAAGCAGGGCTACGTGCACCTGCTGCCGGTGCAGAAGAAGCGCTCGCACGATCCCGGCGACAGCAAGGAGATGGTGGCGGCGCGTCAGCGCTTCCTGAATGCCGGCCACTACCGGCCGATCGCCGAGGCTGTCAGCCAGGCCGCGCTGAGCCACTTGGCAAACGATGTACCAGGCGATGCCAGTGCCGATACCGCCTTAAGCTGCCTGGATGCTGGCTGCGGTGAAGGCTACTACCTGCGCGAGCTGGCCAAGGCCTGGGGTGAGGAAGCAGGCGAAACGACAGGTGATGGGCAAACCCTGGCGCAACTGGGTGTGGATATCTCCAAGTGGGCGGTGCTCGCCGCCGCCAAGCAAGGTAAGCAGGCGGGGCAGCAAGCCAGCTGGGTGGTGGGCAGCAACGCCAACCTGCCCGTGCTGCCGGGCACGCTGGATCTCGTGCTGTGCATGTTCGGCTTCCCCGTCTACCCGGAGTTCGCCCGGGTGCTGAAGCCAGGCGGCGTGCTGCTGATGGTCGAGGCCGGGCCGGATCACCTGCGGGAACTGCGCGAGGTCATCTACCCGAGCCTGAAGCCCGAGAGCGCGGAGGAGCCCCAGGCGCCTGAAGGGTTCACGCCTTTGGCCACAGAGAGCATTCGCTATTCGCTTGATCTGGAGGGCGTTGATGCCATCGCCGACCTGCTGGCGATGACCCCGCACCTGTATCGCACCAGCGCCGAAGGCCGCGAAAAGGCCGCGGCGCTGGAATCGTTGACGGTAACGGTAGACGTGCGGCTGTCGCGCCTGGGTCGCGATAGCCCGAAAGCCGAGAGCCAGGAAGCCGACAGCCCGAAAGCTGACAGCCCGGAAGCATCTTGATCAATGCCCTGATGAGCACCACCGCCCCGGTCTGCTGTCGAGTGGGGCAGCGCAGCGCTCGGAAGCCAGTAAGACTCTGATATGGCATTGGGCACGAAACTGTCGCACGCTATTGTCTGTCACAGGTTGATAGCAAGCTAACGTGCCCCCACCTAGGTGGGTAAACCGAGTCATTAGATACCGTCACTAGATATCGTCATCCGATACCGAGGAGCGCTTCATGAGCCAAGGCAATGAGTACGTCCCACCGAAGGTTTGGACCTGGAATCAGGCCAGCGGCGGCAAGTTCGCCAGCGTCAATCGCCCTATCGCCGGGCCCACTCATGACAAGGAGCTGCCGGTCGGCAAGCATCCCTTCCAGCTCTATTCCATGGGCACACCCAACGGCGTGAAGGCCACGGTGATGTTCGAGGAGCTGCTGGCGCTTGGCTACAAGGATGCCGAGTACGACGCCTGGCTGATCCGCATCGGTGATGGCGATCAGTTCGGCAGCGGCTTCGTGGAGATCAACCCGAACTCGAAGATTCCGGCGCTGCTGGATCACAGCACCACGCCCGCGACCCGGGTCTTCGAATCCGGTGCCATCCTGCTGTATCTCGCCGAGCGCTTTGGTGAATTCCTGCCGGGCAGCCTGGCCGCTCGCACCGAGACCATGAACTGGCTGTTCTGGCAGATGGGCAGCGCGCCCTTCCTGGGCGGTGGCTTCGGTCACTTCTACGCCTATGCGCCGGAGAAGCTCGAGTACCCGATCAACCGCTACGCCATGGAGACCAAGCGTCAGCTTGACGTGCTGGATCGTCGCTTGGCGGAGTCCGAGTATCTGGCCGGGGATGAGTACACCATCGCCGATATCGCTAACTGGGCCTGGTACGGCCAGCTGGTGCTGGGTCGGCTGTATGACGCCGCTGAATTCCTGCAGGTGCAGGAATACACCCACGTGCTGCGCTGGGCGAAGCAGATCGACGCGCGCCCGGCGGTCACTCGCGGGCGGATGGTCAACCGCACCTTCGGCGAGCCGGAAATGCAGTTGCACGAGCGCCACGACGCCAGCGACTTCGAATTGAAAACGCAGGACAAGCTCGAAACCCAAGACTAAGGGTCGGCACTGCCGGCAGCGATGATCGCGCTGCCAGCTACATGGCCTTTGGATCACCCAGCGCCCATGAGGAATGCCTTGTGGGCGCTGTCCTGTTGGTGGCCTCGCCAACGATCGCCGTTGGGCGAGGTAACCGCTGACAACAACGACCATCGCCGCCAATGGGCGTCACGGCCGGTTGAGGGCCTTGAGAGGAACGTCATGATGGGAGGTAGGTTATGAAAGCGCTGCTGCGCACCTATATGGAGGCATCGCTGATTCTTCGCGTCAGCATCGCGCTGGTGCTGGGTGTGGTCGTTGGCCTGCTGGGCGGTCAGGACGCCGCGCACTGGCTGGCGCCCTTTGGTGAGCTGCTGCTTAGGCTCTTGAAGTTTCTGATCGTGCCGATCGTGCTGTTCACGCTGATGGTTGGCATCAACCAGGCGCCGCTTGGCAGCACGGGGCGTTTGGGTCGCAAGCTGTTCGGCTACTACGTGGTGACCTCGGCGCTGGCGATCGTGGTCGGGCTGGCGGTGGCGACGTTCTTTGCCCCCGGCAGCGGTATGACGCTGGATGAAAGTGCGCAGGTCAGCGTGCCCGATAACCCGGGCATCGCCAACGTGCTGCTTAACATCGTGCCGGACAACATCGTCGCGGCGTTCGTTGAGGGCAACCTGCTGGGCATTATCTTCACGGCGGTGGTGTTCGGCATCGCGCTGTTGATGCTGCGCAACTCCGACAGCCATGCCGCCCTCGGTGAGCGGCTGTATGGCGTGATCGAGGCGCTGAACGAAGTGACCCTCAAGGTCATGTCCGGCGTGCTCCACTATGTGCCGATCGGGGTGTTTGCGATCGTCGCCAAGACGGTCGGCCTGCAGGGCATGGAAACGCTGCTCTCGCTTGGTGACATGGTCGCGGTGCTCTACATCGCGCTGGCGGCGCAGGTGGTCGTCTACGGGGTGTTGATGAAGCTGTTCGGCGTTCGGCTGCGGGCGTTCTTCCGTGAGGCCCGCACGCCGATGGCCACGGCCTTCGCCACCCAGAGCAGCTCTGGCACGCTGCCGCTGACGCTGAATGCCGCACGCCGCCTTGGCTATGCGCGCAGCCTGTACGGCTTCAGCCTGCCGCTGGGCGCGACCATCAACATGGATGGCGCGGCGATCCGCATCGCGATTTCGGCGGTGTTCGCGGCCAATGTGATCGGGGCGCCGCTGGATCTGATGAGCATGGCCCAGATCGTGCTGATCGGTACCCTGACCTCGATTGGAACCGCCGGGGTGCCGGGAGCCGGCATCGTGATGATCGCGACGGTCTTCGCTCAGGTGGGGCTGCCGATCGAAACGGTGGCGCTGCTGGCGTCCATCGATGCCCTGGTGGGCATGGGCTGCACCGCGCTCAACGTCACGGGGGACCTGGTCGGTACCTCGATCATTTCCCGAACGGAAGAGAAGCATGCTGCCCAGCCCGAGGCGTCGGCCTCAACGGCCTGAGGAGGGCGAATTGCTTAGCCTCCGGTATCCACCAGGCAGGCAACGGGGGCGCCAGTCATCTGATTGAACCACCGTCTAGCGGCTGGGAGAAGCGCCGGTACAGGGGGCGGCGCTTACTTCCAGCCCATCCGCCAGGTCTCTTCATCCTTGAGTGCCTGCCAGGGCAGGGTGAATTCCCGCCGGGTTAGCACGGCTTCCAGCACCACCTGCACGACGTTTTCTTCCTCGTCGCGCAACAGCTTGGTGACCATGAAATGTTTTTCCTTATGCTTGGGCGCAACGGCGGTCCACTTGCTGTGGTGAAGCTTGTCGGGATTGATGGCGTGCATCGGTGCTGTGCTCCTGTGTTTATCGGTCGTGAATAGGCTTTTCCGCTGTATGAAAAAACGCCCCTGACGCTGAGGTCTTGGGGCGTTTTTTATGAATCCCGGCCGATGGTGGTATCGGTGGATGAGGTGTAGCTCGCCCATTTTTCGCCTTATGGACTTACCACCTTTATAAAAGTATCAATTTATCTAAAAGTACGACCTTATGTAGATAGGCCAGCATCCTGTGTCTGCTGGTCAAGCGGCTGGGCGGGGAAGTGCCGATTCAACTGGCCGATCTGGTAGAGATCATTCATGTACTTGTCGAGTTTGGCAATCAAGTGCGTGAACAGAATCAGCGCATAGATCAGCAGCATCAGGATCGATTCATCGTGCATCCAGGCGGCCGGTACATCGTAGCCGATGGAGTAGACGCTCAGGCCACCCAGGAAAAGGGCCAGCAGGCAGTTGATGATGATGACGGCGATGGCAACGCCCCGGGAGTCTTTCGCGGGCGGGTTGGTCTTGATGCCAAAGGGATGACGAATACTGATCTTGCCGTTGCAGATGATGTTGCTTTTCCGGCGCAGCAGAGGCTCCACGTTGGGAAGCTTATCGCCTTGAGAGAAGGCTGCCAGCGCAACTCGCGGGTCGAAATCGCTACCGAAGAAGGCCTTCACGCCTTTTACAAACCCCATTGAGGAGCCCGTTTCCCGGTATTCCTTGGCCTGATGCGCCAGCTCTTCAACTTCCTGCCCACCGATGCGGGCGCGCTTCTCTTCGTCAGCGAAGTTCTGGCTATGATAGATGTCATATAGCTGATAAACGGCAATTGAAACACCGGCATAGATCAGGAAGAAGATCAGAATACTCAGCATGTCACTAGGCTCCTTATGTGCTGACACATCACTGTGATGAAAACTGACTGCCCCGGTGCCCTTGAACCTTTCTTCACCGTAGTCGGTGACAGGACCGCTACTAGGGGTACCGAAGAACGTCTCTAGTCTCTAAGGGAGTCTCTAGAAGAGTATCTAGAAGAGTATCTAGAAAAGTCTCTATGAGAGTATCTAGAAGAGTATCTAGAAAGGTACCGAAAAGTGCCGAAACGAATGACGCTGAAATTGGCAATGGGGGCGGCGATTAGAGGGCAGCTCATGTACAAAGAATGTTGCTCCGGTGCTTGATCTGAATCAACCATCAAATGCTTGAGTGCGCTCTTTTACCGCACCCGTGACACGGCCTGCTTGACATTCTTACGGCGCCAGCTCGTTCACTGGTCGTTTGGCTGACGGCGTATCATACGAGGCCCTGATTTTGCTCAGCCGCACACCCGGTATCGGCAACGGGTAGTGGAGCGTCTTACCGCACTCGGCTTGACTGATAGAGCAGCGCCCGCCCCGTCAGGGCGCGCAAGCGAGCACCGGCTGGCTGGGTCTGCGTTGGTCGTCTTTTCAGGTGGTACTGAGGGCAATGAGAGAGGGCAGTGCGATGAACACATGCATGATGGAATCAAGAGATGTGAGCCGGTGTGTCGTCAGTCGGCTTAAGTGTAATCAGCGGTGGTGTGAAGAGCCGGAAGGTAGGGCTGAGTACGTCAGCCATTGGGCCGTTGCTGGGGCGTTGCTGGTGATTGCCCTTGCCCAGGCGAGCCCGGCGCAGGCGCAGTCGGCTCCTCTTGAGAACGCCTTGAGCGCGGCCTGGCCGGGGATGGCCGAGGGCGCCACGGTAGTGGATTGGGAAGGCAAGGTGCTCAAGGAAGGCAGCAATGGCTATACCTGTATGCCGACGCCACCGATGCTGACCGGCAATGCGCCGATGTGCCTGGATGGCCTGGGCCAAGGCCTGGCAAGCCAAGGAGTCCTTCACCGCCGAGGCGCTGGGCATTGCCTACATGCTGGCGGGAGACGCGGGAGCCAGCAATATCGACCCCTATGCCGAGGGGCCCAGCGAGGATAATCAGTGGATCAAGGAAGGGCCGCATCTGATGATCATTGCCCCTTCGGCGTTGCTCGATGCCTATCCCACCGACCCCGAGAACGGCGGGTCTTATCTGATGTGGAAGGGCACCGACTATCAGCATCTGATGGTTCCGGTGGGTGCTCGCTAGCGGTGTGTGCGGGGATGAGCGATCCATAGAGGGCGGTGAAATGAATGCCAAAAGCATGGCGACGTTTATGGTGCTGCAAATGATGCTTGCCGGCGGAAGCCAGTCAGTGCCCGCGGCCACCAGCGTTCATACCCAGGGCGGTGGCTCGGTGGTGGTTTCGAGCACTCGCACCGCCGCTGGCGGTAGCACTGTGGAAGCGGCGGTGTCGGGGCGTAACGCGGTTATTGATGTGAACGGTGATCATGTCGAGATCAAGGACGGGCGACTGACGTTGAACGGGGTTTCTTATGGGCGCGTACAGGAGCGTTCGACGGTGATCTACCGGATCGTCGGTGGTGAGAAGAGGCTGCTGGTCGATGGCGTGGTGCGCCGGCCCGTGAAAGCGGGAGAGGCAGGCTAGGCGACTTAAGACCGCGGTAAGGCATGGGTGCTATTACTCTCTGATCGCCTTGCATCGTATCCGTTGAAGAGGCCATGGGTTTCAGGATCGGGCGAGTCAGGAAGCCTTGGGGTCGCCACCACATAAGGACTTGCATGAACGTACTCAGTAGCACCATGAGCTATTTCCGAGAGCGCCAGACGCCGCTCGTGCTGTCGTTTCATATCGCCGTCTTACTGATGGTGATCAGCCAGATCATTTTCAGCAATTTCATGGGCTTCACTCGGGCGGGAGAGGTGGCGAGCCAGCTTCCCGAGCGCGTGGGCACCTGGCTGCATATCGGGACGGGGCTGTTGCTGGTGCCGGTATCGCTGATCTTTCTATTTGCCGTGATCAAGCAGCGGGGCCTGAAGTACTACTTTCCTTACCTGGTCGGCGATCTGGAGCCGCTGAAGGCCGATATCCAGACGCTATTGAAGTTCAAGCTGCCAGCCCCGGGGCCGGCTGGGCTGGCTGCGGTCATGCATGGGCTCGGCCTGGGAGCGCTGCTGCTGGTGGTCTTGTCGGGCTTTACCTGGTTTCTGTGCTGGAACTTCCTGCCGTCGTGGGCGTATCAGGTGAAGGAAGTGCACGGGCTGCTGACCGGGCTGATAGAAGCCTATCTGGTGGGGCATGCCGCCATGGGCATTCTGCATATCTACCTGCGCTATCGCGCGCCCAGCCTTTAGGTACACTCGCCCTGCGGGCCATTAGCCAGCGCGGGACTGCTGGTGACACGACCTGAACGAAAACACCCCATCCAGCGTGGCTGAATGGGGTGTCGTGGCGGTCTAGCTTGCATCGATTAACTCTCTAGCTTCTAACGCTTTCGCAGCGTCCCTGCTCACGTGCTATTGCTAAACGTACAATGCTACGAGTGCGGTGAACCATGTGCTGTGAACCATGTGCTGTGAAGCAAGTGCGGTGAAACAAGTGCTCTGCTTCAGGTACTTACCTTGCCTTTGCTTACCTTACATAGGCTTGGCTTAAAACGACCTGACTCACTGTCGAACGGGCAACCTGCGTGCTTGCCCCGCTCTGTCACACCAGTCCTATCACACCAGTCCTATCGCGCCAGTTCTATCGCGCCAGCCTGTTCCCTCAATACTGCGTGTTCTCCTCGTAAAGCTCTGCCTTGGCGTCACGCATGACGTTTTCGCAGGCGGCCTGGTGAGCAAGCTGGGTGAGCAGGCTGTGCGTCACCTCGAAGCCTTTGCCCAGGCAGACATCGACATCTTCCTGGCTCACCCGAGGGGTCACATCGCAGTCAATCTGGATCGTACGTCCGCCACCATCCAGCCTGTTGGCAAGCGCCCTGATGCTCCAGGCGATGCGTTCCTTCCAACTGGCTGTTTCTTCCACGCCTTCGTTTACGTTAAACGTGCACTGCCATTCAGGTCGATATACCTTCATGAGAACCTCCGTGCTGGCTTGGTAAGAATGATCGATCGTGATGCCTACTCCATTGACTGTCGGTGGTACCCGGTCAGCATACAGGGTTTTGGCCGCCGATCCAGCACTGTGTTGTTGTGCCGGGTCGCAGGCGCTGTAGTGGCGTGCTCTGAGAAGTGAGCAAGCGCTCCCTATTCGTCCGCGCTTCGCAACGCCGATAATTTGTCCAGGTACTGGCTGCCCCAGGCTTCCAGCTCCTTGAGGATCGGCTCGAGTGTCTTGCCGAAGGCGGTCAGGCGGTATTCGACCCTGGGGGGTACTTCGGCATAGACGTGCCGGTGGACAATGCCGTCGCGCTCCAGCTCGCGTAGCTGCTTGGTCAGCATGCGCTGGGTCACCGACGGCATCAGCCGGCGCAACTCGTTGAAGCGTTTGGTGCCATCCGTCAAGTGGAAGAGGATCACGCCCTTCCACTTGCCGCCGATGGCTTCGATGGCGGCTTCCACGGAGCAGCCGAAGCTGCAGGCGTAATTCTGATGCCGCATGTTTTTATGATCCATGTTCGGGTATCGCCTGTTCGAGTGTCGCGCGGGCGGGGTCTTGCCCGTTGGTTGCGGTATACAAAAGTGTACCTAGGATATTTATAGAGGCTAAGGCACGGAAAAATCACTACCGCACAGGAATGTGCATACTTGTTAGCCACCATGGTACCCCTATACTCGGTCGGCAATACACTTGCTGATAGGAGCTCACCATGAAAGCCGTTGGTTATAAGCAGTCGCTGCCGGTCACTGCCTCAGAAGCACTCGAGGATATCGAGCTGCCGACCCCCGAGGCTCAGGGCCGCGATCTTCTGGTGCGTGTCGAGGCCGTCTCGGTCAACCCGGTCGATACCAAGATTCGTCAGAACGTGTCGCCTGAGGGTGGCGAGTACAAGGTGCTGGGCTGGGATGCCGCCGGCGTGGTTGAGGCCGTCGGTGAGGACGTGACCCTGTTTCAGCCCGGCGACAAGGTCTGGTATGCCGGCGCTGTCGATCGTAGCGGCACCAATGCGCAGTTCCATCAGGTCGATGAGCGCATCGTCTCCAAGATGCCGACATCACTTGGCTTTGCCGAGGCGGCGGCGCTGCCGCTGACCACGATCACCGCCTGGGAAATGCTCTTCGATCGCCTGCAGGTGGCCAAGGAAAACGCCGGTTCGCTGCTGATCATCGGTGCTTCTGGCGGCGTGGGCTCGATCATGATCCAGCTCGCCAAGCAGCTTACCGACCTGACCGTGATCGCGACCGCTTCAAGGCCGGAAACCCGTGCCTGGGCTCAGGAGCTGGGCGCCGACCATGTCATCGATCACCGCCAGTCGCTGGTCGACGAACTGAAGGCAGCCGACCTTCCTTCCGTGAACTATGTGGCGAGCCTGACCCATACCGACGAGCACCTGGCCGCGATCGCCGAGCTGATCGCACCCCAGGGGCGGCTTGCGGTAATCGATGACCCCGCGTCGTTCGACATCATGCCGTTCAAGCGCAAGAGCGTATCGGTGCATTGGGAGTTCATGTTCACTCGCTCGCTCTTCCAGACAGAAGACATGATCGAACAGCACCGGCTGCTCGAGCGGGTGGCCGAGATGGTCGACCGCGGCGAGCTGACCACTACCCTCGCCGAAGAGTTCGGCACCATCAACGCCGAGAACCTGCTGCGTGCACATGCGCTGCTGGAATCCGGCAAGGGGCGCGGCAAGATCGTATTGCGCGGTTTCTGAAACCCCGTCCGTCAGACGGCCCACCCTTCTCGACAGGGAGTGCAATCATGAACGTTACCTTTATTGGCCTTGGCATCATGGGCGGGCGCATGGCCCGCAACCTGCTCGACAACCCGGCCGTCTCACTGACGGTCTTCAACCGCTCGCCGGAGCCCATGGCGGCTCTGGAGAGTGCCGGTGCCAATCGGGCTACCTCCTATGCTCAGGCCGTCGAACAGGCGGATATCGTCTTCACCATGCTGCCTTCCCCCGAGGTCGTGGAGACGGTGGCGTTTGCCGAGGACGGCTTCGTGGCGGCGATGCCACAGGGCGCGCTATGGGTCGACTGCTCAACGGTCAACCCGTCCTTCAGCCGTGACGCTGCCCAGCGCGCCCAGGCCAGCGGGCTGCGTTTCGTCGATGCGCCGGTCGCCGGCACCAAGCAGCCGGCCGAGGATGGCACCCTGACCTTTCTGGTTGGCGGCGAGGCACGTGAACTCGAGACACTTGAGCCACTGCTGGAGTCGATGGGCCGCAAGACGCTGCATGTCGGCGCCGTCGGTCAGGGATCGGCCTTCAAGATGCTGGTCAATGCGCAGCTGGCGCAGTCCATGCTGGTCTATGCCGAAACGGCCCTGCTGGGCGAGAAGCTGGGTTTCTCGAAGGATTTCCTGATGGACATGCTGCCCAACCTGCCGGTGTCCGCGCCGTTTCTGGCCGGCAAGGCCGAGCTGATTCGCGAAGGTGACTATGAGGCGCAGTTCCCGCTGGAGTGGATGCACAAGGACCTTCACCTGCTGGAGCAGACCGCCCATGAGGCGGACCAGCCGCTCTACCTGGCCTCGCTGGCCAAGTCGCTTTACGGCAGCGCCAAGCAGGCCGGGCGCGGCCGCGATGACTTCTCGGCAATTCACGCCTTCCTGGGACGCGAGTGATTTAGCCCCGTTCTCTTCCAGCCTGGTTCTCCTCCAGCCCAAGGGGTGTTCTTGCCCCGGGGGCTGGCACTTAAGTTGTTCTAGCACTCGGGTCTAGGTGACGAAGGCCCTGCCGCGCGCTCATGGCGCGGCAGGCCTTGGTCGCTTGCCTTTCGTGGTGATGGCTACTGCGTGGATGCGTTATGTGAAGGCGCCTGGGTCGACGTCATGTTGGCCTCGGCAATCTCCAGCGGGTCGATGGCGGGGCCAATCACGTCCATGTAGTTGCGGATGCGCTTGACGTAGTGCACCGGCTCGTAGCCGCGGGCATAGCCGTAGCGCGTCTGCGGGTAGTAGCGCTTGTCGGCCTTGAGCGGCAGTACCTCCTTCATGTCTTCCCAGGAATCCGGATTCTTGCCCAGGCTGCGGGCCAGTTCGCGGGCGTCCAGCAGGTGGCCGCGGCCGATGTTGTAGCTGGCAAGCGCGAGATAGGTGCGGTCCGGTTCGGGGATATCTTCGGGCAGTCGCGCATGGCGGTCGGCCAGATAGCGGGCGCCGCCGTCGATGGCGGCCTCAGGGTCCAGGCGGTTAGTCACGCCCAGCGACTCGGCGGTGTTGCGGGTCAGCATCATGATGCCGCGCACGCCGGTGGGGGAGACCGCGCTGGGGTCCCAGTGGGATTCCTGATAGGCCAGGGCGGCCAGCAGATCGGCCGACATGCCGGTACTTTTCTCTGCGTCGAGGAACAGGTCGATGAAGTTCGGCAGGCGGTCGTCAATGCGACGGTTCAAAGCGCGCAGGTCGACGAAATCAAACTCGCCGATATAGGCGTAGTATTGTTCGGTCATCGCCTCGATGGCGGCTTGGCCCGCGTCGCTATCCATCCAGTCTTTCGCCTGGTCGGCCAGCGCCTCTTGCCCGTGAGGCAGGTACCAGCCCAGGGTGCTGCCGGCGGTCAGGTTCATGGCGACTTCCAGATGGGGGAAGTGGCGACGCACCACCCTGACGATGTTGGAGTCGGCGACGGTACAGTCCAGCGTCCGGTTGGCCACCGCTTCCAGCAGCACCTCGGTGGAACGTGGGTCCTCCTCGAAGGAGATACCGGTCTGATCATTGACCAGCGAGGCGAGCTGCTGCGAATAGCTCGACGCCGCGGTGACGCGGATCTCCACGTTGGTCAGGTCCTCGATTTGGCGAGGCAGGGGACGCATATCCCGGTGGCAGACCAGTTGTTCGACGATATCGGTATGGCCGGGCCCCGGCGCGAAACGCTGATCCCGGCTGGGCAACTGGGTCAGCCCCGCGGCGGCCAGGTGGACCTCGCCGGACTCGAGGGCCTCGAGCACCTGGGAGGTAGAATCAAAGAGCGACCACTCGATCTCCCAGCCTTGATCGTCGGCGAAGCGCCGTGTCAGGTCGTATTCGGGGCCGGCGGGGTTTTCGTGGCGGTCGAAGTAGTAGGTAGTGGCGCCGTTGCGCGTGGCGACCTTGAGGACACCGGTCTCTTCGGGAGAGGCCAGGTCTGCTCCGGGGGCTGAGGAATCGCCACAGCCCGCGAGCATGAACAGGACCGCTGCCAGCAGGATGCCCAGCGAGGATCGGGACATGAGGTTGCTCCATAGCCGACGGTATTCGAAAGGAAAGCGCACAATCATTCGAATACCAAAGAGAAGTCTTTTACATTAACAGCCTAATGCCGCTTCCTTCTCAACGGCTGTTTGCTCAACGGCTGTTTGCTCAACGGCTGCTTGCCTGAGTGCCGTACTATGCATCGGGACTGCGTAAGCGTGCCTTGCTGACCTTGGATTGAGACGATATGAATTCCGAGCTGCTCCTCGACAAACTGCTGGATCTATTGCCTGACGCGGTCTGTGCGGTCGATGTCGAGGGGCGCTTCGTGTTCATCAGTTCCGCCTGCGAACGCCTTCTTGGCTATACCCAGCAGGAATTGATTGGCACGGCCATGATCGAGCTGGTGCATCCGGATGATCGGGAGCGCACGCTGGCGACCGCCTCCGAGGTCATGGACGGCCAGCTCAAGATGCATTTCGAGAATCGCTACATCCACAGGGATGGGCACGCCGTCGATATCATGTGGACGGCGCGCTGGCTGGAGGACGAACGCATTCGTTTGGCGGTGGCTCGAGACATCACCGAGATCAAGCGAGCCGAGCGCGTGCAGCAGGCGATCTACCGGATTTCCGAGGCAGCGTACCAGGCCGATGGCCTGGTCGAGCTCTACCAGCTGATTCATCAGGTGATTGACGAATTGCTGCCGGCGGACAACTTTCAGGTGGCCCTGTTCGATGCGGCAAAGGGCTGGCTAACCTTCCCTTATTACATCGATGAGCGGGTGCCTTTACCGGCATCGCAGCCGCTAGTGTCCGGCACGCCTCTCGCCGAGGTCATTCACAGCGGTAAGGCGCTGCTGATCACTGCTGAGCAGGCCGAAGCGCAGGGCCAGGAATGGGTCGACTGGCTGGGCGTGCCGCTGATTTCGCAGGCGGGGGTGATCGGTGCCGTGGTGATGCAGAGCTATACCGATGTCATTCGCTACACTGAGGAGGAAAAGGGGCTCTTGCAGTTCGTGTCCACTCAGGTCGCTGCCGCCATCTCGCGCAAGCAGACAGAGACCCGTCTGCAGCACATGGCCCGACATGACCCGCTGACCGAACTGCCCAACCGTATGCTCTTCAATCAGCATTTCGACATGTGTTTGAAGCGCGCCCATCGCTCTCGCGAGCATTTGGCGCTCCTGTATCTCGACCTGAATGGCTTCAAGGACATCAACGATACCCTTGGGCACGAGGCGGGCGACCAACTGCTTTGCGAGGTGGCTCGACGACTCGAGAGTATCGTGCGCGAGTCCGACATGGTGGGGCGCATGGGCGGTGATGAGTTCACGGTGCTGCTGACCGGTATCGCGGGGAAGCCTTCGGTCGCCGTTGTGGCGGACAAGATTCGTGCTGCGCTTGCCGAGCCTTTCAGTCTGGGCGGTCAGCGGCTCGAACTCGACATAACGGTGAGCATAGGCACCGCGCTGTACCCCGAGCAGGGGAGTGACCGTCAGCAGCTGTTCCGCCATGCCGACAACGACATGTACGCCGCCAAGCGATGCGTTAGCTGAGCGCGGCCTCGCCAGAGACTCGTGACCGGCGCTGAGTGGGCCTCTTTCGTCCTGGACGTTGGCCGAGACGTCGCACACCCGTAACATCGCTCCTGACGTAACCGCACGACTTCATGTCGCTACCTGGCAGGCTCGCATGTCACCTATTTACTGCAGAAATCGTGGCGCGTGCTGCGGACTGACCGGCCTGACGGCTGGCATTGTGCTTCTGCTGCAAAGCCTTGTCCCTTTGGCGGCCGCGGCATCGCCCTATGCGGCGGCGCCGGGCTATCTGAACATCAATGAACACCTGGACCGCTATCCCGAACAACGTGAGCTAATGGCGCAGTTTGCCGAGCAGGTGGAGGCACCGGCGGAACCGCTGGCCACGCCGCCGGCACGCGCGGTGCGTATTGCCATGGTCTACCCCGGCCAGCAGGCCTCGGGCTACTGGCGGCGCAGTAGCAGGGCGATGGCTCGTCGTCTGGAACGGCTCCAGATTCCCTTCGAGCTCAAGACCTACTTCTCCCGTCCCGGTGGGGACCTGGACCTTCAGGAACAGCAGCTCGCTGACGCCCTGAGATGGGACCCCGATTACCTGGCCTTTACCCTGGACCTGCTGCCCCATAGCCGGATGATCGAGCGCATCCTGGCTCAGCACCGAACACGCTTGATCCTGCAGAACATCACAACACCGCTGGCGGATTGGCAGAGCACACCGCCTTTCCTGTACGTCGGCTTCGACCATGTGCAGGGAACGCAGCTACTTGCCGAGCGGATGTTTGAACTCATCGACTACCGTGGCAAGTATCTGATGCTGTATTTCGCTCCGGGATATGTCAGCGAGATGCGAGGCGGGACTTTTGCCGCTGCCGCCGCCAAGTATCCCGATATCGAACAGGTCGGAGCCTTCTACACTAATGGTGAGGCCGAAAAAGCCTATCGCGCCACGCAGCGCGCGCTCAAGCAACATCCGGACCTGAAGATGATCTTTGCCAGCGCCACGGATACCGCTCTGGGCGCTTTGCGTGCGCTTCGTGAAGCAGGGCGCATGGATGTGCTGATCAACGGCTGGGGCGGCGGCAAGGCAGAACTGGCGGCGCTTCGGCGAGGAGAACTCGACCTGACCGTAATGCGGATGAACGACGACAACGGCATCGCCATGGCCGAGGCCATCAAGCTGGATCTGATGCAGGCGCCACAGCGGGTGCCTCAGGTCTTTTCCGGCCAGATGATGCTGGTCGAGCGTTCGGTGTCGCCCGAGGTGCTCGGGTATCTCGAACGCCAGGCGTTTCGCCTCAGCGGCGGCGCTGACGATAACAATAATAATGACAATGACGAGGGTGGCCGTCGCGGTGAACGTGGCGGTGCCAGCGACATGGCCGGTGACGCCTTGGCAAATGAGCTTGCCGCAGGAGCACTCAAATGAGGACCTGGCGTTTCTCGCGGCTATTGCTGGCGCTGGTGCTGGCGATGCTTGCGGGGGTGTCGCTGACCTTGCTGACGACTGCCTATCTGGGGTCGGAGCGCGCGCTGAAGCAGGAAGCGGAGCAGGCACAGACTCGCGACCAGCGCATGCTGGATAGCGTCGTCGAGAGTCATTTTCGCAACATTCGTCAGTACAGTGAGGAGGTCAGCCAGTCCGCGGCGCTCGAGCGGGCCCTGATGCTCGACGATAACGCCCTGCTGGATCAGGCCATGCATGGGCTGATGCGGGACAGCTACTCCCGCTATATCGATGCCATGGTAATCGAGCACGATGGTGAATTTCAGGCAGCACCCAATGTCAGCCTGCTGAACCTACAGCTGCCGCTTGAGGCGCTGAGCCGTTCAGAGCCGAGGTTGGGGCGTTGGGTAACGGTCGACGCCGATATCGGTCCTGATACCCAAAAGACGCACTATAGCCTGCTACGACTGACGCTGCCGGTGGTCGAGCCGCGGCTTGGCGAGGTGGTTGGCCGACTGCATACCTTCGTGTTGCTCAACGACAACTTCTGGATTCTCAACGAGCTGCAGTCGATGTTTGGCGCTCGCGCGATTGCATTGAGTCAGGGGGATACGATCCTCGATTCGCTGGAGAGCGGTGCGAATGCCTTGCAGCAACTCAACGCTCTGAAAGCCTCCGATGATGAGGTGCGCATCACCCCGGCGGGTATCCTGCGCGAGCATGTGCTCAGGGTCGACCGGAGTGAGGCCTATCGTGTTCTGACGGCGCTGCCCAGCGACAGCTACCATGCCTTGCGCGATATTTATACCACCAACCTGGTGTATGCCACCCTGATGGTGGTGGCGCTTGGTGTCATCATGATGTTGGTGATCAACCGGCTGACCTCCAGCGCGCTGGGTAACCTGACCCGCTATGCCGAGCAGGTGCCGGACAGCGGGGTGCCCCAACCCTTCAATGACGGGCGTTTCGAGGAGTTTACCCGCGTCGGCCGGGCCTTCGAGGAGATGCTGCGGCGCATCCACGAGCGCGACAAGTACCTGGCCGGCATCATCGAGCATTCCCCCGACCTGATCTTTCTCAAGGACCTGGATCACCGCTACTGCCTGGTCAACCAACAATATGCCAAGGCGTTGAACACCACGACGCAACAACTGTTGGGACGGCCGATGTGGGAAGTGCTCGATCACGAGATCATGGAGTATGCGCTGGCGATGGACCGTCATGTGCTGCTTAACTGCGAGCCGGTCAAATACAAGCAGGTTCTCAACACGCGCTCGGGGGTGCGGAGCTTTCTGTTCAGCAAGTTCCCGATCACCGATGATCACGGCGCGCCTTACCTGATTGGCGGCATCGCCACCGATATCACCGACATCGAACAGACCGAGGAGGAGCTCGACCTGACCAAGGAAGTGCTTGCCGAGACCCGAGATGCGGCCATCGTGCTCGACGAGCAGCAGCAGGTGCTGATCTCCAACAGCGCCTTTGCGGAGATGAGCGGCTTTCCGAAGGAAGAGGCCAGTTCGGCCATGCGGCTGTTTCTAATGATGCATCCCGATCTGGTCGACATGCTCGATCAGGGGAAGCGCTGGCAAAAGGAGTGCCAGTTCGAGCGACGTGACGGCCAGCTGCGCACGGTGCGGGTCACGGCGAATGGTGTCATTCGCGAAGAGCGAAGGCGCTACGTGATCCTGTTTCGCGAGACTGCCTAGTTACCTGGATTGCCCAGGCCCCGAGATTGCCCAGGTCGCGAAACCGTCTCGTCACCGTCTCTTCACCGCTATCTAGCCCGGCATCAGCAGTGTTGGCCCGGCCTACGTCATGCCAGTGTGGCGCCGAATGGGCGTAGATAGACGTAGCTAGGCGTATGTGAGCGTATTTAGGCGTAGGTAGGCGCATGCGCCGGGCCGCGAACGAGCCCGGCGCGACAGGCTTACAGCTCGGCGTTGTGGTAGACGTTCTGCACGTCGTCCAGGTCGTTGAGCATATCGAGAAGCTTCTCGAACGGGGCCACGTCGTCGCCCTCGACCGGCGTATGGGTCTGGGGCAGGAACTGGATCTCGTCGACTTCGAAGTCCATCTCGCCGTAAGTGTCGATCAGCGCCTGCTTGGCCTTGGCATACTCGGTATGTGGCGCAAAAACGGTGATGTGGCCCTCCTCGTTCTCGATGTCGGTGACATCGACATCGGCCTCCATCAGTGACTCCAGCACGTCCTCCTCGTCCTCGCCGGCAAAGCGCAGGATCGCACAGTGGTCAAACATGTGGCTGACGCTGCCCGGCGTGCCGATCTTGCCCTTGCCCTTGTTGAAGGCGTTGCGCACGTCGCCGAAGGTGCGGTTGGGGTTATCGGTCAGGCACTCGACGATGATCATGCAGCTGGCCGGGCCGAAGCCTTCGTAGCGGGCCGGCGAGAAGTCCTCGCCGCCGGCGCCGGCAGCCTTGTCCAACGCTTTGTCGATCACGTGCGAAGGCACCTGATCCTTCTTGGCGCGTTCGATCAGGCCGCGCAGCGTCAGGTTGCTGCTGGGGTCGGTACCGCCCGACTTGGCGACCACGTAAATCTCACGGCCGTACTTGCTGTAGACCTTGGTTTTCGCATCGGCCGTCTTGGCCATGGATTCCTTGCGGTTCTGGAAGGCCCTGCCCATCGTGTCATCCTGTTGCGTCGTGATCGAAGCGGAAATCTTACTGAACAACCGAAATTGGTAACAGGGGTATTTCTTGATGCGAGATGCCGCGCGGTTTCCAGACGATCACGGCAAGGGTCTGGTATCCTGCCCATCCTCGCTTTTTCCCGCTGCCAAGGACCGCCCACCGTGTCTGATGCCACCTCTTTCGCGCGCCTGCCACTGGCCGATGCGCTGCTGACCAATCTCGACGCGCTGGGCTATCACGCCATGACGCCGATCCAGGCCCAGAGTCTGCCGCCGATGCTTGACGGCCGTGACGTGATCGGGCGCGGCAAGACCGGCTCGGGCAAGACCGCGGCCTTCGGCCTGGGGCTGCTGTCGAGGCTCGACCTCGCGCGCCTGGACGTTCAGGGGCTGGTGCTGTGCCCGACCCGCGAGCTTGCTGACCAGGTGGCCGGCGAGCTGCGCCGCCTGGCCCGCGCACTGCCCAACGTCAAGGTGCTGACGCTGTGCGGCGGTGCGCCCTTCGGCCCGCAGCGTGGCTCGCTGGAGCACGGCGCCCACCTGATCGTCGGTACGCCCGGCCGCGTCGAAGAACATCTGCGCAAGGGCACGCTGTCCCTCGATGCGCTCTCGACCCTGGTGCTCGATGAAGCCGATCGCATGCTCGACATGGGCTTCAAGGACGCCCTTGAGGCGATCATCGGCGTTACGCCTAAAGATCGCCAGACGCTGCTGTTCAGCGCCACTTATACCGATGCCATTCGCCCGATCGCCGAGTCGCTGATGCGCGAGCCGGTCACGGTGGAGGTCGAATCGACCCACGATAGCACCAGCATCCGTCAGCACTTCTTCCAGGTGGCCGACGAAGACGCGCGCTTCGAGGCCCTGCGCCTGCTGCTGCTGACCCACCGGCCCGCCACCAGCGTCGTGTTCTGCAACACCAAGCGCGAGACGCGCGAGGTGGCCGAAGCGCTTTGCGAGCACGGCTTCAGCGCCCTGGCCTTGCACGGTGACCTCGAGCAGCGCGACCGGGATCGCACCCTGGTGCTGTTCGCCAATCAGAGCGCCTCGATCCTGGTCGCGACCGACGTGGCCGCTCGTGGCCTGGATATCGACGCTCTGGATGCGGTCTTCAACTACGGCATCGCCCGCGAGCTCGAGGTGCACGTGCACCGGATCGGCCGCACCGGGCGGGCCGGGGGCAGCGGTATCGCCTGTACCCTTTATGGCCCGAAGGAGGCGTTTCGCCTGGAGAAGCTCGGCGAGCGCCTCGACGAGGCCTTTGCACCTGAGACGCTGCCGTCTCGCCAGGCGCTCGCCGAGGCGCCCCTTGCGCCACCGATGGTGACGTTGCAGATCGACGGCGGGCGTAAGCAGAAGGTGCGCCCTGGCGATATCCTTGGCGCCCTGACCGGCGAAGGAGGCATCGCCGGCGATGCGGTAGGCAAAATCAAGGTGCTAGATCGCAGCACCTTCGTCGCGGTGCGCCGCGAACAGGCCAAGGCAGCCCTCGATCAGCTCGCCAATGGCAAGCTCAAGGGGCGCTCATTTCGCGCCCGGCGGGTCAGCCGCTAGGCAAGGCAGTCACACTCGTTTGTCAGCACGTTCATACGCATGGCTAAAAGGAGGCGCGCATGGCCCAGCAACAATCCGAAAACTCGCTTACCCTGCATGTGGGCCATGAGGAGCTGGTCATCCGCCAGCGCTACGAGGCGCTGAGCATCTTCAACGATGTGCTTATTGCGCTATGGTTTCTGGCGGGCAGCATTCTGTTCCTGTATCCCGCTCAGGAGCATCTGGCAATCTGGATGTTCATCATAGGCAGCTTCCAGTTCCTGGTGCGCCCGGCGATCCGCCTGGCGCGCCATCTGCATTTGCAGCGTATTCCCGACATCCACGGCGATGGGTAGCCACCGTCGCGCTTAGTCGGGGTTGGCTGACTCGGCAGGGGTGGCGGTGTCAGGTGCCGAGCCCGAGCCATTGTTCTTGGAATCGTTCCTGGAATCGTTCTTGGAATCGTTCTTGGAACCGTCCGTGTCGTCGTCTGCGGCATGGTCGAGCTTGAGCGAGATGGCCACCGAGTCGGCGCCGCGCTCCAACTCCTGCTCCTTGAAGCCGAGCTCTCTGGCCATACGGCGCATGGCATCGTTTTCCAGCATCACCTCGCCTTCTACCCAGGTAATCCCCATGCGTTGGGCGTGGTCGAGCATCGCCTGCATCAGGCAGTAGCCCAGCCCCGACTGCTTCATGTCGCTTCTCACCATTACCGCGAATTCGGCGCGCTCCTGATTGGGCTCGGCGATCAGATGAACGGCGCCGAGAATGCTGTCGGCGTCCTGGGGCTGGGCGACAAAGGCCATTTCGCGCTCGTAGTCGAGCTGGGTCAGGCGGGCGGCGAAGGCATGATCGAAGCGCTTGATCGCGGCGAAGAAGCGTAGCCGGATGTCGCCGCGATCTGAGCGTCTGAGCATCTCCACCAGGGCGTCTTCGTCCTCGGGGCGGATCGGCCGCAGGCGGTAGTGCTGGCCGGACTGGGTGACGATGTCGTGGGCGAGCTCCCGCGGATAGGGGCGGATGGTCATTGGCGCTCTCGGTTTGCTGGCATCGCGCACCACGACCCGGGCATCCAGAGCGATCACGCCGCCGGCATCGGCCAGCAGCGGGTTGATATCCAGCGATACCACCCGCGGCAGGCAGGCGACGAGCTGCGAGAGCTTGACCAATGCCAGCACGATGGCCTCGATATCCACGGCGGGGCGGTCGCGATAGCCCTTGAGCAGCCGCGATACGCGGGTGCGCTCGATCATCTCCCGGGCCAGCAAGGGATTCAGCGGCGGCAGGCCGATCACTCGGTCGCCGATCACTTCCACTCCTGTGCCTCCCTGGCCAAACAGAATCACCGGGCCGAAGATCGGGTCCTCGGCGACGCCCAGAATCAGCTCGAAGGCGCCGGGACGGCTGATCATCGGCTGCACGTTGACCCCTTCGATGCGTGCCTCGGGGCTCGATTGACGTACCCGGGCCAGCATGTCCTCGGTGGCCCTACTCACGGCCTCACTGGAGGTCAGGTCGATTTTTACGCCGCCCACATCGGACTTGTGGCTGATGTCCTTCGACAGAATTTTCACCACCGCGGGGAAGCCCAGCTCGGCGGCCAAGCGGGCAGCCTCCTCGCCGTCCCGGGCTTGGCGAGCAGGCACCACCGGCACCCCGAACGCGGCCAGCAGGGCGCTGGCCTCGGGTTCGGTGAGCACGTCGCGTCCCTCGTTGAGCACCGCGTCGATGATTGCATTGGCCTTGGCCGGCGCGTCCTCGGGTAGGTCCGTGACCGCCGGGGGCGTTTCCATCAGCAGTTCGTGGTTGCGGTGGTACTGCCACAGGTGGCCAAAGGCCTGTACCGCCTGCTCGGGCGTATCGTAGAAGGGCAGGCGGCGGTCGGCGAAGAGCCGGCGTGCCTTGGCGCCAGCGGCTTCGCCCAACCAGCAGCTGAGCACCGGCAGGTGGCGAGTATGCAAGGTGTTGATCACCGTCTGGGCGGCCCCAAAGCTGTCGGCCACGGCCGTCGGGCAGTTGATGATCAGGATGGCGTCGGCGTCATCGGCCTCGATCAGCGCCTCAAGCGCCACCACATAGCGCTCGCCGGTGGCATCGCCGAGGATATCCACCGGGTTGCCGTGGGACCAGGTAGCCGGCAGGCGGGTGTCCAGGTGGGCGAGGGTCTCAGGGGACAGCTCGGCCAATCGGCCGTTACCCTCGGCAAGCTCGTCCACCGCCAGCACGCCGATGCCGCCGCCGTTGGTCAGTACCGCCAGCCGGTCGCCCTTGACCCGCACGCCGGAGGCCAGGGTGCCTACCGCCTGGAACAGCTCGTCGAGTGTCTTGACCCGCAACATGCCGGCGCGGCGGAAGGCCGCGTCATAGACCGCATCGGCGCCGGCCATTGCGCCGGTATGCGATAACGCCGCCCGGGCGCCGTCGTCACTGCGACCGGCCTTGACCACCACGACCGGCTTGTTGCGCGAGGCCATGCGCGCCGCCGAGAGGAACTTGCGGGCTTCGCTAACCGCCTCGACATAGAGCAGGATCGCATGGGTGTGCGGGTCGAGTGCCAGGTAATAAAGCATGTCGCCGAAGTCGACATCACTCATCGCGCCGAGCGACGACATGTGCGAAAAACCGATGCCGCGGTTCACGGCCCAGTCGAGTACCGAGGTGGCCACCGCGCCGGACTGGGTGACGAAGGCCAGATTTCCGGGGGTCGGTGCGACATGGGCGAAGCTCGCATTGATGCCGGCATGGGGCGCCATGATCCCCAGGCAGTTGGGGCCGATGATGCGCATCTGGTGAGGCCGAGCGGCATCCAGCACCGCCTGTTTGAGCGCCTGCCCCTCTGCATGGTTACCTTCACCGAAGCCTGCCGTGATCACCACCGCGGCGCGACAGCCTCGCTCGCCAAGCTCACTGACCAGCTCCACCACCGTGTTCGGCGGGGTGCAGATCACGGCGAGGTCCGGGGCGATCGGCAGCTCGGCCACCGAGCGGTAGTTGAGTGTCGAGCGGATCGCGGTCTCATGCGGGTTGACGGTCATCACCGGCCCGGCGAAGCCGCCCTCGTAGAGATTCTTGGCCAGCACCGCACCTACCGAGTCCGGGCGGTTGCTGGCGCCGATCAGTGCGATGGAAGAGGGGGTGAACAGGGCATCCAGATTGCGAATCGACACGTCGGCGCTCACTTGTTGGCATTAGCCTGGGACGGCAGAAATAGTCACCAGGCCTTAGCCTAGTCGATGCGCTCAGCGGTCACCCTGACTGGGATCAACTTAGGTCCGGTCACCTCAGGTCGGGCCAGGATAGGGCCGGTGGATAGGGTTGGTGGATATGGTTGGTGGATAGGGTTGGTGGATAGGGCAGGCGCCTGCCGCCGTGAGCGATCAGCTGGCGTCGGCATCGGACAGGCTGCGGTTCTGGCGACGATCCTGCAGGGGGCTGGCGCCGAAGGTGCGCTTGTAGTCGCGGCTGAACTGGGCAACGCTGCGATAGCCCACCGCATCGGCGGTCTGGTTGACGTTTAGGTCGTCATGGCTCAGCAGCTGGCGCGCCTTGATCAGGCGCAGTCGCTTCAGGTATTGCAGCGGCGTGGCGCGGGTCACCTGCTTGAAGTGCTGATGGAACGACGAGACGCTCATGTGGGCATCCCGAGCCAGCACCTCGACCGAGGCGTTATGGGTGACGTCGGCATGCATCTGGGCCAGTGCCTGGATGATCTGAGAATAGTGGCCCTGATGATTCACCAGAGCACGCAGCGCCGCGCCCTGTTCGCCCTTCAAGGCCTCGAAGATCACTTCTCTCACCCGGGCCTCGCCCATCACGCGTGCATCCAGCGGGTCGTTCAGGGCGCGCAGCAGCCGCACGACCGCTTCCTGCATGCTGGCGGTCATCGCCACCGACGCCATCGGCAGCGGTTCGTTTGAGTGCGATGTCGCGTCGCCTCCGGTGTCGGGCCCTGTTTCAAGCCCTGTCTCGAGCACCAGTTCGCTGAGCATCGCTGGGTCGATCCGCACGGAAAGGCCGAGCAGCGGGGAGTCTGGCGTGGCGAAGGTCTCGCACTCGAAGGGCAGCGGCAGGGTCTGCACCAGATACTGGCCCGGATCGTAGTGGATCTCGCGGTCACCGAGATAGCCGATCTTGCGGCCCTGGACGACGATTACCAGGCTGGGTTCGTACATCAGCGGGGTCCGCGGCACCTGGTGGTGGCAGGCCATCAGCGAGACCGAAGGCACCGTGCTTGGGGTGAACCCATCGCGGTCGATCAGCGGCTCGATCAGCGCCATCAGGCGGGAAGAAAGCGGCATGGGCTGTGTCCTGTCGGTGGTGGTGAGTCAGAGGTGAGGAGTCGGTAAGGTGCGGCCGGAGCGCTGGCTAGATGGCCACATGATGACTGAATCATGCCGTTTTTGGCGAGAAACCGCACTGCTGGGCATCATCCTCTGCAGGAATAGGCAAAAATGGCCCAGGTTCGACTGTCGCATTGAACCGCGCAGCGATATGAGCGATGCCCCAGTGGATGGGGATCTAGCGCCGCCACAGGAAGGCCCAGGCCGTGGCCAGCAGGCCGCCCGGCCGCCTGCGGCGGGACAGGGGAGGAAGAGAATGGCTCATGGTGCGCTCCTCTGCCGGAGGGGTATTTGCGATAGGGGCATTTGCGAGAGGTTAATTCCCGCTCGGCGCTGCCCGCCAGCCCTCGAGCCGGTCGCGGAGCTCCTTGGCGGCGGGCTCGGCCTGGCGCAGGATCTCGTCGATACGATTGAAGTGCAGCAGGCGCACACCCCGGGCCTCCGGATGCAGGTAGAGGTCGGGTGGCCGGTGGCGCAGCGACTGTCGGATGATCGCCTGCTGCATGATCTTAAAGCTGTTGAACAGCATATCGGTCAGGCCGATCTCCTCTCCATCGTCCAGCTGTGGGCTGCCCGAGACGTCCACGGCGATGATCAGGTCGACCTCGTCACGGAGCAGGTCGAAGGGCAGGGGATTGGAGGTGCCGCCATCGATCAGCAGCTGCTCGCCACGGTGGACGGGCAGGAACAGCCCCGGCACCGCCATGCTGGCCTCGATGGCCGGGAAAAGCGGTCCCTCGTCGAGGGTCACGCTGTCTCCCGTCCAGTAGTCGGTGGCCACTATCCTGAGCGGGATGCGCAACTCGTCGAAGGTGCGAGCCTCGGTATGGCCGGCCAGGAAGCGCAGGAAGCCGGCCGAGTCGAGCAGCCCGGCATCGTCGCGGCCGAACGGCATGAGTTCCGTCAGTTCCACCTCCGATTTGGCCAGTCCCGAGAGGGCATCCAGCGGCGAGCCGGCCACGTCGTCGAAGATGTCCCGGATCTCCTTGGCCGAGAATCCGGCGGCATAGAGACCACCGATCACCGCGCCGATGCTGGTCCCAACGATGCGGTCGGGCACGATCCCGAGATCGTCGAAGACCTGGAGAATGGCGATGTGCGCCAGGCCGTTGGCCCCGCCCGAGCCCAGCGCCAGGCCGATGGTCGGACGGGGCGCCGGGGTGTCGCCGGAGGCTGCCGCGACCGGAGCCGCCGCCAGCAGGGCGGTGGCGAACAATCCAGTCCTGAGCAGGGGAGTGATGAGCCGTGTCGTCATGCTCAGTCTCCAGGCCCGCACTCCATGCAGCGCTCGGTGATGGCCGGGCCCTGCCGCAGGCTGGCGTTGAGGTCGTGCAGGGCGCTGCGCAGGCCTTCTTCGAGCACCGGGTGGTAGAAGGGCATCTCCAGGATGCGACTCACGCTCAGCTTCTGCTCCAGCATCCAGGCCAGCAGGTGCGCCATGTGCTCCACCCGCGGGCCGAACAGCTCGGCGCCCAGGAACTGGCCCGAGCCGTGCTCGGCGTAGAGGCGCATCAGGCCGCGATTCTGGCGAATCACTATGGCTCGCCCCTGGTCCTCGAAGCTGGCCTGGCCGGTGGCGATGCAGTCGCAGCCGCCATACTGGCTTTCCAACTTGGCACGGCTGGTGCCGACGGTGGCCATCTGTGGGTCGGTGAAGACCACGGCCAGGGGTGCGTTGCGGGTGCCGGCGCGCAGTTCCGGATAGCGCCCGGCGTTGTCGCCGGCGATGCGCCCCTCGGTATTGGCCACGTGCAGCAGCGGCAGCTCCTGGTTGGCGTCACCGGCGATGAAGATGTGGCCGGGGCTCTCATCGGCATTGAGGCACTGCAGGGTGAAGCGGTTGTAGTGGGGCACGCCCTTGTCATCGACGGCCAGGCCGGCCTTCTCCAGGTCGAGCCGGTCGACGTTGGGGCGCCGGCCGGTGGCGGCGAGCAGGTAGTCGAAGCGCTCGGTGAGGCGCTCTCCGGTGTCGCGCTCTAGGAAGGTGATCACCACGGCGTCGCCGTCGCGTTCGATGCACTCCACCTTGGCATCGGGGTCGACGTAGAACTCCTCGTTGAAGGTGCGGTCGGCGTAATCCCTCACGGCCTCGTCCTGGAAGGGCCCCAGGGCGCCGCCCACGCCGAAGACCCGCAGTCGCACGCCCAGCCGGTGCAGCGCCTGGCCAAGCTCCAGACCGATCACCCCCGGGCCGAACACGGCCACCGACTCGGGCAGGTCGTCCCACTCGAACACATCGTCGTTGATGACCAGCCGGTCGCCGGCCGCCTCGAAGAGCCCCGGCCAGGTACCGCGCGAGCCGGTGGCGATGACGATGGTACGGGCCGTCACGCGGGTATGCTCACCGACGATCAGGGTGTGCGGGTCGTCGAAGCGCGCATGGCCCTCCAGGCGGTTCTCCTCGCCGATGCGCTCCACCGTTTTCATTACCCGCCCCACGAAGCCATCGCGCTCGTGCTGGACGCGCTCCATGACGGCCCGGCCGTCCACCTCGACCGGGCCGACCCGCACCCCGAAGCCCCCGGCATCCCGAGCATGGTGGGCGGACTCGGCGGCGGCGATCAGCAGCTTGGAGGGCATGCAGCCGACCCGAGCACAGGTGGTGCCATAGGCCCCGCCCTCGATCAGCAGCACGCTGTCGCTGTGCTTGCGGGCGGCGTGCCAGGCACTCAGGCCGGCACTGCCGGCGCCGATGATGGCGATATCGACCTCACGTTGCTGCATCGGGCTCTCCTCTCGTCGGTGTCCATTCATCCACTATGGCACACCATGTGGGGGCTCAAGCGGACGGCAGACGCGGCGCTTGTCTCAGGACAGGCCGCCGGGCTTTCAGGCGGCCAGGCGCAGGGCGAAGCCGATCAGCAGGGAGCCGAAGGTCCAGCGCTGGAGACGCGCCCTCAGGGGACTGCCGGAAAACCAGCGCTGCAGGGCGGCCCCCAGAGTGGCGTAACCGGCATCGAACAGCAGGCCGACGCTCACCAGCAGGCCACCCAGCAGGGCGAACTGCAGCAGCACGGCGCCCTCGCCGGGGTGCACGAACTGGGGCAGCAGCACCGAGCAGAACAGCAGCGACTTGGGGTTGAGCAGGTTGGTCAGGAGGCCTCGGCGCCAGGCGCGCCGGAGACCGGCGGCGGGCACATCCGGTCGGCCGCTCTCGAGGTCCGGGGTGACGGCGGGGGAGCGAAACAGCTGTAGGCCGAGCCAGGCCAGGTAGGCCCCGCCTGCGTAGCGCACTGCATCGAAGGTCCAGGGCGCGGTGGTGAAGAGCGTGGCCAGCCCCAGGGCCGCCAGGGCCACGTGCAGCCCCCGCGCCACGGCCAGCCCCGCCGCGGTGGCCAGCGCCCGGACGTGCCCCTGCAGGCTGCCGGTCTGCAGCACCAGGATCATGTCGGGGCCGGGCAGCAGGTAGATCGCCGCCAGGGCACCGATGAACAGCCACAGCTCCATGGACTCGCCTCCTTCTGTTGCGACACGACTTTTAGCGACATGCCTAGTACGTGACACTCTCTGTCAGCACCGTGCCAGTCTAGCGCCGGGGGCGCCGGCAGGTCCTTGCGAAAGCGACCGGAAAATCGGATAACGTTGGCACAAGATGCCAATGGAAAAGAGTTAGGTGACGTTTCATGCCAATGTATCGGTTGGATGCCATCGATCGGCGCATCCTGGCGGCGCTGCAGCGCGACGCTCGGCTGAGCAACGTGCAGCTGGCCGAGGAGGTGAACCTCTCGCCCTCGCCCTGCCTGCGTCGGGTGCGCCAGCTGGAGGCGGCGGGACTGATCTCCGGCTACCACGCCGAACTGGACCGCGGGGGCGTGGGTCTCGGCCTGACCGTTTTCGTCGGCGTCAAGGTGGAGCGCCACCACGAGGCCGAGGCCAACGCCTTTCGCGAGGCGGTCGTCGCCCTGCCGGAGGTGGTCTCCGCCCACCTGGTGTCGGGGGAGTCGGACTTCCTGCTGCAGGTGGTGGTGGCGAACCTGGCGGCCTACGAGCGCTTCCTGACCGGGACCCTGCTGCGCCTGCCGGGCGTCAGCGACATCCGCAGCAACTTCGCGATCCAGACCGTCAAGGAGCACGGGCCACTGCCGCTCACGCGACGCGAGGACGAGGGCCGGGGTGCCTAGCCGGCGTCGAGCCAGTCCAGTACCGCCTCGTGGAGTCGCCGGGCCTGGGCGGCGTCGAGTCGCGGCGGGAGCGGCGCCCGCCGGCATCTCGATGCCGATGATCCGGATGCCGCCCTGAAATACCCCCAGGGCCTCGACCAGCGCCAGGGTGCCCGCCAGGTCGAGGCCATGAGAAGACAGCGACTCGGCGGTCTCGGGGAGTTCCCCCGGCGCGAAGACCCTTAGGGTGCCGGGCGAGCCCTGGCCGCGCATGGCATCGACCAGCAGCAGGCGGTCGCTCGCCGTCACCGCATGGAGGAAGATGTCGACGGGCTGGGCGAGGCAGTCGACGCTGACATCATCGCGGTCGCTCAACGCGTCGCGCAGGCCGTCGGCGGCGAGCCAGCCGAGCCGGTCGCCGCCATGGGGCGAGCCGAGCCCGAAGAGGTAAGAATGGCCCGCCGGCCGGCCGTCGTCCCCCTCCTGCCGGGCCGGGCAGGGTCCGGTCGGGCGTGGTCCTGTCTCGTGCGTCTGATTCCCTTGTGGCTTATTTTCGCAAGACATGAAAGTCCAGGAAGTGGGTGGCGCAGGAGATGCAGGGGTCGTAGTTGCGGATCACCATCTCGCCGTGCAGCCGCAGGGCGTTGTCGTCGCGCGCCAGGCCGAACCGCGTGAGGCTGGCCACGAGGTCCTCCTCCATCCGCGCCTGGTTCTGGCTGGTCGGCGGGACGATCCGGGCCTCCACGACTCGGGCCTCACCGTCGAGAGCGTAGCGATGCCAGAGGATGCCGCGGGGGGCCTCGGTACAGCCGAAGCCGACGCCGGCCCGGGTCGGCACCTCGACACGGGGCTCGGCTGCGGGGTCATAGTCCTCGGTGAGGCGCAGCGCCTCGGCGAGGGCCTGGTCCTGGACCAGCATCAGGTCGATGTCGCGCTCGATGCCGCGAGAGGCCGCTCGCGCCGTGTCGCCGTCGAGGCGGGTGATCTGCATGGGTATCGCCAGGCACATGGTCTTAAGTCGGGCTCCCTCGTCGGGTGGCATGAGGCTCGCGGGCATGGCGTGATGCGACCCCCGTCCCTGCACTATAGAAGAACGGCTCTCCTTCCGGCAGGGCCGTTCCCGCCTGATGGCGTTTATTCCGGTGGCGGGAGGCACTTTCTGTTATCCGTCTTGACCTCCATCAATTGCTCCCATGGTTCCGGCTCGCTGTTTTGGCACCTTGCTCCGGTGCCCGTCTTTTTCTGCACGTCACTCCCCTTGTCTGATCCTCTGCCGTCTTCGCCGCGCTGGCACTGGAACTGCTGTCCAGCCTCGCCACGCTTGGCTATCGCACCATGACGCCGATCAATGCCGAGTCTGCCGGCACCAGGTCTCCTGGATCCGCGCCGGTTTTCAGCGGCGGGGTCAGCGATACCAGTCGGGACGAAAGGAGCACGGGCGACGTCCTGTCGGGGCGAGATATCAGGGAAATGAAGGAAAAGGTCGTTTTTGGCGATAAATCGCACTGCTGGGCATCGTGATTTGTAGGAATAGGCAAAAATGGCGCAGGATCGTTTGTCGCATTGATGCGGTCACAGGACCACAATGGCGCTCCCTCATCATTTGCATGAGCCCAACTCTCTCAGGAGGACACGCAACCCATGAGCCATCAAGCCAACGCTTATGCCGCCCATTCGGCCGAGTCGGACCTCGCACCGTTCAGCTTCGAGCGTCGCACACCGCGCCAGGACGACGTGTCCATCGAGATCGACTACTGCGGTGTCTGTCACTCTGACCTGCACTTCGCCCGCAACGATTGGGGCATGAGCCAGTATCCGCTGGTGCCGGGCCACGAGATCGTCGGCCGCGTTACCGCAGTGGGTAGCGATGTCACTAAATATAAGGTCGGCGATGTGGTCGGTGTAGGCTGCATGGTGGATTCCTGCCGCCACTGCAGTGCCTGCAAGGACGACCTGGAACAGTACTGCCTGGAAGGCATGACCATGACCTATGGCAGCCCGGATCGCCACGACGGCACCATGACCCAGGGCGGCTATTCCGATTCCGTGGTCGTCAGCGAGCGCTTCGTGGTCTCGATTCCCGATAAGCTCGATCCGGCCGTGGCGGCTCCGATGCTGTGTGCCGGCATCACCACCTATTCGCCGCTGCGCCACTATGGCGTCAAGGCCGGCGACCGGGTCGGCATTATCGGCATGGGCGGCCTGGGTCACATGGGCGTCAAGTTTGCCAAGGCGCTGGGCTGTGAAGTCACGCTATTCACCCGCTCGGAATCCAAGGTCGCTGAGGCCAAGAAGCAGGGCGCCGATCATGTCATCGTCTCCACCGACGATGAGCAGATGGCGGCCGCGGCCGAGCATTTCGACTTCCTGCTCGACACCGTGCCGGTTCCCCACGACCTCAACCCATACCTCGCGACGCTCAAGTACGACGGGACTCACATCCTGGTCGGCCTGATCCAGGAAGTGGATCCGGCGCTGGTGGGCGGCAACCTGGTGATGAAGCGCCGCGTGCTGGCCGGCTCGCTGATCGGCGGCCTGGCGGAAACCCAGGAAGTGTTGGATTTCTGTGCCGAGCATGACATCACCTGCGATATCGAGATGCTCGATATCAAGAACATCAATGAGGCCTTCGAGCGCATGCAGAAGGGCGACGTGAAGTATCGCTTCGTCATCGACATGGCCAGCCTCAAGGATGCTCAAGCGGCCTGATCCGCCTGGTGTTAACCCTGCGCCCGCCCCGGCTTCGCCGCGGGCGGGCGTTTTCATGCTGGAATGAAAACGGCGGTGAGTCGATGAGAGGGCAGCGATAGCCATGACGCTGGCCAAATTTTGCCTGCGGTGGTTTACCCTCTCCCCCTGTGAACATGCGATGATGCATACAGCGCCTGACTGATGGGCGCGCAACCGGCAAGGCAGGGCCCGTGAAGGCGTTATGAAGATACCCAAGAGACTGCAACCGCTCGTCGACGACGGCATGATTGACGCCGTGGAAGGCCAGCTGATGAGCGGCAAGGAAGCCAATGTCTATGTGGTGCGCTGCGGCGACACCCTGCGCTGTGCCAAGGTCTTCAAGGAAGCCAGCCAGCGCAGCTTCAAGCAGGCGGTGCAATATCAGGAAGGCCGCAAGGTGCGAAACAGTCGCCGAGCCCGGGCGATGGCGAAGAAGACCCGTTACGGCCAGCAGGAGCAGGAATCCGCCTGGCTGAATGCCGAGGTCGATGCCCTCTACCGCTTGGCGTCGGCCGGTGTGCGCGTACCTGAGCCGCATGGCTTCATCGATGGCGTACTGCTGATGGAGCTGGTCGCCGACGCCGAAGGCGAGGCCGCTCCCCGCCTGGACGACTGCGAGCTGAGCGAGGCCGAGGCGCTGGACTACCATGATCAGGTAATCCGCGAGGTCGTGCGCATGCTGTGTGCTGGCCTGGTGCACGGCGACCTGTCGGAGTTCAACGTCCTGCTCGACGCCGCGGGGCCGGTGATCATCGACCTGCCTCAGGCGGTGGATGCCGCGGGCAACAATAGTGCGGCGATGATGCTGCGCCGGGATGTGGATCGCATGCGCGCCTATTTCGGCCGTTTCGCCCCGTCGCTGCTGGAAACCGAGTACGGCCATGAGATCTGGGCCCGCTTCGAGGCCGGCGAACTCACTCCCGACAGTCAGTTGACCGGCTGCTTCGCCCACGACACCCACGAGGTCGATGTCGATGATCTCATGGCGGTCATCGATGACGTCATCGAGGAAGAAAGCGACCGCCGGGATCGTGTCGCCGCCGATGACGAAGAGGACCGCTGAGCCCAGCCCTTGGGCTTCTGTTCCCTCTCATGCGGCTCGCCCGCTTGACTTCCTTTTCCTTGCAGCGCCCCAGGCGGTTGGTCGGTGGCCTAGATCAGCCAGGCCACCGCC
>Ga0209300_1000190_pt1 | contig 37543 bp, 29 predicted proteins | sample Shrwel_input2_RT_FD_187535 | JGI IMG/M metagenome (GOLD analysis project Ga0209300, IMG submission 187535) | Subsurface microbial communities from deep shales in Ohio, USA - Utica-3 well 1 S input2 RT (SPAdes) (version 2) ... | reverse complement strand
GCCATCGGAGGTGATCTCACCGCCGTCGAAACCGGCGGTGACCTGGCGGCCTTTACAGCGTGGAAACGAGGCGGTCGGCATGGTACATTTCGTCATGGCGGTTGATGCGGTTGATTCTTGTGTAGGAGCTTGAATTATAACCGATTTTCAGCCGCTTTTTTCATGTCTGATGAAATATCCGGGCTAGCATCGACTTTCAACAACTATCTGTTTTAATTAGCCTTTTCTTCCCCTTTAACGGCCGCATCTGGCCGTTCCCATCATATTTCCACTTTTCTCCGCCATCCCGCCTCCCTATCGAGACCGCTATTTGGCCCTAACCGGCTGTTTTTATTGAATTCCCATCGCTTTCCATCGTTCCATCACATTTCCACTGGGTCGCCTGCGGGCCATTCCCGCCAAAAAGTCACATTTATCCCCTATCAGTGTCTTTTTTGCGCTTTTCGACACGATGGCTCGCCGTGGTCTCACCACGCAGCTTTTCGGCCAGTGTGGTCGGGACCAGTTCCTCGTTCGGTTCGCCGGGTAGCGCCTCCCCTTGTTGCAGGGCGTCGATGGCTTCCACCGCGCGCGGATGCACCGTCACCGTCAGGTCCTGGACGATGGGTATCCAGTCGATCTGGATGCCACGCTGATTCAGCTCATGGCGCATCGTGACCATGACATCGGAGCGCATGATGCTGTTGGGACGCTCGCCGCGGGTGACGATCGGTTTGGTCAGCCCCAAGGTGTCGGCAAACGCCTGTTGGTTCAGGTTGAGCGCGGCACGGGCGACCCGCATGGCCGTGGCGTCCAGATGCTCCCCGGTGGTGTAGAGCCTTACGCTGTCCAGGGTGCTGAACACATCGATCTCGACCCCCTGCTCGCGCATCACGTAAATAAGCCGCACCAAGGTGTCGGCACGCATCGCCATGTCGGGTTTTTCGTTGCGAGCGATCACGGTTTTGGTCACCCCCAACGCGGAAGCCAGCTCTTGTTGCGTTAGCTGGCAGGCCGCACGCGCCATGCGCAGGGCGATGGCCAAGCGGGTCGTTTCGTACATGGTGTCTTGACTCCAGGATCGATTAGGCTAATATGCCACTAAAGATATCGATAGATTGTTTTTGTGACATAAACGCCAACTTAACAACCGATGGAGATCATAATGCCTAAAGCCACGCTCAGTCAGCACTTTGTCGAGCATACCGCCGTCTGCCCCGCCGGGAAGGCGCGTAACGATTACTACGATGACAAGGTGGTGGGGCTGTCGCTCAAGGTGTTGGCATCAGGCCACAAGGCGTTCTATATCCGTTATCGCGACGAACGGGGCAAGCTGGTGGAGCGCAAGCTGGGCACTGCGGCGGCAATGAGGCTGGCCGAGGCCCGCAAGGCTGCGACTGACGTCTTGGCGCAGGTGGCAATGGGCAATGATCCCTTTGAGCAGCGCCGCACCCTCAAGCAGGTGCCGACATTCGCCGACTTCGTCGAATCGGCCTATATGCCGCACATCAAGGGTTACAAGCGCAGCTGGTCGACCGATGAGTGCCTGCTGCGCAACCATGTGCTGCCCAAGCTCGGCAAGCTGTACCTGGACGAGATCAAGCGACAGCACCTGATCGAGGTGTTCAGCGTGCACCGCGCCAAGCATCAACCGGGCTCCACGAACCGGGTGATCATCCTGTGCCGCTATATCTTCAACTGCGCGCTGAAATGGGAGGTGGAGGGCATCAGCCGGAACCCCACGGCGGGGATTCCGCTGTATCCCGAGAACAACAAGCGGGAGCGTTATCTGAAAGACGACGAGACGCTGCGCCTGTTCGAGGCCCTGGAAGCCTCGCCCAATCCGCTGCTGCCCTACATCATCGCCATGTTGTTGCTGACCGGAGCCCGTAAGCGGGAAGTGCTGGATGCGAAGTGGTCTGATCTGGATCGGGACAAGCGTCTGTGGCGTATCGAGTTCAACAAGACCGGGCGCACTCGGCATGTGCCGCTGTCGCAGGGGATGATGACGCTGCTGGAGAGACTGCCGCGTGTGGCGGACAACGGGTATCTGTTTCCCAACCCCAAGACCGGCAAACCGTTCGTGAGCATCTTCCATAGCTGGGACACGGCGCGGAAAAAGGCGAAGCTGGGAGACGTGCGCATTCACGATCTGCGCCATAGCTTCGCCAGCTATGTGATCAATGCGGGGCGCTCGTTGTATGAAGTGCAGAAGCTGTTGGGGCATACCCAGGTGAAGACCACCCAGCGCTATGCTCACCTCAGCCATGACTCGCTGTTGTCGGCGGCGGACACGGCGGCCAGTGCAGTGCCGTGGGACCGTGAGGCGCGGGAAGCCGGTGAGAAGGAGAAGGCCTTGCTGGGGACTAGCACCGAACGCCCGGCTCGGCTGCGGGCACTGCCACACGATGCCCCGCCCGGTCTGACGGTGTCACCGCCTCAAAGCGGGAACCACCGGACGGAGAGTCCTCAAAATAAAAAAAAGAAATCAGATAGATAGCATCAGGGCAGCCACGAGGGCTGCCCTTTTTGTGCGTCGGTTGAGGAGGCGAAGAATGGGATCAGTGCTTGTCTTCGACGCGCAGCGCCTGAACGGCAGCCACCGCTAGACCGGTGGCCTCGGCAATTTGCTCGTCGCTGAGCACACCCAGCTTGATCAGGTTTTGAGCGGTCGCACGCTTGGTCTTTTCAATCCCCGCCTGCTCACCTTCTTGGCGCTCTTTCTTCGCCCAATTCTCCAGATTTTCTGCCAACATGTCTTTATCCTCCACCAAACTGTTGAGCTGATCCAGGTTGACCTCAGCCCCGAGCCGCTGCAGATGACGCTTTAGCCAGCGAGTAATGATCGCGTCGATGCGGTCCTTGTTGGGGTCGGCCTGAATGATCGCCACGATCCGATCCACGGCCTGCTGCAGCCCTTTCCTGTCCGTAGACGCTTTCTCGATGCTGAACACCCCACTCAGCGGTGTCTGGCGCAGCCCCAAGTCTTCGTCAGTGTAGCGCCCTTCATCGATTAGATAGTAACGCAGGTGTGGCTGATAGACCCGCAGGAACGTCGGGGGTTCCGGTTGCACCATGTCGTACACGTCCTGTTGGGCGGTCCACCGTTCCGAGCCGTTGTAGAGCACGATCGGCAGCACCGGCGGCAGACCATTACCCGGCGTGGTGACCTGGGTCTTGAGCAGGTGATCGTAGAAGCAGGCCACGTAGTGCATCAGCCGGATCGGCATAGTGCGATCCACCGAGGACTGGAACTCCAGCAGAATGTACAGGAACACCCGCTGGGTGACGCCCTGCCAGGTGACCTCCACCGACCACACCACGTCCTCGAATTTTTCCTCGAACAGCGGCGTGATGTAGTTGCCGCTGTGGTTCTTGAGGGTCGAGAAGTCCATCAGCTCGGCGATCTCGCCAGGCGCGAAGCCCTCGATCAGCTGCTGGACAAACTCGGGGTAGCTGAACAGCTCCTTGTAGCCGGTATCGTGATGGTTGCTGGCCATGCGCTCTCCTGTCTCAGGTTGAACATTTTACCATATCCCTCACTTTTCAAATGCTTTTCCCCCTCATTCCATCCCCCAGCTACGTAAATAAAAATAGCGCCCGTCAAGGTGCCCCACCCCACGGCGCCGGTCGGGGCAGCCGTGAGGCAGGGAGTTTGTGCGTCGGTTTTACAGCCACCCCCGCTCGGCAAACGAGGCATAGCCTTCGTGGCCGACCACCACATGATCCAGAACGCGGATATCCACCAGGCCCAGCGCTTCCTTGAGCCGCTGGGTGATGCGTCGGTCGGCATCGCTGGGCTCGGGGTCGCCGCTGGGGTGGTTGTGAACCAGGATCACCGCGGCGGCGTTGTGGGCGATGGCGTGCTTGATCACTTCACGGGGATAGACGCTGGCCGAATCGAGGGTGCCTCGGAACAGCTCATCGAAGGCGATCAGCCGGTGCTGGGTGTCCAGGCAGAGCATCCCGAAGACCTCGTGGGGGTAATCGAGCATCAGGGTCTGCAGGCAGCGGTGGACTTCCTCGGGGCGGCCGAGCGGGTTGCCCTTGCGCAGTCGCTTCTGGGCGATCAGCTTGGCCAGGTTCAATAGCTGAGTGTCGGTGATGTCGCCATTGACCCGGTAGGTACCGGGCTCCTCCCCGGCCCTCAGTTGGGGGAATCCCGAGTCGGGTAGGCATGTTGTCGCTGAGGTCATGATCGGTCTCCTTGTCGGTTATCGGATTCAGGCGGCGGCCGTTGCGCCCTTGAGTTCGGCGAAGCGCTCGGTGAGCGTCCACAGCGCCCGGTTGAGACGCACGTCTTCGGTGACGCTGTTGATGGGGCGTGTGCGGGTGGCCCGGCCTGACTGGGAGCGCCCGCGCAGCCCGCCCTTGAAGAGGTTTTCCTGGGTGCGGTTGAACACGCTCCACAGCGAGCCGTTGGCATCCTCGCTGCGTCTGGCTTCGAGAATGTCCCCCGGCTGCACGGGACTTGATTGCTGCCAGTCGTCGCCGTAGCGAAGCGACAATGCGGCCTCGGCAAACAGCTGGGCTTCGCCCTGGCTGACCAGCGTGGATCGGAAGGCTTCGACGCCTTCGGCAATCCGCGGTACCTGATGGCTGAGCTGGATCGAGCCATCGAGGATCGCGTCGACGATCTGCTTGCCGTGGCGCACACGGATACCGCCCACGTCACCCACCGGCGTGACCATGCCGTTGAGGCAGATCAGCCGGAACAGACCCAGGTCGAGCTGAAACGCCGCGGTGCGGTCGTGGCTGTTGGTGAGGACCAGTTCGGTGACGCTATCCCCTACCGCGATCTGGCGGTCGGGGTCCTGACGAAAGCGGATCAGGTGCCGGGCCACGCTCTGGCGCTCGGCCTGGCGGACATGGGTTTGTTGGGCGCGTACCGGATACCAGCCCTCGGCTTGCAGGGCATCGACCACGTTGATGGTGGGTACGAAGCCATAGCGCTCGGACACGGCTTGATCGGGCTGGCTGGCAAAGATGGCGGGCGCTGCGCGATGCAGCTGGTCGTGAGTGAGAATGCGCATGGTGAGTCTCCTTGTCGTCAGCCACGGCATAACGGCCCGCGCCTTCAAGGGCAGCGGGCGTCGTCGGTGCGGTGGCGTGGGGGTGATTCGAAACGGGGGTGATTCGAGAGCGGGTTAAGTCGGGAACGGTTGAGAGCAAGATCCCGTGTTGCACGGTGAAACGGCTATCGTCAGAAGTCAGGCCCGTTTGGCCTGGCGGGGTTGGGATTGCTGGCTATTGCCCGTCGCCGGTTCGGGTAATTCCGCTTTTAGGTGAGTGTCTTCCTGACCTGCCGGTTCGGCCTTGCCCTGCTGCTGGCTCTTGGCCTGCAGCTTGTCGGCTAGAGTCAGCGGGGCGTTGGCGTCCTGTCCGCCCGGTGGGTGTTGGGGCGCGTCGGGGTAGAACTCTGCCACGACCTCGGCGGATTCCTCGGCGCTATCCTCGAACGCGCCATTGGCGAAGCCGGCCTTGGCGGCCCGATCCAGGGCTTTCTGGTCGAAGCCGCTCTGCTGACGCTCGCCATCCAGGCGTTGCGCCTCTGAAAGCGTTTCTTCCAGCGTCCAACCCTCGCGCAGGGTGATGTCGACGTAGAAGATCGCGGTGCCCCGGCTCTGGCGGGTGGACTTGCCGCGCAGCCGAAGCTCCAACGGTAAACACGCTAGCCGGTTGCCGGAAATCGCCTTGAAGTAGGCGAGTCGCGCGGCGAGCGTGCGAATCGAGTTGAAGCCGGTGGTGCGGAAGATGAAGCTGCCCAGCGGGTCGTCATCGCCGATCAGCACATTGAGCCGCCCATAGGGCTTGCAGGCCCCGCCCTGGGCGAGTGGGCAGCCGTCCGGTGAGGGGCAGTCCAGTGTCTCCATCCCGTCGCGGGTGCGCCGCTTGCACTGCTCGCCGTCGCCCACGCACAAGGGGCGGGCGGTCTGACGGTCGAACAGCGCGTACTCGGCACGCAGGTTGAGATCGGGGTCGTTGAACAGTAGCCGGATGGGGAGTCGGCGGAGCTTGCCTTCCTGCTCGCTGCGCAGCTGCTCGTCCAGCGGGTGGCGTATCCAGCCCTCCTTGGTCTGGAGCTGTGAGGTCAGGGTGAACTGGTCGTCCTTCTGGGGCAGGCGCTTGCCGTTATTCTCGACCACCCTGCCGATGGTGATCCGCCCCAGAATCGGCGGGGTGATGGCCAAGCCTTTCAACATGATGGCACTCCTTAATGAGTCATTGACGGACTAACTCGCTGCCCTACAACGAAAAACGCCCCAGACGGCCGAGAGAGCCGTGCTGAGGCGTGTTCATGGTGGCGGTGTGGGATTGATGCGGTTCGAAAGAATCTCGGCGTACCGACGCACTGCGAGGGGCTACTGTCGCACTACGAAGCGCCGTGAGCCGGGATGCGAGCGAAGGTAGGTCGCGCACAGTTCTGGATGGTCTTGCTGCAGTGCTTTGGTATCCAGACGGTTGACCGGCGCGGTCTGCTTCCAGCTCAGGCTACCGCTGGGGAACGTGGCCAGGGTGGCGGTGCCCATGGCCTGCTGCAGGCGGTGCTTGAGCCGCAGTTCCGCCTTCTTGGCGTCGTCTAGGGTCTGGCGCACCTGCTGCAGGTCGATGAATGCCTGGCTGAGCATCACGTCATGACTCAGGTCGATGGTCTCGCCATCATCCTGGGGAAACAGCGCCCGCAGGGCCCGGTCGGCCGAGTCACTGCCATCCGCCGGGGGTGGCGTGTCACGCTCGACGTAATCCCAGAACTGGCGTTCCAGGGCGATGAGTTGTTCGATCATCGCCTCGTCACGCTCGATGCGATGGATCTGCAGCTCATGGCCGCCCAACAGCACGGCCACATCGGCCGCCTGCTGGCCGGTGACGGCCAACTGGTGCATCACCTGCAGCTGGACGTACTCGGGCACGCCCTCCTTCCACAGCCGCGCACCGAATAGCCCGGCGGTCTTGCACTCGAGGATCTGCACGGCGTCGTTGCCCACGACTTCGCGATCCAGGTTGGCAAGCATCCAGGGATGCTCGACATGCTGCAGGATGGCGTTGACCCGCTGTACCCGGTAACCGGTGTGCCGGGCGTAATGATCGGCGACCAGAGGTTCGAGCACCTGGCCCCAATGCAGCGGACTGGTCAGGCTGTCTTCCGCCGATGGTTCCCGGTGGGTGTCGGTCCGCTCGGTCTTCTCCATCCATAGTTCGAGTTGGGACTTGTAAGGGTTGAGGCCCACCGCCGCCGCGGCATCCGAGCTGCCGATCCCGCTCTGACGGATCGCCAGCCAGGCGCTGCGATCCAGGGCGCGGGTATCGACCAGACGTCGCGCTTGCTCCCGATAACGACGTTGAGGAGCCGGAGGACGCTTGACGCGCGCATCACGGCTGACTGGCGCGGGCATGCCACTCTGCTCGATGGCGTCCAATACCGAGGCGGTCACGCTGCCGGGTTTGGCCTTGGCGGACAGCTGGATGGTCGCCGCCTCGGCGTCGGCGGCGTCCTGCTCCGCCTGATCAAGCGGAAACAACACGGTGCGCTTCACCGGCTCGGCAGACGCTGGGGACGACGGGGTGTGAGAGTAGGTGTTCTGGCTCATGGTCAATCTCCTGAAGGGCAGACACGGTCTGTCGGACACGGCATAACGGCCCGCTCCCTCGAAGGAAGCGGGCTGGGCCGTGAATGAGATGAAAGCGAACGAAAGATGGGAGACGGTGGGGTCGCCGCCGAGGCGGGTCACACAGCGTGGGGCCGAAAGGTGCGGCCACAGCCATGGCAGGCGTAGTTATCGAGCACCTGCGTATCGAGCTGCTTGCCGAGACGGGCACCGGCGACACCGCCGGCCGTACCACCAATCAAGCCACCGAAGACTGCCCCGGTGAGACTGCCGACGGTAATACCCACCGGCCCGGCCCAGGCACCCGCCAGGGCACCAGCCTCGGCGCCGCTGAGCGCTCCGGCCGCCCCGCTGGCCGTTCCCGCCGCACACCCGATACTGCCGCCGACTTGTCGTCCTCGGTGACGCGGGTGGATGCGATGCGAACCGCAGTTCGGACACGTAATCGACATCGGCTTACCTCCTGAAAGATGGATTGAGTGCATCGATCGAAGCCAGTGCTTCCCGGCTTCAGGGAGGTAGTACAGGGCTGAGATTTTTTTGAATCGTTTCCGCTATCCGTCAGGGCCGGTCCGTGACTGACGGAAAATCCCGGGATTATGCCCGGGCCGAAAGCGACTCCGGCGATGACGTATTATTTGACAGACCGTTGGCATCCCATGAGCGTCATGCGGCGTAACGCATTGCTCATGGAAAGTTTTTAGAGCTCGGGCCCGACAACGATCCCCGGTACGTCCGGGGCTTTGGCGTCATTATCCCCAGTCCTTCCGGGGCACACGGATAAGCTGCCATGACGGGTAAGTAATATACCTCAATCGACTTGACTATAACCCTTCAAGAGACGACCTAATAACCCCATCAACTCTCTGGATAACTCAATCCCTGAAAGCGGATTGATCCAGCCATTACGTACCGTCATGGGACACGACCCATGACACATCCTTGAAATCACGCCCTCCCTCCTGAGGGCGTTAAGCAAATCCGCCCCTGATTCAATATCGCGTCAATGCCACAGGCTTGACGCATCTTCCTGCACGTCACAAGGAAAGCACCCATGTTTCAATCACAGCCCAAGCGCCATCCCCTGTACACCAAACTGAACTGTTACTACGACTCGTACTATCGGGGCTTTGAAGTGAATCAACACGATAAGGCCCCTTTGATCGAGAACTACCTGGAACGAAGTCTGCTGATACAAACCCGCGCGCTTGCGCATTACAATCGGGTGCTGGCTTTTCGTATTGATCTGCGCTTTCCAGACTGGATGACCGCCTTCGAGCTTACCAATGACAATGTCGTTCTCAGCGCCTTCTTCCGCCATTTGAATGCAGAGCTGGTCAAGGCCGGCACGAAATACACCACGGTATTGCGCTATGTGTGGTGCCGGGAGCAGCACCATAGCGACAAGCCGCATTACCACCTCATGATGTACGTGAACTACGACGCCTACTATCAACTGGGCAGATTGAGGCCCTCGGAAGGCGGCGGATACGAAGGGCGAGGCCTGTATCATCAAATCGCACGCGCCTGGGCCAGGGCGCTGGGTTATCTGTCCTGCGACGTCGAAGGCCTGGTTCAGGTCGGCGAAAACCCCATCACGGGCTATCCCTACACGGCTTGCCTGCATCGCGACGACTTCATGGGCCAGGAAGAAGCGGTCTTCAATCTCAGCTACCTGTGCAAGGCGCACACCAAGCCCTTCCAACAAGGCGTGCATGTGTTCGGAACGAGCCGCAGTTAACCCATGACAGGGCACGGTAGCGCTGTGCCCTTTCCCTTCCCAGGAGAGCTCCCATGGACAGTCTTGCCGATCGCTGGCTACGCAATTACGAAGCCGAAAACCCCCAAACCGTAGCCGCTTATCGCCAGCCTCCGCGTAACCTACCCCCTCCGGAAGCGCCGCTCTTTTCCAGCAGGCTGGCCACAGGCCCCACGACACATGCGCCCATCCCGGCCTCGGCAACGCCGAGCGAGACGCACCGCTCCCAGGACATTCACGCCCTGCTCCAGGCCGCCATCCGCCTGCGACGGTCGCGGGGCGATACCCAGGCCGCCTTCGCCTATCGGCTGGGGGTCAACGTGCGCACCTGGCAGGAGTGGGAGCAGGGGCGCCGGTGCCCCTCGGGCCCCGCGCGGGCCCTGCTGGAACGGGGACTCAAGGAGCTGAGTCCGGGTCGCCCGGAGTAACCCGCCGAGCCTTGTGCGCCACGTCATCTCGGAAGGCATGGCTGCAGCCTCGGGGGATGCTCAACACCTGCGGGACGCTTCGACGACAGTGCTGGCGAGCAATGCGTCGCGGCCAGTTCGACGAGCGACAAGTCAATAAAACAGCAGTTATAACCTCTAAATCCATGCGAATCGTGCTAGGGTTCGCATGATTCGCACGGTTTTGGGGGTTATATGGATAGTTATAACGAGTCAGCGATGGATAGTGGGGTGCCCGCACTAGACACGTCAGAGGCGTTGGCTGATGCCACCTCGCTTGATCGACATGACCTCCCGAGCATCGGGGAACGTTGGCCGCATTACCGCGAGAACTCTCTGTTGGAGGGGGCGGCCATCACAGCCAGCGACCATGTCCAGGTCGCTTACGACATGGCGGTCTCGTCCGCTCTCGGCGTCATGTCAGCTGCCTGCCAGGGCCTGGTCGATGTCACTTACCCCAACAATCACGTCGTGCCAACCTCGTTGATGATGTTGACCATTGCGGAGAGTGGCGATCGGAAAACCGCCGTGGACAACGTGTTCTGCGAGCCACTCAAGGCATTCGAGAAGCTCAAGGAGATCGAGAACCGACAGGCCCGCGCCCATTATCAGCGCGAACTCAACAACTGGAAGCTCAAGGAGAAAGCTCTCAACAAGGCGTTGTCCAAGCGATTCCAGGCCGGGGACGAAACCGAAAGCATCGAAGCCGCGCTGCATGAACTGGATGCCCAGCGCCCCCAACCGCCGACCAACTATAAGTTGATCTATAACAACACGACGCCCAGCGCCCTAGCGTTCGGCATGCACGAAAACATGCCGCTGGCTTTCCTGCTATCTGATGAAGCCGGTTCCTTGCTGCAGGGCCAGGCCTTGAGGGATTTATATCTTTTCAACTCGCTTTGGAGCGGTTCGGATATCACGGTAGACCGTCGCACCAGTGAAAGCTTCATTCTCAGCGATTCTCGCCTATCTGCTTCCTTAATGGTCCAGCCGGCCATCCTGAAACGCTTCATGGACAAGCGCGGCGATGAGGCTCATGACAGCGGTTTCTTCGCACGCTTCCTCGTCTCATATCCAGAGCCGCAACTCGAAAGTCAAGAAAACCTCAGCAGCCCGATTACTGGGGACGATATCGACCGGTTTCAGGCACGTGTACATGAACGGCTGGAGATGTCCATTCGAGCTATTGAGGAGGGACGACCGAAAACCAAACTTGAATTTACAGCTGCTGCAACATCCTTGTGGAAAAAACTTTATACGCACATTCATCGGGAACGGCGACAGGACCGTTTATATGCCCATGCTCGCAGCCATGCCGGGAAACTGATGGACAACATCTCTCGAGTCGCAGCCATCGTTCACACTTTCGAAAACGAAAATTACGAGTCAAAAATTTCCTCCGAAGACTTGCTTTATGCGTATAGCCTTTGTCGGCATTACTCACGCAATTACCTGACTTACATCGCAGGCGATCCTAAAGTAGTTCGGCTAGCCAACATGCTGGTACGTGCCATCCGTAAATATGGCTTTCGTAACGCGAACATCGCCCCGGGAATCTATACATTCAGCAGATCCGACATTACCAAGAATGCTAATCAAGACCTTCGCAAGCATGAAAATATCGAAGACGCCTTGAAACTACTCACCAGGCTCGGTCATATCCGAGCATATTCTGATCGCGGAGGCCAGAACTATGAGTTGCGGGAAGTCATCACACTCAAGGGAGGCCAAGAGCCCGAGATTAAAAACGGCGAAGAATATTACGTTGAAGAACTCCCCAGATTCAGCGAGCAAGAAACATACCATGTACGGTGGGGAAGCGGGTACCGACTCCCTCCGGCGCCCAGCCAAGGAAATCAAGGTATTTAAGCATGCCGCAAGCGGCTTCAGCGACCCAGTTCCGCCCAGGGATTGTCACCGCTAACAAACGCCTTCAGCTCCTGCTGCAAGGCGTTGGCAACCAGTGTCCAGCCTTGGTTTGCTGCCGCCACCCGCAGTGTCGGGGGACAGGGGTCAGCCTTGTCCCGCTCCCACGTCACCACGGAGTGGATAAAGCGGCGCAGCCAGGGAAAATCGGCCTCCATCGGCACCAAGGGACGGCCCAGCAGCAACGCCTCCCGTGACCGGTACGCCTCCCCCTGGAGCCGGTCGAACGGCTTCCAGTTGGCACAGACGAAGTGATTGTTGAGCGCAGCCTCCCGGAAAGCCGTGACTTCCGGCTGCGAGGTCCACTGCATGGCCACGACACGCCAGTCAGGTTGCGCACTGACGTCCAGGAAATATTGCGGATGCTGGATCGTTGCACGGGCCAGACGATCGTATGCCGCCTGCAATGTCGTGCAATGGCGGATCATGTCCCGCACCTGCGCGGGGCGGACGTGCGTCTGGTAACTGACGGGGGCGTTGGAAATCTTCATGGATGACAGGATGCCCTACTTCCCACCCTGCTGCACCGCGCTTACCAGGTCGAAATAGGCCCGCTCGGCATCGCCCTCCTCGACATTGGCATCGATGAAGTCGTCCAGGGCATCACAGATCGCGATGGCTTCCGGTGAATCACCCAGCCGTTCGACCCAGTCGGCGTACAGGGCCCGTAGCGCGTCGTAATCTGCCTGGCCCATCGACTCGAACAGCAGGTGCTCGTAACCCGCCAGCGTGGCCAGCAGCGCCTCGCGGGTCTCGGGAGGGATCGGGGCCGCATCGGGGCCCTGGGCATCGGGGAAGTCGGTCATGGCGCCATGATAGCAGCCTGCAGCGGCCTGTGGGCCGCCTTTATGCTGTCAGTAGGAGTACGGGAAGGTAACGGCATAAAGCGCCGCACGGGGCGGCATGGGCAATCGTCACAGGAAACACCGCTCGGACGACGAGAAGCTCGGAGCGGCTTGTATGGCGTCGCCCGTTCCTCGCCAGAGACCCGGCGCCGCTAAAAGCCAATCAGTCGATTCAGGTTCTTCGGCTGCAGGATCGAATCCAGCGCGTCCCCAATATCCGGGTTCAGCTTCACCACGGCGCACTTCAACTCGCCCACCGAGGTGGCCCACAGCCGCTTGTAGGGGTGACTGCCCGCGCCCAGACAGAGCACACCGCGCTCGGCATAGGTGCGCTCGACCAGATGGGCCAGCAGGATCTTGGCCGGGGAGTAACGGGCATAGTCGGGATCGAAGCCGGTGAGGAAGAAATTCCGACGCCCCTTGTGACAGAAGCTCAGTCCCAGGGCGATGGGATGGTCATCGAACAGCACACTGGCCAGTTCGGCCTGGCCGCCGGACACAAGACTCGAAACCAGGTGGCGGATATACGCCGGCCACTGCGGGAGGCTGGCGTGAACCAGCTTGTCGCCGAAACGCGCCTGGCTCATACGGCACAGCGTGTCGATCCGTGAGGCGTTTGCCGGATCGCCGGCATTGGTGAACGTCACGCGCAAGTCGCCCTGCCGACTCAGGCGCCGTTCGTTGTAGCGCGCATCGGCCAGCGCCTTCGACGAACGCGTGCGGGCATAGTCATCGAAGGACTGCAGCCGAGTGTCGACGGTGTGCGCATTGCCATGATAACGCCAGGCCAGCAGCGAGGCGGTGCGCCCCAGGTCTTCCAGCAAGGCAAGATACAACGGCGACTGCTCGTGCAGCGGGCCGAGAAACACCAGGTCGACACCGAGTTGGCGTCGCAGCACCTGGCCGAGCAGCAGGCTCAGCACGTCACGCCGCCGTTCATCGAGGACGGCATACTCCACATAGGGCAGAAACGGCACACCGACCGGCTTGCAGGCCCGGTAGCGCTGCTCTCCCGTCGTCAGGGTAAAAACCTGCAACGGGAACACGCCACACAGCTCGCCACTGTCGCGGTCGCGGATGGCGACCACGAACCACTGCGCAGGCTGGAAGAAGGATAGATACGCCCGGGTGTAACCGGCGGTGGCGAACCAGTCGAGCGACGTGGCCAGTCGAGCCGAGAGTGCCCGCCACTCGGGTACCAAGGCATCCAGCGCATCCCTGTGCTGAATCAATTGGAATACTAGAGGCATGTTTAATGTTCTTGGAATCTTGAGCAGAGGCCTTTCATTTGCCGAAAAGCACTGGATTCAATTATAAAAATGGAAGATTAACCTCCTGACCTTTTAAAAATCGAGTGACCAATCACACGAAGCCCAGTATTTATTTTCTTTTTGCCTTGAGGACAACCCAAGGCGTCGGTCCTTCACGCATTTCCCAGACCATGAGCAATTGATCCAGATTGGAAAGACCCGGGTACCATTCTGGAGACCATTCCAAAACCCTATCATTGTGGTCATTCACGATTTTTACGTCATGACTATTTTTAAACCTATCGGCTAGCAATGTTGACAACCCACGATAATAGCAGTCATACGCTTCCACAATCACATCTAGATTTTTCAGGTTAGGGTAAGCTTCGGGATCTAGAAGCTCTTTTTCCGCCCCCTCAATATCGCAAATAATCAAAGTCTCACGAGGCGCAAGCTCAGAAAACCTCTCACCGTTAAAAACGCCTTCAACAAAAACTCTCTGCTCCACACCATTTTTAACCGCCAAGGCATGACATGCTTTTTGAGCTTTTGGATTAATATCATGAGCATAGACTTTAGCCTGTGGCAATTTTTTAGCCAGCCCCACTGCATAATAACCTTCAGCGCAGCCTATATCCACAACCGTAGTGTAACCTTCGCCCATAGCCTCTTTAATGAAGGGAGAAAGCTTTTGTTCATAGCATCCCATCAGCTTCGGCAAAATACATCCGTCTGCCTGCTCTAAGGTAAAATCAAGCCCGACCAGAGGCCCTGCCTTCACTTTACTATCGTAGTGCTTTAAATACTGCGCTTTAAGGAGGCTCAACCGCCAGGACAAAGAGAGCCGGAGGTTTTTAAAAAGTTTCTTCGGGGCATCATCCAAGCTGGAAAACTCAATATTATCGCCAATATACTGAAGAAACTTTTCGTGAACATTCTCTGGCGACCGCATTGAGTGCCTTGGCGTTTTTGCCATGGGCGTGATAGTGCCTGACTCAAGCTGTTTATGCTTTATCACCGCATATTGATCAGAGCCACCGGCGGCCTGCTTCCCGACCAATGGCGCCAAGGCTTTCATCAGGCGTCCAACACTGGTCTCGATACGATGGTGCTTGCCCTGCTCAAAAGCACGAGCAACGTACTGCCGATATGCCGTATCATCATCGTAGAAATCCTCGATACGCTGCAGGAGCGGTTCCAGGAGGTCGGCCTTGGGCAGCTTGGTGAAGGGCTTTTCGTAGCACTCCGCAGGGAAGGTAATTTTCAGGCCGGCATCACCAATGACTTCCGGCAAGCCACCACGGTTGGTCACTATGGCCGGGATACCGTTCATCATGGCCTCAGCCGCTACACGACCAAAGCTTTCCCACCATAAACTCGGTGCCAACAGCAAACGTGCTCGGCCATAGATGGGTCGCATGTCGTCAGTGTTGGGGGTCACGATCACGTTATCCAGCGACTCTCGAGTGTCGCCCATCATCCTGGTGACTTGCTGGACCAGGACACGCCAGTTTCCACGCGATTCGACGACCTCGAAGAGGATATCAGGGCGGCGCTTTTCCAGCATCACGGCCATCTGAATGACGACACCCGCCCCTTTTTGCAGAGAAGGATTTACAAGCAGTAGATGTTTTCTCTCATGCTGCTCGGCAACAACAAGGCCTGGATCAATAAAGGCCCCAACCGGAACTGGAGAAAACCCTTGCGTCTCCTTGTACATATCAGCGGTCGCCTGGCTATCGGTAATGATCAGGTCAACATCACGACACCAGCGTGTTCCCTGATAATTACCGTTGGCCAAGTAAGCAACCGCGGGTATACCACGTGCATGCGCTTCGTCGGAGATCAGCATGTCCAACGTCTGACCACCGTAAAAGTATACCAGGTCAGGTTTGAACTCCTTCAACGCCTTGATATACAAACCGTACCAGGTGCCCTCCTCCTGGGCGGTCATCTGATTGCGAACGATGCTCCGAGTTGCCACCAGATGGTGCGTCAGGACACCATCGTTCACCTTGATGACCTTGTTGTGCTTTTCCTCGATGGTTTTCCAGTGATCCCGCAGCCGGAACGTGCCTTTCTCGGAATCGAAGATCGTGGCGCCGATCACCATGACCTCATAGCCATTTTTCGCGAGCTGAATCAGCATTTCGCGCACGGCCATCGAAGCACCGCTGGCCGTATCCAGCAAGCAGAACGGATTGGCCCAGAGCAGACGCGGCTTGCGCTGGAGGGAAGGGGTAGGAGTTGCCATATACAACCAAGGATCCATGATCGTGGAAGAAAAAACCCCCGACCTGAGCCGGGGGTTCTGTGCTTCACCTATTCAAGAATAGGCATCTTGCCTCTGGGCAAAAAGATTATGCGAGAGCGAGATCGCCTGAAGCATAAGTGAAGTCATCCGCAGAGAATTGGCCAACCAGATTGATCTGTAGATCCGCAGTAGTACTGCTGCTGCCAGAGGTGTCCAAGTCCACAGTCAGGGTGGTCACATCAGCATCCGAATCATAGAACACGGCAATGCCGTTATCCACAGACCCAGAAGCAGTGCTGACATCGCTGATTGTCAGCGTGACTGCACTACCATTGGTGAACTCAATGACATCGCCAGCACTGAAGTCCTGAATAGTGTCTTCATCATCAGTATCACTACCACTGCCAGAAGCGAAAGTGGAAGCGAACTGGAAGGTATCGTCACCTTCACCGCCGGTCAGATTATCCGCACCGCCAGAGCCGGTGATGGTGTCATCGCCCTGAGTACCCACGATGGTGTCAGCGTTGCTGGAACCAGTGATGGAAGCAGTGGCATTGCTGCCCACGGTGTTGTTCAGGCTGATGCCGGACAGGTCGACGCTGCCACCCTTCACTTCCAGAGTCGCACCACCGTCTTCGCTGGAGACGGACAGCTCCTGGCCGTTCAGCTGGTCGGCTGCGAAGCTAGCATTGCCGGAGCCACCGATTTCGATAGCCTCAAGACCGGTGATTTCGACGGAAGAAGCGTCAGAAAGGTCTGCACCAGCTGCCATCTTCAGGGTGTCGTTACCCTCGCCGAAGGCCAGAGTCAGGTCGCCTGAGGCGCTACCACTACCAACACTCACTTCGACAACATCGTCACCGGCGCCCAGGTTGGCGGCGACAGTACCAACTGAGTCATCACTCAGTTTCAGCGTGTCAGCGCCGTCGGCACCGACGACAGAGACTTCACCATTAGTATCAACCTTACCCAGATCGACAGTGTTATCACCGCCGGCGAAGGAGACTCCTACCGTGCCGGAAGTACCGCCGGAGAAAGTCACTTCATCATCGCCTGCTTGACCAGAGTAGGTCTTGTCGCCAGATGCACTGGTGAACTCGATGACGTTGTCACCCTGACCGCCGGCAATTTCCTGGCCGCCAGATGCTGCAGAGGTCAGATCCAAGGCACCGTCCAGCGCAGAGGCGTCGAGAACAGTAGCCGAATCGCCATTGGTGACAGTGACATCACCCGCGCCGGCCAGCGTCAGGTTGGAGCCGGACAGCGCATCGATGGTGGCGCCATCTTCGACGTTGACGTCGAGCGCGACGCTGCTGCCAGTCAGAGAAGTCACAGAAGCATCGCTGGCAGACAGGTTCAGCTCGGCGGCCGCCAGGTTAGAGAAGCTCAGCGTACCGACAGACGCGAGTGCAGAAGCAACCGTCGCGGTGTTGGTGGCTTCAGCGCCAGATACAGTCATGCCGCTCTGCGCCTTGGACAGTTCGACATTTGCACCGCCAGCAACTTCCAGAGTGCTACCTGAGCCTGAGTAGTCGAGGTCAACAGCAACATCGATGGTGTTGACATCCCAGTTACTGGCATCGATTGAGATTGCACCAGAGCCAGAAGCAAGGCTATCCAGAGCAATAGTATCAACTCCAGAAATCTCATCAGCACTGGCTGCAGTTGCTTCAGCATTCAGCGTGATAACACCTTCGCCGTCACCAACGATGGTATTGACAGAGCTATTTTCAGTCAGATCGATAGCCGCATCAGCAGTGGCAGTCAGGTTCAGGTCAGTTGCACCGGAAACATCCAGGGCTACATCACCGTTGGCGGTGACATTTGCTGTATCGCCAGCAGAAACAGTGACATCGACAGTTTCAGCAGCACCTGCGTCGACGTTGCCCGCTTCCAGGCCAGTAACGGTCAGATCGGTGACATTCTCGCCAGCTACGACATTATTGTCGCCAGCATGCTTGACTTCGAACTCGCCGTTGAAGCCCAGCTTGCTGCTGGAACCGGTGATGGTGGCACCCGTGGTGCTGTCGGCGTCGAAAGCCGCACCGGTGAACACGTCGAGGTCAAGGTTGACGTTCTCGATGTTCAGCAGAGTCGCCGCACCCGCCGTCTTGTTGGCGTTGGTGATAACGGCGTTCAGGGTGTCGTTGTCGGTAGTGCTCTGGTCGAGCAGCTGGTCATTAGCACCCAGCGTGCCAGCGTCGGCGGTGAAGGTGTCGTTCATCTCGGTGCCGAAGAACTGGTCGTCACCTGCAGTGAGCGTGAAGGTTTCGCCAGCAGCACCCGCTGCATCAACGACGGCCTTGGCGTCGTCGACATTGTAGGAACCTTCGGCACCGTTGTTTTCGGTGTAGGTGGAGGCAGCCTGGACCTTGGCGGCAAAGGCTTCCTTGTCCGAGCCCTGGGCGCCGTTCTGAATGTCGAGAGCGATTTCAGCCAGGGTGCTCTGGCCGGAGCTCAGCATGTTGGTGTAGAAGTCCAGACCGGCCTGTTCGGCATCGCGGTTGAACATCTGCTGGTAGAGGTTGTTGACCAGCTGCTGATCGGTCAGTGAACCGAACACGTCCTGGTATTCCTGGGAGTCGCCGAAGGCATTGACGATCGCGGACTGGCCTTCTGCATCGGCGCGATCAGCCCAGTACTGCAGGCCACCGCTTTCGGCAGGACGTCCGTAGTAGGACACATAAAGCTGCTGTACGAAGTCCAGAGATGCTTGTGTTGCCATGGGACTATAGTCTCCTTGCGTTTTCAAAGCCGGCGGCCTAGTAACGCCGGCCGTCTACACTGTTGAGCGCTCGAGCTCTGCTCAGTGAGCCACTCCCGTTACAGTGATTCGTGTTGTTGTGACGCTTGCTTCCCTTATTAGCCACCACTCCACCCCACCGAACGGGTGCGGTTAGCGGCCAATGTAATGACGAATTTCCAATCAAGTCAACGCGCAAACCCGACGAATAGGGCATCAAACCTTGCGCTGTTTGTGGCATGCCTTTCAGCAGTGTCCGCGAATCGCGGCTCTGAATGGCATCCCACGATTTGCAAGGCTAGCGCATTATCTCGGCCTTGGCGAGAGTGAATGCTTACTTTTTTAACCTTTGCGGATGACTCTTCAAGGCATTGATATGAAAGAAAAAATAGCACCAACTTCACATCGGCGCAGCCATCCAGCCTGCCCTGGCGCCCCCACGAGTGCAAAAAGTCCATGATGTTTATTAATCGTCAAATCACCGCCTCCCCTTTTGACACAATGCCAAAAGACGAAGTGACCACTAACCGCGTTGCAAATATTGACCTGCATCACGACTTTGCCTCTTAGAGGCAAAGTCGTGAATGATACAAGCACAATGAAATAACGCGATACTGTTCCGATATAAAAAGCCAACCCTGCAGCTCACCATCACCGACAAGTCATTGCTGTCTCAATGATCTGGCCATTTCAACGGCTTTTACCGGATCGCCGGCAGCGGCGCGCCATAAAAAGTGCCGATACCCTGTCAGGTATCGGCACGGAGGGACATTTCTTTAGCCGGGCTCAGGCTTGAGTGATGGCCTCGACCAATGGGCGGACGGCGGCCTGCCAGGAGAACTGGCGCTCGGTAAGCTCACGCGCCCGGGCCACCCGCGCCTGGCGCTCGTCGTCACCGGCATCCAGCAATGCCCGCAGGGTATCGGCAAAGGCATCGGGCTCGGCGAGCCAGACGGCCTCGTCGGGGAAGTCCAGCCCGCGGTTGCCAAATGGCGTGGTGAGTACCGGCACGCCGCTGGCAGTGTAGTCAAGCATCTTCAGGTTGCTGCCGGAGCCGGCGAACATGGGATTGAGCGCCGCATCCACGCTGGCCAGCAGCACGCGCAGGGCCTCGTCGCTGACGCGCCCCAGGGCGCGCACGTTGGGCGGCAGATGGCGGAATTCGGGGCTGTCACAGAGGCTGCCGGCGAGCAGAAAGCCGACATCCGGGAGGCGCGGCGCCAGCCGCCGGCAGATGAAGTGCGCGGCCTGCAGGTTGGGGCCGTGCAGGCTGCCCAGGAACAGGGCCAGCGGGCGAGCCTGCACTAGGCGCTTCTGCCAGCGCCGGCGCGTGGCGACATCGATGAACGGCAGGTTCTCGAGCGCCGCGCAGTTGGGGATCTCGATGCCCTTATCGACGTCCATGCCGTACAGCTCGTGGAAGCGCGCAAGATCGCCCCGGGCGCAGACCACCACCCGGTCAGCCTCGCGGCAGGCCAGGCGCTCGGCCTCGTCGACCCAGCCGATCGCCTCTTCGGCGCGGCTGCCGCCCACGGCAACGGCCTCGCGACCGAGGATGTCGCGCTTGAGGTCGCCCTCGACGTTGTGCGCCTCGTAGAGCCAGGGGCCCCGGTAGTGGGCGCGCAGCGCATGAACCAGATAGGGATGGGCGCAGATCGCCAGCGTGGCGGTGCGGGCGTGCTGCTTGAGCGCGCCGATATACGCCTCGTTGGCCTGCCAGCCGTGAATGGCGGCGATGTCCGCCACCGAGGCCTTGAGCGCGCGGGTCAGCTCCAGTTGGCGGGCCTGCTGACGCGAGGTCAGCGGTATGCGGTGCTCGTAGAGGCCGGGGGCGATGCGCAGCTCGCGCGGGGTCGGGGTCTGCTCGTCGAGCACCAGCAGGGTGATGCGCACCCGCGCCGCCCGGGCCAGGTGGCGGTAAAGGTGGTACATGCGGTTCTGGCCGCCGCCCATCGGCGGGTAGACGGCGTAGGTGTTGAGTACCAGCCAGTGGCCCTGTGAGGTGTCCTCGTCATCATCCACCGGGGGACCCATGCGCTCGGCGGTTGCCGATCCCTCGGCGTCGGTCGTGGCGCTGTCATCGGCGGCGGGCACCGGCCCCCAGTCCGCCCCGCCCCGCCCGCGCAGCACCGGGAACGGCGGCGTGTCGTCCGTGGCCCTCTCCCCGGAATGCATCAGCCGTTCGACGGTGTCCGGCCAGTTGACATGCCGCACGGCCTGTCGGGCGCTGCGGCCCATGGCGATGGTGCGCTCGCGATCACCGGCGGCCTCGTCGAAGGCGGCGGCCAGCGCCTGGGGCTCGGGGGCCACGCTCCAGCCGGTCTCGCCGTGACGGACGAACTCGTTGACCCCGCCGGCATCACGGCAGGTGATCACCGCCTTGGCCGCGCCCATGGCCTCGACGGTGATCAGGCCGTAGTCCTCGTCGTACGGCAGGAACGGCACGGCCAGGGCATCGCGATACTGCTCGACGATCTCGCTGTCGCGCAGGAAGCCCTGGAAGCGTACCCGCGGGTCGGCGGCGGCGATCTCGCGCAGACGCTCTTCTTCGGGGCCGGTGCCGGCGATGCGCAGCTCGCAGTCGGCCCGGCTGGCCATGAAGCCGCGCAGTAGCAGCTCGATGCGCTTGGGGCCGTCGAGCCGGCTGACGGTGAAGAAGTAGTCGTGGTTGCGTCCCTCGAACACCGGCAGATCCGAGGGGTGGTGAACCACCTGCACCGGCACACCGGGGGGGAAGTAGTTCTCGCGGGCCACCACGTTGCGCGAGATGGCGTTGTAGCCGCGGATCGCCGGGGGGGCCAGGGCGATGCGGTCCAGGTGATGGACGATGGCGCGGGTCAATGGCCCGGGGAAATGCAGAAGTCCCCAGCGCATCTTGTCGCTGAGCCAGCGTCCTTCGCGCAGGCTGGCGACCCGGGCGAACAGCTCCGGCAACTGGGCGCGGTCGGGCCGGGCCTCGAGCAGGCGGCGCAGGGCGCGCATGTCCGGGTGGTGGCGCAGCGCGACGATGGCGCTGGCCCCCAGGGCGTTGGGCCAGGCGTGCGGCGAGAACGGGCTGTAGCAGGCGTGCTCGGGCAGCGGATAGGTGTCGTAGAGCCCGCGCAGGGTGTGCTGCAGGTAGACATGATGGTCGGGGTGCTCGACCATCCACGCCGGGTACTTGGTGGTGATGACGCGGTCGAAGTGGCTGACGTCGAGCGCGGCGAAGCGCGCGTAGCTGTCCATGAGCTCGTCGAAGTTGCGTTCGGGGCTGGGCAGCTTGATCAGCTCCATGGAGTGCTCGGTGAGCTGATTGACGTGGTGCTGCAGCCCCCACCAGAGCTTTTCCGCCCCGCCCACGGTGAAGGGCACCGAGCTGGGGGCGATGAGTGCAATCTTCATGCGCGTCCTTGACTGCCATGTGGCGCGGCCGGCTGCCGCGCGGTTTTTCCGGAATTGCGAAGCTACGGCGCCGTCAGCCCACCAGGCGGGCGACGACGTTGTCCCAGCTGATGCCCGCCTGGTGGTAGGCGGCCTGGCCGGCAAGGCCCATGTCGCGGCTGCGGGCGCGGTGTTGCCAGGCGTCGTCGATCGCCGCGGCGATCGCCTCGGGCTGCGGCTCGGTCACCCAGCCGGTCTCGCCGTGCTCGACGAAGGCCAGCGGGCCGCCGGAATCGGTGCAGGTGATCACCGGCTTGCCGGCGAGCATCGCCTCGAGGGTGACGTAGCCGTAGTCCTCGTCGAAGGGGCCGAAGAACACTGCTAGGGCATGGGCGTAGCAGGCGATCTTCTCGGCGTCGCTGATGCGCCCCATCAGCCGCACGCGGTCGCCGAGGCCGTGGCGCTCGATCAGGCGGGCGAAACGCTCCTGCTGGCCGCCCTCCCCGCCCAGCAGGATCTTGACCGGGCTGGTCAGGTGTCGAGCGGCCTCGATCAGCAGGTCCTGGCGCTTGAGGCTTTCCAGGCGGCTGGGATAGAAGACGTAGCCCCAGTCCTCGTCGTGGCGCAGGCGTTCGGCACCCGGCGGCGGGTGCGAGAGCGGCTCGGCGCTCAGGCCGTTGTAGGTGGCCAGCCGCTCGGCGACCCGCGGGGAGTTGGCGAAGAGCCGCTGGGCACGCGCCAGGTGACGCTCATCGTAGGCGTGTATGGCGCGGCGCAACTGACGCTGGGCGTCGTTGGCCGCGGCGTCGTCCCATAGCTCGTAGACGGCACGATGCTGATGCATGACCCAGACGGTGTGGTCGGGGTGGCTGATGCCGTAGGTGGGAAACTGCAGGCTGACCGCCTTGTCGATGGTCAGCCCGTTGGGCGCGGTGAAGTCCAGCGTCTCGGTGTAGTCCATGAGTCGCTGGATATCCGACTCGGGGCTGAAGCGAAACGGCAGGCGCAGGGTCTCGACACTGTGCCCGGCGCGCCGCAGGGCGTCCCCCACGCCCTGGATATGGGCCTCGGCCCCGCCGCTCATGAACGGCACGTGGGTCGCGGTCACCAGCACTCTCATGACGTGGCCTCCGGGCGCTCGGCGTCATGCCCGGCCGTGACCGGTTTGGCGTCCCCGTTCGTGGAGGCCGGCTCGTCGGCCTGCGCGGCGTCACTGATCGCGTCTTCGCTCACGGCGCTTACCCGGCACCCGACGACGGCGAAGTCCTGCGGGCCGCAGAGATGGCCGTTGACGCGTTCGGTCAAGGGATCGTCACCCGGCACCCTGGCTTCCTCGGGGTAGGGGTTGAAGCGCAGCACCTCGACATCGGCGAAGCCGTGGTACTGCAGCAGGAAGGTCATCGCCGTGGGCGTCAGCGGGTTGCGATGCGTGGGGTCGTGGTAGAAGGTGTGGCTGCCTACCAGCACATTCTCGGGGTTGGGCGTCTCGAGGATCAACACGCCCCCCGGGGCGAGCGCACGCTGGGCTTCGCTGACCAGGGTGTAGAGCGCATCAAACGGCAGATGCTCGGCGATGTGGAAGGCGCTGACCAGTGCCAGGCTGGCGTCGTCGCACTCCCGCAGCGCGCCGATGGCATCCTGCTGGCTGACCGACAGCCCCTGCTCGCGGCAATGGTCGATCATCGCGGTGTTGAGGTCGATGCCGTGGGGCTCGAAGCCTTCGTCGGCCAGCAGGCGCAGCCACTCGCCACGCCCGCACCCCAGGTCGAGCGCCCGGGTACCGGCCTGGCGCGCCTGGTCGAGCTGCGGCTGGTAATGGCGCAGGTGGGCGAAGATCTGTGCCTCGCTGCCGCGACAGGCATCCTCGAAGGCCAGGTAGTAGGCATCGAGCATGTCCTGCTGCCAACGCTCGGCCTGCTCGTCGTTCGGGGCCGGCGGTGTCGTGTCGGCAGGCGTCATCAACGTTTCCACGGCGCGGCGCTGCTGATGCAGCGCGCTGAACAGGGCCGGCACCGTACCCTCGGCAAGCCGGTCGAGTCGCCGCTGTAGCTCGTCCATGGTCTGATCGTGTCGGTCAAAGCGCTGCTGATGCTGGCGAAGTTGTTCCTGCTGCTGAACGAGCTGCTGCTGCTGCTGAACGAGCTGCTGCTGGCGCAGGTCGTCCATGTCCTCGATGACATCCGTGAACTGGCGCCGGGTCTCGAGCAGGATCGCGGTCTGGCGCGAGAGCTGGGCCCGGCGGCGGAACGACGGGCGCACGGCGATGGCGGTCACGCGGTAGGTGAACTGGATCACCGGGCGAGCGATACGCCCCAGGGTGCCCAGACGACCGGCGGCACGCAGCGGCAGTGTGGCGTAACGCTGGCCGCGCACGGCAACACCGCGCCGACGCATGCTGTCGCGGGCCTCGTCGCTCATCAGCATGGCGGCCAGCGCGTAGAAGCGCCCGGCCCGGGGCAGGAGCCGGCCATAGTAGTCCAGCCCTGACGAATCGGCCTCGCGCCCGACCAGCGTGCGGTAGGCCCGCTCGATGAAGGCCTCGTCCGAGAGGTCGGCGGCCATCAGCTCATGCCAGGCAGGGTGCTGCGGGTCCACGGGACCGCCGAGCTTCATGGGGTCATCGACGCTCAATGCCTGCAGGGCCTGATGGTATTCCGGTGCCGGCGGTTCGGTGCTTTCCTGCTGGTGCGGCAACTGCGCTGCCACCCGCTTTAGACGACCCACCAGAGCATCCAGGTCCTGATAGTCTTGTGTCATGTCATGCGTTCCTTGAATGACTGGTTTCCAGGTCAGCGGGGAGCGCCGAAAGCGTTTCGTTGGCCGTCACGTCGATGGGTAGACGACACACGCCGGAGAACAGATGTTGGCGGAACCCGGCGACCTCGAACTGCAGGTAGCTGTCGTGCCACCAGTAGCATTCGTCGAGGTGGTGTTCCCGCGAATGCAGTGCCACGGTCAGGGTGTACTTGCCCGGCGCGATATCGGCACGCACGGCAAGTTCGACACGACGACGCTCGCCGGCGGCCATGTCGAAGGTCCGCTCCAGCTGGAAGGTATTGACGCCGAAGATGTCCTGACCGAAGCGGTCACGAATCAACACGCCCAGCGAGATGTCGTCGACATCGCGAAAGGCCTCCAGGGTCAGCTCGACCCGCAGGGTTTCCCCACTGCCAAGCATACTGGAATGGCTGGCCTCGCCCCACAACCGGCCATCAACGACACTGACCGCGCCGTTGCCGTAAGCCTTGTGCTGGCGCTCGAGACGCTCTTCCTGCTCCTCGGCCTGGCGCGCCATGATCCGGTTGTAACGGTTGACCGCGTCGTCGGCACTGCCGTTGAACACCAGCTCGCCGCCCTCGATGACCAGCGCACGATCACAGAGCATCTTCACGGCATTGAGGTCGTGGGACACGAACAGGATCGAGCCGCCCCGGTCCTTGAACTCGCGAATCCGCTTCATGCACTTCTGCTGGAAGTAGCCATCGCCGACCGAGAGCGCCTCATCGACCAGGAAGCACTGCGGATCGGCATGGATGGCGATCGAGAAGGCCAGCCGCATGGCCATGCCCGACGAGTAGGTACGCAGCGGCTCGTCAATGTAACCGCCAAGCTCCGAAAACTCGATGATGGTGTCGCGCTTGGCGTCGATCTCTTCATGGCTCATGCCCAGCATCAGCCCGTTGGCGGTGATGTTCTGCAGGCCGGTCAGCTCCGGGTTGAACCCGGTGCCCAGTTCGAGCAGGCCGGTGATGCGGCCATCGATATGAATGGTTCCGCTGTCGGGAAGCAGCACGCCGGTCAGCAGCTTGAGCAGTGTCGACTTGCCGGCGCCATTGCGTCCCAGCACCCCAAGCACCTCGCCCGGCTGCACCTGGAAGCTGATGTCCTTGAGGGCCTGATAGGTGGTATGGCGGCACTTGCCGGTCACGGCCTCGAGGAAACGGTCCAGTGGACGATGGAACAGCTTGAAGGTCTTGTGGAGTCCTTGAATGTCGATCATGACTCTCTCCCTAGAGGCAGTCGCGGAGGTCGCGTTCGGTACGGCCCAGCAACCACAACGACAGGCAGAGGACCAGGGCGGTGCCAGCGGCAAACAGCGCCAGGGGCTCGAGCGGCGGAATGCGCTGGTACATGATCAGCTCGCGGTAGGAATTGACGATGCAGAAGAACGGGTTGAGCTGCATCCAGCCGAGTGCCCAGGGCGGCAGGATCTGGGATACATAGACGATCGGTGTCACCCAGAACCAGACCTGCAGCACCACGGCCACCACTTCCTTGATGTCCTTGAGGTAGACCGCCATGACCGCGAGCGACAGGCCGACGGCGTAGACACTCAGGCATTGCAGCGCGTAGACCAGCGGCACGCCGAGCCAGTAGCCCGACAGCGGGAAGTCAATCAGCAACAGGAAGCCGACGAAAAAGCCCATGCTGATCAGGTAGACGATGGTCTCAGCGAGGAGCACGGCCAGGGGCAATGCCAGCAGCGAGACATGGACCTTGGTGACCAGGTGGCTCTGGTCCTTGTAGAGGTTGGTGATGCGCCCCAGGCTGTTGGCAAAGGCAGTCCAGGCCAGCACCCCGCAGATCAGGTAGATACTGTAGGAGTACTGGTCGATCTCGGCGCCGAAGCCTTCCAGCTTGGCGCCCATGATGCGCGAGAAGACCAGCACGAAGACCAGAATGTTGACCAGCGGGGCGATGAAGGTCCAGGCCGCCCCGAGGAGTGACCCGGAATGGCGTTCGACCAGATCCTGGCGTGCCAGGTGAAGGATCACCGGAATGCTGGCACGTATGGCACTGAGACGTTGTCGCATGTAAAAGTTCACAAGTTCGTGGCGTTGATGAATGAGGCTTTCAGGGCCTCGGCCGAGCGCTGCCAGGTATACGCCGCGGCCCGTTGGCGTCCCGCCTCGCGGAGTCGCTTACTTAGCGTGCTATCATCCTGTAGCCGGATCAGGCCATCGCGAATGGCATCGCGGCTTTCCGGATCGACACACAGCGCGGCATCACCGGCGACTTCCCGCGTCGCGGTGCGATCGGCGGTCAGGACGGGGACGCCTGCGGCCATCGCCTCGATGATCGGCATGCCGAACCCCTCATAGAGGGAGACATAGGCAAACCCGCTGGCGTTGGCATACAGCGCAGGAAGCTCCGCCTCATCGACGTAGCCCAGTTGGCGCACGCGCCCTTCATCCAGGGCGGCAGCCAACCCATCGGGTAGCGTCTGGTCTCCCCAGCCTGCGAGTCCGGCCAGCACCAGGGGCCTCGCGCGTTGCCGCTCGAGCGGCAAGCTGAGAAAGGCGGCCAGAACGGTGCGCAGGTTCTTGCGCGGCTCCAGCGTGCCGACGCTGAGCCAGTAGTCTTCAGGCAGCGAATGACGTTGGCGGACCTGCTCACGATCCGCCATCGAGACGGCAGAAAAACGTTCGGCGACCCCGGGGGAAACGATATCGATACGCTGCGGCTCAATATCGAAAAGGTCAACGAGCTCATCGGCCGTGAAGCGCGAGACGACATTGATCCGGGTCGCTCGATGCAAGCCCGGCGCCAGGTAGCGACGAAAGAAGGCGACGCGTTCGGCCGGATGGTACTGCGGATAACGGCAATGCGACAGGTCATGGACCGTGACGACACTGCGCCCCGGCCACGGCAGGCGGATGAAACCGGGCTCCCAGTACAGCGCGGACGACGATGCCCCACGCTGACTGAGCGCGTGCCACCGCAACCGCTGGGCAAAGAGCTGATGATAGGCAAAGCGGGTCGCCGAATTGCGTAGATAGCGCCGCAAGAATTGCCGACGGGCGAACCGGGCACTCGCTGGCACGTTCGGTGGCGACTCGGCGAGCAGGGAATGACCGGCACCGAGCGGCTCCAGGCGTAGCCCACGGAGTCCCTTGAGCGTCATGGACGGCAAGCTCTCCGCCTGCTCCGCCACCAGTTGGCGGAGCAGCTCTCGCGTATAGTGGCCGATACCCGTCAGCGGGCCCAGCAATGGCTGAAGGTTGACGATCACTTCCATGAGCTCACTCAGGCAACCGCTGGTAGCCAGTCGTGAAGCCGCTCATGCAGACGCGTGAAGAAGGCTTCGCGAGCGAAGCGCCGTGCCTGGGCACGGCAATCCACGGCGGCAAAGCGGGACGCCTCGAAACGCTCGATGGCTGCGCACAGGCTGGCGACGCTTTGCGCCTCGAAGAAGCAACCGGTCGGCTGCGCCACTCCGGGTGCACCACGCACGGTTTCCAGTGCGCCGCCATGCCCGTAGGCAATCACCGGCGTACCGCAGGCCTGGGCCTCGAGTGGTGCAATACCGAAATCCTCGTCGGCAGCAAAGACGAAGCCTCTGGCGTTGGCGAGATAACGCTGCAGCTCTACCGTGGGCACGAACCCACGCAGCTCGATATTGTCGGCGCCCTCGGCCAGACGCTCGAGTCGTGCGCGCTCGGGCCCATCACCGATGACGATCAGCCGACGCTCGGGCATGTCACGGAAAGCCTCGATGATCAGATCCTGGCGCTTGTAGGGCACCATGCGCGACGCGGTGAGATAATAGTCGTCCCGTGAGCCCGGGTTGAAGGCGAAGGCCTCTATGTCGACCGGCGGATGCACGACCGTGGCCGAGCGCCGATAGAACTTGTCGATGCGCTTGGCCACGTTGTGGGAATTGGCCAGGAAGCAGTCGACCTGACCGGCGGTCACGTAATCCCATTGGCGTAGACGGTGCAGGGCGTAACGCATGGCCCACTCCAGCGGCGGGAAGCGGATGCCGGCATCCGCCAGGTAGGCTTCCTTCATGTCCCAGGCGTAGCGCATTGGCGTGTGGCAGTAGCAGACATGTCGTTGTTCCGAATGTGTCAGAACCCCCTTGGCGACTGCATGGCTCGAGGAAATGACCAAGTCGAAATCACGCAGATCGAGTTGCTCGATGGCATACGGCATCAAGGGGAGATAGTGGCGATAATAGCGGCGCGCCAGAGGCAACCGCTGGATCATGCTGGAATGCACGCGGCGGCCCTCGAGGCGTTCGCGTAGTGCCTGTGGCATGAAATCCACTACAGTGAAGACTTCCGCCTCGGGAAAGAGATCCAGAAAGGCATCGAGCACCTTTTCAGCCCCTCCACGAACCACCAGCCAATCATGGACAATCGCCACGCGGAGGTGCGCCGTGGATGACTGCAAAACCTTCAGGACATCCATCGAGCTTCCCGAGCGATCGCCATACGCTTGAGTATTGGCAGAACTCACTTCATGCATGAGTATCTACACCGGCCACCTGAGTTTCGAGGCGACCGTAGACATCATCAAAACGCACGATATCATCCTCGCCAAGATAGCTGCCGGTTTGCACCTCAATCAGACGCAACGGAATCTTTCCGGGGTTTTCCAGCCGGTGAACAGTTCCCAAGGAGATATAAGTCGACTCGTCTTCGGAGAGCAAAAAACTCTCAAATGTGTCGCGCTCGTCCTCGACCTGCCCCTGGGTGACTCGTGCCGTCCCCTGGACGACGATCCAGTGTTCCGCCCGATGATGGTGCATCTGCAACGATAGCGTTTGTCCGGGATTTACGACGATCTCCTTGACCTGAAATCCCTCGCTGATCACCATGGTACGGTAGTGTCCCCAGGGGCGGTATACCCGCTGATGGCTATGGCACTCGCTACGCCGGCGGGACTTGAGTTCATTGACGATCTGCTTGGTATCCTGCGCATGATCTCGATCGGCCACCAGCACGGCATCGTCGGTTTCGATGATGATCAGGTTATCGACACCAACCGCAGCGACGAGACGGGACTCGCTACGCACGAAATTGTCCCGGGCATCGTGCAGCAGCACATCGCCCTGCGTCGCGTTGCCATCCTTGCCGGCATGACGTGCCTTGAGCGCGTAAAGGGCATCCCAAGCACCTATATCATTCCAGCCGGGATCCATGGGGACGACGGCAGCATGCCGAGTCTGCTCCATGACGGCATAGTCGATGGAGTCGCTCCGACAGGCGGCGAAAGCCTCACGGCCGATGCGTAAAAAGTCCAGGTCTTCACGGCGCTCATGATAAGCAGCTTCGCAGGACTGCAGGATATCCGCTGCGCACTCGGCCAGTTCACTGAGGTACTGGCGTGCACGGAACAGGAAGATGCCACTATTCCATAGGTAGTCGCCACTATCGAGATATTGCTTAGCCCGCTTTTCATCAGGCTTTTCGACAAAGGCATCGACCTTGAAGCCGCCCTGATGACCGGCCCCCTTGCGAATGTAGCCGTACCCGGTATGAGGTACCGCAGGCTGAATACCGAAAGTCACGAGACTGCCCGCCTCGACCGCCGAGATGCCCGTCACGACAGCTTCCCGAAAGGCATCGACATCCTCGATGACATGATCGGCAGGCATGACCAGCAAAAGGGGGTCGTCGTCCTGCTCCAACGCCGTCATTGCCGCCAACGCCAGCGCGGGGGCGGTATTACGCCCTTCGGGTTCCAGGAGAATACGAGAGGGCGCCACGCCCATGCCGTTCAACTGCTCTGCCACCAGAAAACGATGCTGCTCATTGCAGACAACCATGGGCCCCCGACAATCCGGCAGTCCTGCGAGGCGAAGCACGGTTTCTTGGAGCAAACTGAAGTCTTCGGAATTCAGCTTGAGGAACTGCTTGGGATAATGCTCACGGGATACTGGCCACAGGCGAGAACCCGAGCCGCCAGACAGAATGACGGGTAAGATCATGAAAAGCTCCTGAACTAGGGTTTGTCGTTGACAAATCCCCGCGTAATCGTCAGCAACAGTATTTTCAGATCGAGTCCCAAGGACCAGTTATTGATGTAATAAAGGTCGTACTCGATGCGTTTTTCCATGTCACTGACATCCTCGGTGATACCACGCAGGCCATGTACCTGCGCCCATCCGGTAATACCCGGCTTGACGCGGTGACGCTGCATGTAAGCACCGATCAAGTCCTTGTACAAGGCGTTGTGATCCATCGCGTGAGGGCGGGGGCCGACCAGCGACATTCGCCCCTGCAACACGTTATACAACTGGGGCAACTCGTCAAGGCTGGTCTTTCTCAGCCATCTTCCCAGAGGGGTGATGCGCATATCTCCAGCCTTCGCCTGGGCGGTGTGCCCGCCAGTGTCATGCGGGCGCATGGTGCGGAACTTGTAGATCTTGAAGCGCTTGCCATCCAGGCCATGGCGGTACTGCTTGAACAGCACCGGGCCTCCCATGGTCAGCCTGACCGCCAGCCCCACACCGAGCATCACCGGAAGGAAGCCGAGGAACAGCAAAGCGCCCAGCACCCGATCCTCCAGCGACTTGAGCACGCGTGCAGGGCCATTCAAGGGGCTGTAGTTGAGATCGATGGAAAACATGTCGGCGACCTGCGCCATGCGGTGGTTGAGCAGGCGCACATCGGAGAGGTCGGGGAAGTAGCGCACGTTGACCGGCACAGCGATCAACTGGTCCGCCAGGGTCTTGACGGTATTGCCGTGACTCAGCGGGTAGCTGAGCCAGATCTCGTCGAAGCTGCGCTGGAAGGCGGCTTCGCTAGTCATGCGGCAGACCTCGGCGAGCACCCGGTCTTCATCGTCGTGGGCGATGACCCGCTCGATGCGATACCCGGCATAGGGCATGCTAGCGAGGCGGCTGCGCACCTGCTCGACGTTCTCGGGCCGGCCGATGAACAGCACGGCCTTGAGGTTGCGCCCTCTGGCGCGCAACCGGCGTAGGTAGCTGTAGAGCGCACCACGGGCCAGCAGCCCGATGGCCAACACGCTGAGTGCGGAGGCACCCATCCATAGCCGCGAGTAGATATAGCCGCTCTGGGTGACCACCAGGAAGGCGCTGATCAGCAGTACCGTAACGACCCAGCTGGCCACGTAGGCACCGAACATGCTGAACACGCTGCGTCCACGCCAGGGCTCGTAGAGGCCGAACATCTCCCCCACCGCGGGTAGCAGCAGCCCGCCCGCCACGATCAGCAGCGGGTATTCGATACCATAGGCGAAGGCCAGGTTCGGCAGGCACCAGAAATAGAAGGAGCCGGCGGCCATGGCGACGGCGGCGTCGAAGCCGCACATCGCCATGCGAAGAAAGTCGCTACCATTCCTTGGCGCCATTCAAGAGTCATCCGCTCACTCGTTGCAATAGCGTCATGGTATCGACCAGATCGCGCGTGTCCAGCGCCCCGACCGCCGCCTGCAGGTTGAGCTGGTCGAGCAGGTACTGGCGAATGGTCTCGACGAGCTGGATGCGCTGGTCGTAGAGCTTGGCGCGGGCGTCGAGCACGTCGACCAGATCGCGCAGGCCGAGCTGCTGGCCCTTCTCGGCCGCCTGCAGGAACAGCCGGCTGGACTCGATGGAGCGCTGCAGCGCCTTGACCTGGCGCACGTCGCCGTCGAGGCTGCGCAGCCGGGTGCGGACCTCCTGGCGCGCCAGCTTCAGGGCGTTGGTGTAGGAGGCGTGGCTGGCCCGGGCAGACAGCTCGCCCTGGCGCACGCTGGCGGAGGTGTAGCCGCCCTGGTAGATCGGCACGTCGAGCTGCACGCTGGCCGAGGCGTCGCGGCTCTCGCGGAAGGGGTCGTTGGAGGAACGGTCCGAGTAGGACAGGTTGAGGTTGAGCTCGGGGTAATGCCCGGCGGCGCGCACGCCGGTCTCGGCCTCGGCGACCTTCTGCTGCTGCTTGCCCAGCTTGACCTCGACGTTGTCCGCGGTGCGCGAAAGCCAGTCGTCCGCCGTGCCCCAGTCGCTGGGCAGGTCGACCGTGGCAAGATCGCCCAGGGCCGAGCCGTCGAAGCGCGGCAGCCGGCCGGTCAGGCGCTCCAGGGCGCTCAGGGCGTTGTCGAGCTCGTTTTCGGCCTGCAGCGTGTCGGACACCGCCTGGTCGAGCCGCGAGCGGGCCTCGAGCAGGTTGATGCGGTCCCCCACCCCCAGGTCGTAGGCGCGCTGGGCCTGCTTGACCTGCAGCTCGAGCGACTTCCGCTTGGCGTCCAGCAGCCCCAGCTTGCGCGAGGCGAGGAAGGCATCCAGATACGACTTGGCGACGTTCAGCGCCAGGTCGCGCTCGCCCACGGCGACCTTGAGCTCGGCGGCGGCACTCTGCGCCTCGGCCTTGCCGACCTTGCGCCAGCGCTCGAGACTGAACAGCGGCTGGGAAAGCTGCAGCCGCCAGGTCTTGTCGCGGGTGGTGCCCTGGTAGCGGGCCTCGTAGTCGCTGCCGACGCGGCTGAGCTCGTTGTCGGGGTTGTAGGCCGGGTTGTTGGTGTAGTAGTTGTCCGACTGCTGGTAGATGTAACCGGCGCTGGCCTTGACCTGCGGCTTGAGCCCGGCCTCGGCCATCGGCACGTTCTGCTGGCTGGCCTCGGCCTCGTAGCGCTGGCTGGCGAGCTTGGCGTCGTTGTCCAGCGCGGCCTTGAACAGCGCCGGCAGCGACGGCAGGGGCTCGGCGGCCGAAGCGCCGTCCGGCGGCTCGGCCACCTGCGCGGCGGTGCCATCCGCCGCCGTCCCGGTCATGCCGGCGGAGGGCGCGGCGTCGGCAGCCGCCGCATCCGTGGTGCTGTCCAGCGCCGGCAGCCGGTCGGTCCAGTCGGCGCTCGCCGCCTGGACCCAGGCCAGCTGTCCGCACAGCGGCAGGGCCAGCAGCAGCGTGCCTGTCGTCCTGGGCTTGGCCATCGTCACTCCTCCTGCATGGCGCGGGCCAGCATGTCGGTGATCGGCTTGACCACGTAGCTGGCGAAGGTGCGTTCGCCGGTGCGAATCATGACCTCGGCGGGCATGCCGGCGAGCAGCTGCATGTTCTCGGTCATCTCGCGCTTGCCCTCGGGGGTGACCTTGACCCGGGCCTTGTAGTAGCTGGCGCCGGTGGCCTCGTCCTGGAAGGTGTCGGCGCTGACGTTGACGACCTCTCCCTTGATGACGTTGGTCAGGCGCTGGTTGAAGGCGCTGAAGCGGATCTCGGCGTACTGCCCGGGGTAGATGTTGTCGATGTCCTTGCTGGGAATGCGCGCCTCGACGACGAAGTCGTCACCGGCGGGCACGATGTTCATGATCGGCTCGCCCGGCTTGATGACCGCGCCCACGGTGTGCACCTTCATGCCCACCACGGTGCCGGTGACCGGCGCGGTGACGGTGGTGCGCTTGACCTGGTCGGCGAGCGCGGTGATACGCTCCTCGGCATCGGCGATGTTGGCCTGGGCCTGGCGCAGCTGCTCGCCGACTTCCTTCTGGAACTCCTGCTGCTTGACCTGCTTCTGCACCTTGTTCTCGCTGATCTGCGACTTGAGCTTGGCGATCTGCGCATGATGCTGGGCGTTCTCGCCCTGGAACTGCAGCACCTGGCGCTCCAGCTCGCGCAGGCGCTGATTGTCGCCCAGCCCTTCCTTGAACAGCGAGCGGTAGTCGTCGGCCTCGCCCTTCAGCGACGTGATGCGCGAGCGGTTGACGCCGATCAGGTTCTGCAGGCCGTCGATCTGCTCGCGCATCTGCTGGCTCTGTTCATCGAGCGCGGCGAGGGTGCCGTCGAGCGACTCGCGGCGCGCCTGGAACAGCGCCCGCTGCACGGCGAGCACTTCCTTGACCCTTGGGGCGTCGCTGGCGAGCAGCTCGTCGGGGAAGCTCAGGCTGTCGGCGCCCTTCTGCTCGGCCAGCAGCCGCACCTCGGCGGCGCGGTTGATCAGGTACTGCGAGCGGGCGATCTCGAGCTGCGAGCGCGCCTGGGTCTTGTCGAGCACCAGCAGGGTGTCGCCGGCCTCGACGTGATCGCCGTCCTGCACCGGGATCCGCTTGACGATACCGCCCTCCAGGTGCTGGACGGTCTTCTTGAAGGACTCGACCGACACCGAACCGGGCGCCACCACGGAGACGGCCAGGTCGGCGGTGGCCGCCCAGCCGCCGAAGCCGCCGAAGGCGACCAGCAGGATGATCAGTCCCAGCCGCCTGTAGAAACGGTCGCTGGTGGGCAGTTTGGCCCCGGGAGCGGCGCTGTCGCCCGGGTAGGTCTGCGACTGCCGGGACGGCGTGATGTCGATGCTGCGTGAAATGTCGCCTGCCATGATCAGTCCTGCTCCCGGGATTGCGCGTCGTTGCCCTGCCCCTGGCCGCCCTGCACGGCGGCCAGCCGGCCGTTGCTTCTGGTGTTGGCGACCCGGCCCTTGCCGGGCTTGGCGAACTGGGCCAGCACCTGGTCGCGGGGGCCGAACATGCTGACCTGGCCTTCCTTGAGCACCAGCAGCTTGTCGACGTGCTTGAGCACGCTCTGGCGGTGGCTGATCACGAACAGGGTGACGCCCTCGGCCTTGAGCTGGGCGATGGCGTCGCCCAGCGCCCGTTCGCCGCTGTCGTCGAGGTTGGAATTGGGCTCGTCGAGCACCACCAGCACCGGGTCGCCGTAGAGGGCGCGGGCCAGGCCGACGCGCTGGCGCTGGCCGCCGGAGAGCGCGCCGCTGGCGGCGCCGATGGCGGTGTCGTAGCCGTTGGGCAGCTGCAGGATCATCTCGTGGACCCCGGCCTTGCGGGCGGCGGCGACCACCTTCTCGGCGTCGACCTCGCCGAAGCGGGCGATGTTCTCGCTGATGGTGCCGTCGAACAGCTCGATGTCCTGGGGCAGATAGCCGATGTGCGGGCCGAGCTCGTCGCGGTTCCACTGGGTGATGTCGGCGCCGTCGAGGCGCACGCTGCCGACCTGCGGCGGCCAGATGCCCAGCAGCACGCGGGCCAGGGTCGACTTGCCGGCGGCGCTGGGGCCAATGATGCCGATGTGCTCGCCGCTGTCCACCGTGAAGTTGATGCCACGGATGGTCGCCATGCGCACCCCGGGCGGCGCCGCGGCGACGGTCTCGATGGCGACGTTGCCTTCAGGCGCGGGCAGCGACATGCGACGGTTCTCGTCGGGAATCTGGGTGAGCAGCTCGTTGAGCCGCTGGTAGGCGCCCCGCGAGCTGACGAAGCCCTTCCAGCTGCCGATCATCTGATCGATCGGCGCCAGCGCCCGGCCCATGAGGATCGAGCCGGCGATCATCATCCCGGGCGACATCTCGCCCTTGAGCACCAGCAGCGCGCCCAGCCCCAGGATCATCGACTGGAACAGCATGCGCAGCACCTTGGAGGCGTTGGTCAGGGCGCCGGCCCGGTCGCTGGCCCGCGACTGCTTGGCCAGGAACTCGTGGTGCTTCGCCGCCCAGCGGCCCATGATGCCGGGCAGCATGCCCATGGCGTGCAGGACTTCCGAGTTGCGCAGGTTGGAGTTGGCCAGGTTCTGGGCCTTGATGTGGTCGCTGTTGGCGTCGGCCAGAATCGACTTGGTGGCCTTCTCGTTGGCGATGGCCAGCGACAGCAGGATGATGCCGGCCACGGTGGCGAAGGCCCCCAGCCAGGGGTGGAACAGGTAGAGCACGGCCAGGTAGATGGGCACCCAGGGGGCATCGAAGAAGGCGAACAGGCCGTTGCCGGTGAGGAACTGGCGCAGGTTGGTCAGGTCGCTGAGCGGCTGGGCGGTCTGCTGGCCCTGGGTGAGCACGCTGCGCCGGAACATGGCGCTGTAGAGGCGCTCGTTGACCAGGGTATCGAGCCGGTTGCCGACGCGGATCAGGATCCGCGAGCGAACCAGCTCCAGCAGGCCCATGACGGCGAACAGGAAGACCACCACCAGGGTCAGCATGAACAGGGTGTCCTCGCTGCGCGAGGCGATGACGCGGTCGTAGACCTGCAACATGTAGAGCGGGGGCACCAGCATCAGAAGATTGATGAACATGCTGAAGAACCCCACCGTGACAAACGAGCCCCGACAGGCCTTCAGGGCGCGCTGCAGGTCGGTGGCTTCTGGACGGCTGGCCATGCGTGCACTCACTCGATCGTTGGGTGACAGGGGTGAAGATCGCTCGGACGTCCGGTGTCGCTCGGCGAGGGCGCCAAGCATAACAGATCGTGACACGCGAGCATGAGAGGGAGCCCAAAATAGAACGAGGCGCCGCGGTGCGACGCCTCGATCAGATACGGAAAACGGCGCTTGTTCGCCGCTTGGGAACGACGTCAGTCGCGATGAATCGGCCAGCGGGCTGAGCCATCGGGGATGAATCCCCTTCCCACAAGACAGCCCAGCCACCGGCCCGCCTGAATAGCCGTGGGAGCGACTTCAGTCGCGATAAGCCAACTACCGGGTCGCCGCTGTCGGGGATGAATCCCCTCCCACAAGACAGCCCAGCCACCAGCCCGCCCGGCTTGCTGAATAGCCGTGGGAGCGACTTCAGTCGCGATAAGCCAAATACTTGTGGGAGATTCTATGTTGCCCGTCAAGCCTTGATGGGGCTTGGAGGGCGATATCCCGTCTCATGCTTCATCAGTGAAAAGGCGATGCGTGCCAGCTTCCTGGCCAGGATCACCAGGACCTGGGTGG
>Ga0209300_1000189_pt1 | contig 37562 bp, 31 predicted proteins | sample Shrwel_input2_RT_FD_187535 | JGI IMG/M metagenome (GOLD analysis project Ga0209300, IMG submission 187535) | Subsurface microbial communities from deep shales in Ohio, USA - Utica-3 well 1 S input2 RT (SPAdes) (version 2) ... | reverse complement strand
GCCTGTCAAAATGGGCTGCTCTCGTCGGTCAGCGTCGCCATGGTTGGTCCTCCCCGGTATGCGTTCAGCGGTTGAGACGGAATCGGCGGTCAGAAAATGCTCGCTGGCGGTGATAGGGGAAGTGTCGACGCCGGCATCACGGATTCAGGTAGGAGCTTGAATTATAACCGATTTTCAGCCGCTTTTTTCATGTCTGATGAAATATCCGGGCTAGCGTGGAATGAATGGGATATGCCGGAGGCTGGAATAATGAAGTGCAAGATCGAGAACCTGGACTGGGTGTCCTACGAGAGACTGGTTTCGAAGGGTGAGAAAAAAATCATCATCCCCGTGGGGGCCATCGAGCAGCATGGCCCTCACATGTCGCTCAACCCGGACGTGCTGATACCCGACTACATCGCCTGCCAGGTCGCCGAGAGAGCGCAGAACATGCTGGTGTCCCCGCCGATCGCCTATGGCTACAAGTCCCAGGTGAAATCAGGCGGCGGCAACTTTTTCCCGGGAACCACCTGTGTAAGCAGCCAGTCGCTCGAGAATTACGTCTATGACGTCATCCTGGCCTTCGTCGAGCACGGGAACCGGGAGTTCCTGTTGATCAACGGGCATTTCGAGAATTCCATGTGTCTTGTCGAGGCGGCCGATCGCGCCGTCAGGCAGGCCAGGCTCGCGGGAATCGACATCAAGGTGATCCTGCTTTCCTACTGGGATTTCATCAGCGAGGAAACGATCGGCAAGGTCTTCCCCGACGGGTTCTCGGGGTGGGCCGTCGAGCATGGCGGGGTGCTGGAGACCTCGATCATGCTGAAGATTCATCCGGAGCTCGTGGACATGTCCCGGGCCGTGGATATACCGCCGGCGGAATTTCCGCCTTACGATGTCTTCCCGCCCGATCCCAGCTGGGTTCCGGCGTCGGGGACCCTGTCCTCACCGCTCAAGGCCTCGGCAGAGAAAGGCGAGTGGATCCTCGAGGAGTGCATCAGCAGGATAGCCGCCACTTTCAGCTGACGAGATGACTCTTTCCGGGCCTCCGAAGGCCCGGAAAGCGCCGGTCATGGCTACATGTTGCCAAGGCCCGAGCGCAGGAAATCGAGCACATGGCGGCTTGCCACGCTCATTTCCTTTTCCTTGTAATAAAGCCCGATGCAGACTCGACCAAGGTCGGGCAGGCCACTGCTTCCGGCCTGCTTCAGGTGATCGGGAATGACCGAACTGGCCATTGCCGAGATCCCCAGCCCCTCCTCGATAGCCGAGAAGATACCGAGCAGGCTGGTGCTGGTGTAGGTAAAGCGATACGGCGCCTGCTGCCTCTGCAGGCTTTCTTCCATGATGGCGCGATAGATGCAGCCCTGGGGGTAGGCGATCAGAGGCAGCGGCCCTTCATGCGGGTCGAGAAGCTGGCGCTCCTTGTAGACCCATTCGAGCTGGTCCACCCGGTAGTCTCGGGAGTCTCGATCCTCCTCCTCCCTGACCCGTTCCATGGCCAGGGCGATGTCATAGCAGCCCTTCTGATAGCGCTGCAGGATGACCTTGCTGATCTCGCAGTCCACCTCGATGATGATATTGGGATAGACCCTCGAGAGATTCCTCAACGCCTTGGGAAGGAATGCCAGTTCGAAGTCGTTGGGTATGCCGAGACGGACCTTTCCCGAGATGCTTTCCCCTCTGACCCTGGCGATGACCTGGTCATTGATTTCCAGAATTTGCCGGGCTGCCTGATAAAGATACTCGCCATCCTCGGTCAGCTCCAGGCTGGAGCCTCGCAGGAATATCCGGGTGTCCAGGAGTTCCTCCAGTTTCTTTACCTGAAGGCTGATGGCGGGCTGAGAGCGGCCCAGCAACTCGCCGGCGCTGGTGAAGCCTCCCAGGTCCTTGATCGTGACAAAGGTCCTGAGCAGGTCGGTGGGTATGTTTGTCATTGTTCCGCCATTTTGATGTCTGATGCGAGCATTGATTATACAAATTGGCGCACGTCAGGTTCGGTAAATACCTTGAAGGTGCTGAATAAAAGTCTTGAAAAATTCGCCGTTATGTCACTCCAAGAACAAAAGAGGATGTAGAGATGGATTCCTGGGTTTTGACAACCTTTCTTATATTGACGATTGCCATGCTGGTGCATTCCGGTATGGCTTACCTGCGCCGAGAGCTCAAGCCAAAAAGAACAGAGAGGTAGTGCCGCAATGGATTCTTACAAGCTTTTCAACTGGGGCCTGCTGCTGCTCACTTTCACTCTGTTGATCTATCTCGGCTATCTCTCCTCGAAGCTGATGAAGAAGAACGACGAGTCGGGCTTCCTGGTCGCCGGTCGCTCCCTGGGTGCCTTCGTCGGCGCCGGCACCATCGTCGCCACCGGCTTCAGCGGCTGGGGGTTCATGGGATCTCCGGGCGTGACCTATGAGTTCGGCGCCATCGAGGTACTGGGCAACTTCTTCTTCGCCCCGGCCATGGTGATCGCCGTGCTCTACTTCGCCAGCTTCCTGCAGCGCAAGGCGGCGGGCATGGGGAGTAACACCATTCCCGAGTATATCGCCCAGAGCCACGGTGGTGGAACCATGGGACGCGTGGTGCAGGGGGTGGCGGCGTTGATCACCATCACCCTGCTGCTGGTGTTCCTGACCAGTCAGATCAAGGCGGTCGGCCTGCTGGGTGCCAGCTGGCTGGGTATCGACCTGGATCAGAGCGCGATGCTGATGGTGGGCGTGATCATCATCTACACCATGCTGGGTGGTCTGGCCGCCGTCGCCTGGACCGACACCGTGATGGTCTGTGGCATGGCACTGGCGGCCGTGATCATCATCGTTCAGATGCTGTCTTCCGTGGACCTCTCTCATTGGGAGACGGCCCTCAACGCTGCGGATCCCGAGCTGCTCAACCCCACGTCGGGCAAGCACTATGGCGACTCGCGAGCGACGGTGTTTCTGGTGCTTCCCTATGCCTTTCTGTTCACGGCGGTGCTGCCGTTCATGGCCGTGCGCTTCCTGGCCTTCAAGCCCGAGGTCAAGCTGCACAAGGTCGGTGTCTACGTAGCCATCCTGGGGGCCCTGCTGAGCCTGATCCCCATCGTCGGCCTCTATGTGCGCATGCAGGTACCCGATCTGGCGGACCCCGATAACGCCATGCCGGTCTATCTCGAGCGGTTCATGCATCCGGCCATTCAGGGCATCATTACGCTGTTCATCATCTTCGCCATGAAGTCCACCGCCAACTCGCTGTTGCATACCGTGGCATCCGCGACATCCCATGACTTGCGCCTGGCGCTGTTCAAGGATGGCGCCACCAACTCGCGTCGGGCCCTGTTCGTCAACCGTGCCGCGGTGCTGGTGCTGGGGGTCGTGGCGCTGCTGATGATGCTGTATGCGCCCCCTTTCATGCTCTCCTGGCTGGGCATTCTCGGTACCGGCACCCTGCTGGCCAGCCTGATCGGTCCGGTCTTCATCTCCACCTTCTGGCAGGGCACTGCATGGGGCGCGCTGATCGCCATGCTGGTCGGCTTCTTCACCAGCGGCTACATGATGCTGTTTGCCGATGTGGGCTGGCTGGTCGGTCCCTTGACCGGCTGTGCCGTATCGTCGGCCTGTTATGTGAGCGTATCTCTTTTCACTCAGTACCGACAGGTGGATAGGGTCACGGCACAGTAATCGGTAAGAGGCCATACCGAGTATGGCAGGTTTGCCGCGGCCTTTGCCGCGGCCTTTTTTGGATCGGCATTAGGGTTTGTCCGAAAAGTCGGCGAGCGACGACCAGGCAAGGCAAAAATCAGCGAAAAAGCGGAGTTTACGGGGTGTAAATGAGCATTTTGATCGGACTCGCGCCCGAGCTGATTTTTAACGCAGTATGGCCGAGCGCAGACAGTTTTCAGACAATGCCTAGTCTTGATTGATGGATAGGGGGCAATGGCTTTTATGGTCAGTCACTTGAAGGTTCCGGTGGGCATTATCAATGCGTGATATGTTGATACTTTGTTTCGCCTACTCAATTAGCCTTTTTTATCGGGGGATGATCTCTGTTATAGCGCCCGAGATATCCGCTGATATCTCTGTAGGCGGAAGTGGTCTGGGGTTGCTTTCTTCAACGTTTTTCATCAGTTTTGCGATCGCTCAAGTCCCCGGCGGCCTGGCGCTTGATCGAATTGGTGCGCGTCTGAGTATCGGCCTTTTCATGTGGTTGTCGGTGCTGGGATCTTTGTTGTTCTCGGTGGCGGATTCGCCTTCTCTAGCTTTCGTTGGGCAGGTATTCATTGGTATTGGTTGCGCCCCGGTCTTTACCGGAACGATGCTGATAGTCGGTCGAAATTACCCCGTCAGTCGCTTTTCCTACTATATTGCGATTATCATTGCGGTTGGCAGTATCGGTGATCTGCTCGGTACTGCTCCATTGGCTATTCTAGCCGAATGGCTAGGGTGGCGATCTGCACTGCAAGTTGTCATGGTATTGTCCGCACTGGCGGCTAGCTGCTGCCTGCTGGGGCTGAAACCCGATCGTCCTGATGGCATAAACCATTCGCTAAAAAGAATGCTGCAGGGAATGGCACGCGTCACTATCGTGAAAGGGCTATGGCCGATCATCCCGATGTTTCTGACCAGCTATGCGGTTTTGATGGCTGTTCGAGGCCTCTGGAGTGGTCCTTACCTGGCCGATGTCTACTCCCTGGGTACCGACGAGCGGGGAAATATCATACTTGCAATGTCGGTTGCGTTGGGAGCTGGCACCTTCATGTTGGGCGTATTGGATCGCTTGATCAAAAGGACCAAAAGGTTGGTGATTGTCAGTTCGATATTGACCCTGTTGCCCTTGATTGTATTGGCAACGCATCCGGACAAGGGGCCTTATTTTGCGATGTGGGTCTTTGTTGCCGTAGGTTTGTTTGGTTTTAACTATCCGCTGTTGATGGCCCATTGCCGAAGCTTTCTTGTGCCGGCCTATTATGGGCGTGGGATGGCGTTTTTAACGGCATTGAGTTTTATTGGCGTCGCTATTGTTCAAGGTTTGAGTGGATGGGTAATGAATCTGGCATATGAGAATCAATTTACTCAAGTTGAGCGGTATCAGTTGCTTTTTTATCTGCTGGCTGGTGTGCTCATGCTGGCGACAACGATTTACTTGTTCAGCAAGCCACAAGGGGATGGGAGTGAACCGCTTTAGAGCTTCGGCGGTTTGACCGATAGTCTGGTGCAGGTCCCGGTTCGGTACGAAAGTCAGCGCGCAGCAACGACGATGCAAGCCAGGCACCCACTGATCGTGCATCGGAAGGGCTCGCTTCCGGCGTTCTATGGTGCAAGGACTGATGGCGCGATAAGGTATGCTGGCAAACGCAATCCAGGCCTTCGGGAGGTATGGCGATGTCCTCAGGCGTGAACGTTAATCGCTCCTCCCAGGCTGAACCCCTGTCGGTCGGCTTCGTCCTGCTGCACCGCTTTACCCTGATGCCCTTTGCCGCCTTCGTCGACTGCCTGCGCCTGGCCGCCGACGAGGGCGATCGATCGCGCCAGCTGCGCTGCCACTGGACCTTCATGACCAGCACCGGCGATCCGGCCGTATCCAGCTGCGGTGCGGCCGTCTCGCCCTGCGAGACGTTCCGCGACCCGGCCGAGTTCGACTATATCGTGGTCATCGGCGGCGTGCAGGACGAGAAGGCCCGCACGGATACCACGGCACTGGCCTATCTGCGCCGGGCGGCGGCGGCCCGGGTTCCGCTGGTGGGGGTGTGCACCGGGGTCTTCGCCCTGATTCAGGCCGGCCTGATGACCGGGCAGCGCTGCTGCGTCAGCTGGTATCACCACCGTGACATGATCCAGCGCTTTCCCGCCATCGAGCCGGTGGCCGATCGGCTGTTCGTCGACGACGGCGACCGCATCACCTGTGCCGGGGGGGCGGCGTCGGCGGATCTGGCGGCCTACCTGATCGAGCGCCACCTGGGCAAGGCGTGGGCCATGAAGAGCCTGCACATCATGCTGCTCGAGGAGGCGCGGGCCGGCGCTCAGCCTCAGCCCCAGCCGGTGGTCTTCGGCAAGGTCGAGGACCGCCTGGTGCGTCGCGCTCTCGCGGTGCTCGAACAGCATTTGGGGGAGGCCATGTCGATGGATGTGCTGGCCGAGCGGGTGGGCACCTCGCGGCGCAACCTGGAGCGCCGCTTCCGCGAGACGCTGGGTGTCGGCCCGCAGAAGTTCGCCCGCGACCTGCGCCTGCGCTACGGCCTCTGGCTGCTGCACTACACCGGCAAGAGCATCACCGAGATCGGCGAGCGCTGCGGCTTCGCCGATACCGCGCATTTTTCCCGCCACTTTCGTAGTACGTTCGGCGCGACCCCGTCGGAAATGCGCAAGCGTGCCAGCGAGACCGGCCGCGATCAGGTCGACCCCTTCTTCCTGCACGTCGAGGGCCGCCCGGCGCTCTAAGGCGTATCGCCTCTTCATCACGGCTCATGCGGCCCATAGCGCATCGGCGCCGGCCCGGCGTCGGCGGTCGGTCGCCATCATGCGCCGATGCCGAAGCGGTCTGGATATTCAGCAAGCCTGTCGCATTTATTCAATCCTCGCGGGGCCGGCTCCCCTTTAATCGAGGCATGGACCGGCCAAGCCGGGCAGCGGTTATCCGGACATAAGGATTTCAAATTTTTACCGCCTGCCGCTTGCCGATAGATTCAAGAGACCGTCTGACCACCACAACAATGAGGAGTCCGTCATGAACCAGGTGGGTCTTGCCGCTTTCGATTCCCAGATCGCCGCCGCCATCGCCGATGAAGTGGCGCGCCAGGAAGCGCACATCGAGCTGATTGCTTCCGAGAACTACGCCAGCCGGGCCGTGATGGAGGCTCAGGGCACGCAGCTGACCAACAAGTATGCCGAGGGCTATCCGGCCCGGCGCTACTATGGCGGCTGCGAACACGTCGATGTGGTCGAGCAGCTGGCCATCGACCGTGCCTGCGACCTGTTCGGCGCCGACTACGCCAACGTGCAGCCGCACTCCGGCGCCCAGGCCAACGCGGCGGCGTTCATGGCACTGGTCAAGCCGGGCGATACCGTGCTGGGCATGAGCCTGGCCCATGGCGGGCACTTGACCCACGGCGCCGCGCCCAACTTCTCCGGCAAGCACTATCACGCCGTGCAGTACGGCCTGAATCCGGAGACCGGCGAGATCGACTACGACGAGGTCGAGCGCCTGGCGCGCAGCCACAAGCCCAAGATGATCATCGCCGGCTTCTCGGCCTACGCGCGGGTGGTGGACTGGCGGCGCTTCCGCAGCATCGCCGACGAGGTGGGGGCCTGGCTGATGGTCGACATGGCCCACGTCGCCGGCCTGGTCGCCGCCGGTCTCTACCCGAGCCCGCTGCCCCATGCCCACGTGGTGACCACCACCACCCACAAGACGCTGCGCGGCCCGCGTGGCGGCCTGATCCTGTCCGCCAACGCCGACGAGACGCTGGTCAAGAAGCTCAACGCGGCGGTGTTCCCCGGGCAGCAGGGCGGCCCGCTGATGCACGTGATCGCCGCCAAGGCGGTGGCCTTCAAGGAGGCGATGAGCCAGGCGTTCGTCCAGTACCAGCAGCGGGTGCTCGACAACGCCCGCGCCATGGCCGCGGTGTTCCTCGAGCGCGGCTACGACGTGGTCTCGGGCGGTACCGACGACCATCTGTTCCTGGTGTCGCTGATCAAGCAGGGCGTGACCGGCAAGGACGCCGACGCCGCGCTGGGCCGGGCCCACATCACCGTCAACAAGAACGCCGTGCCCAACGACCCGGAAAGCCCGTTCGTGACCTCGGGCCTGCGCATCGGCACCCCGGCGGTGACCAGCCGCGGCTTCGACGAGTCGGAGTGCGCCGAGCTGGCCGACTGGATCTGCGACATCCTCGACGTGCTGGCCGAGCGCGGCAACACCCGGGCCGTGGAAGCCGAGGTGCGCGACAAGGTCGCCGCCGTGTGCGCGCGCCACCCGGTCTACGAGGCGCCGGTCGCCGCGGCGCCGCGCGAGACCGAGTCGGCTCTCTAACCGCCTTCACCAGCAGGAGTAGAATCCATGCAACGCTATTCGGGTTTCGGGCTGGTCAAGCACGCGCTCAGCCATCACGAGAACTGGCAGCGCCAGTGGCGCAATCCCACGCCCAAGAAGGAATACGACGTGATCATCGTCGGTGGCGGCGGGCACGGCCTGGCGACCGCCTACTACCTGGCCAAGGAGCACGGCATCACCAATGTCGCGGTGATCGAGAAGGGCTGGCTGGGCGGCGGCAACACCGCGCGCAACACCACCATCGTGCGCTCCAACTACCTGTGGGACGAGTCCGCGGCGCTCTACGAGCATGCCATGAAGCTGTGGGAAGGGCTCTCCCAGGACATCAACTACAACGTGATGTTCTCGCAGCGCGGGGTGCTCAACCTCGGCCACACCCTGCAGGACATGCGCGACATCCAGCGCCGGGTCAACGCCAACCGCCTCAACGGCATCGACAGCGAGGTGCTGGATGCCAGGGGCGTGCAGGAACTGGTGCCGATCATGGACTGCTCGAAGAACGCCCGCTATCCGGTGATGGGGGCCTCCTGGCAGCCGCGCGCCGGGGTGGCGCGTCACGATGCGGTGGCCTGGGGCTATGCCCGTGGCGCCGACGGTCTCGGGGTCGACCTGTTGCAGAACACCGAGGTCACCGGCTTCAAGATCCTCGATGGCCGCGTGGTCGGCGTCCACACCAACCGCGGCGACATCGGCGCCAAGACCGTGGGCTGCGTCACCGCCGGCAACTCCGGGGTGATGGCGAAGATGGCCGGCTTCCAGCTGCCGCTGGAATCGCACCCGCTGCAGGCGCTGGTCTCCGAGCCGCTCAAGCCGATTCTCGACACCGTGGTGATGTCCAATCACGTCCACGGCTACATCAGCCAGTCCGACAAGGGTGACCTGGTGATCGGCGCCGGCATCGACGGCTACAACGGCTACGGCCAGCGCGGCAGCTACCCGACCGTCGAGCACACCCTGCAGGCGATCGTCGAGATGTTCCCGATGTTCTCGCGGGTGCGCATGAACCGCCAGTGGGGCGGCATCGTCGACACCTGCCCGGACGCCTGCCCGATCCTCTCGCGCACGCCGGTCAAGGGGCTCTACTTCAACTGCGGCTGGGGCACCGGCGGCTTCAAGGCCACGCCCGGCTCCGGGCACGTGTTCGCCTGGTCGCTGGCCAAGGGCCAGATGCACAAGCTGGCCGCGCCGTTTTCCATCGACCGGTTCCGTACCGGTGCACTGATCGACGAGCATGGCGCCGCGGGCGTAGCGCACTAAGGGAGATCACCATGTTTCATATCTACTGCCCCTACTGCGAGGAGCACCGCGAGGAAGAGGAGTTCCATGCCAAGGGCCAGGCGCACATCGCCCGCCCCGCGGACCCGGACGCCTGCTCGGACGCCGAGTGGGGCGACTACCTGTTCTTCCGCGACAACCCGCGCGGCATCCACCACGAGCTGTGGGTGCATGCGGTGGGCTGCCGCAAGTTCTTCAACATCACCCGTCACACGGTGACCTACGCCATCCTCGAGACCTACAAGATGGGCGAGCAGCCGACGATCACCGCCGAGAGCCTGGCGCGTGGGGAGAAAGCCGGCAACGTGCAGGCCGCCAGCGGTGGCCAGCAGACCGTGGGCGCCAGTGACGCCGCCGTGGCCTCAGTCAAGGGAGCGCAGGCATGAGCCAGTCATCATCACAGCCCAATCGTCTGGCGCAGGGCGGTCGGGTCGACCGTACGCGCAAGCTGACCTTCACCTTCAATGGCAAGCGCTATACCGGCCATCCCGGTGACACCCTGGCCTCGGCGCTGCTGGCCAACGGGGTCGACGTGGTCAACCGCAGCTTCAAGTACTCGCGGCCGCGCGGCATCGTCGCCGCCGGCGCCGAGGAGCCCAACGCCGTGGTCCAGCTGGGATCCAGCGAAGCGGCGCAGGTGCCCAACGTGCGTGCTACCCAGCAGGCCCTCTACGATGGCCTGGAAGCGCGCAGCACCAACGGCTGGCCCAACGTTCAGCGCGACCTGATGGGCTCGGTCGGCAAGCTGGGCGGGTCCTTCATGCCGCCGGGCTTCTACTACAAGACGTTCATGGCGCCGGCGTCGATGTGGATGACCTACGAGAAATACATCCGCAAGTCGGCCGGGCTGGGGCGCAGCCCCGTCGAGTCCGATCCGGACATCTATGATCACATGAATCAGCACTGCGACGTGCTGGTGATCGGTGCCGGCCCGGCCGGGCTGTCGGCGGCGCTGGCCGCGGCCTACAGCGGCGCGCGGGTGATCCTCTGCGACGAGCAGGAGGCGATGGGTGGTTCGCTGCTCGATAGCCGCGAGACCCTCGACGGCGACACGGCCACCCGCTGGGTGGATGCCGCGATCGACGAGCTGGCCTCGCTGGACAACGTCACATTGCTGGCCCGCACCACCGCCAACGGCTATCACGACCACAACTTCGTGACGCTGCACGAGCGGCGCACCGAGCATCTCGCCGACGTCGCGCCGCGTGTCGACGGTCGCCGCCAGTCGCGCTCGCGCCTGCACCGGGTGCGTGCCGCCCAGGTGGTGCTGGCCACCGGCGCCCACGAGCGGCCGCTGGTCTACGGCAACAACGACGTGCCGGGCAATCTGCTGGCCGGTGCGGTATCCACCTATATCCGCCGCTACGGCGTGGCCCCGGGCCAGAAGCTGGTGCTCTCCACCAGCAACGACCACGGCTATCGTGCCGCGCTCGACTGGCAGGAAGCCGGCCGCGAGGTGGTGGCGATCGCCGATGCCCGCGACAACCCCGACGGCGAGCTGGTCGAACAGGCCCGGGCCGCCGGCATCCGCATCATCACCGGCAGCGCGGTGATCGAGGCCAAGGGCGACAAGCGCGTCAGCGGCGCCCGCGTGGCACAGATCGACATCGACGGCTTCCGCGTCGCCGGCAAGGCCGAGGAGCTGGCCTGCGACACCATCGCCAGTTCCGGCGGCTACAGCCCGGTGATCCACCTGTCCTCGCACACCGGCACGCGGCCCGTGTGGCGCGACGACATCCTCGGCTTCGTGCCCGGCGACGTAACGGGCCTGACCCCGGCGGGCGGGGCCCACGGCGTCTACGCGCTGGACGCGGTGCTCGAGGACGGCGTCGCCGCCGGCAACCGCGCCGCCGAGGCGGGCGGCTTCCCCGCGGCCTCGGTCAACCTGCCGCGGGCGAGTGCCCATCGCGAGTCGCCGGCCGTGGCGCTCTACCAGGTGCCCCACGAGAAGCCCACGCTGCGTGCGCCCAAGCAGTTCGTCGACCTGCAGAACGACGTCACCGCCGCCGGCATCGACGTCGCCACCCGCGAGGGCTTCGAGTCGATCGAGCACGTCAAGCGCTACACCGCCATGGGCTTCGGCACCGACCAGGGCAAGCTGGGCAACATCAACGGCATGGCGATCGCCGCGCGCTGCCTCGGCCAGACCATCCCCGAGACCGGCACCACGGTGTTCCGTCCCAACTACACGCCGGTGACCTTCGGCGCCATCGTCGGTCGCCACTGCCGCGAGCTGTTCGATCCCGAGCGCTACACCGCGCTGCATCAGTGGCACGTCGAGCACGGCGCCGAGTTCGAGGACGTCGGCCAGTGGAAGCGCCCGTGGTACTTCCCGCGTACGGTCAACGGCAAGAAGGAGAGCATGCACGAGGCGGTGGCCCGCGAGTGCCTGGCGGTTCGCCAGGGCGTGGGCATCCTCGACGCCTCGACACTGGGCAAGATCGACATCCAGGGGCCGGATGCCCGCGAGTTCCTGGGCCGCATCTACACCAACAAGTGGGCCAAGCTGGCCCCGGGTCGCGTCCGCTACGGCCTGATGTGCAAGGACGACGGCATGCTGATGGACGACGGCACCACCAGCTGCCTGGGCGACAACCACTTCCTGATGACCACCACCACCGGCGGCGCCGCGGGCGTGCTGGAGTGGCTGGAGATCTGGCACCAGACCGAGTGGCCGGAACTCGAGGTCTACTTCAACTCGGTGACCGACCATTGGGCGACCATGACCGTCACCGGTCCCGAGGCGCGCCAGCTGCTGGCCGAGATCACCGACATCGATCTCGACAAGGAAGCCTTCAAGTTCATGGACTGGAAGGAAGGCAACGTGGCCGGTGTGCCGGCGCGGGTCTTCCGCATCTCGTTCACCGGCGAGCTGGCCTTCGAGATCAACGTCCAGGCCAACTACGCCATGCACGTCTGGAAGACGCTGTTCGAGCACGGCGAGAAGTACGACCTGACGCCCTACGGCACCGAGACCATGCACGTGCTGCGCGCCGAGAAGGGGCTGATCATCGTCGGCCAGGACACCGACGGCTCGGTGACGCCGGAGGACCTGGGCATGTACTGGGCGATCGGCTACGACAAGCCGTTCCCGTGGATCGGCAAGCGCGCCCTGAGCCGCCCCGACACCCGGCGCGTCGACCGCAAGCAGCTGGTCGGCCTGCGTCCGCATGATCCCGGGGTGGTGCTGGAAGAGGGCGCGCAGATCGTCTTCGACCCCGAGCAGTCGATCCCCATGACCATGGTCGGCCACGTCACCTCCAGCTACTACAGCCCGGTACTCGACAGCGGTTTTGCCCTGGCGGTGGTCAAGGGAGGCCACCATCGCATGGGCGAGACCGTCTACCTGCCGATGGTCGACGGCAAGGTGCATGCCGCCGAGATCGTCAGCACCGTCTTCTATGATCCCAAGGGAGAGCGCCAGCATGTCTGATGTGCGTATGTTCGACAGCCGCCCGGCCACCGCCGTCGACGCCGAGTCGCCGCTGGCCGTCAGCAACCTGGCCGAGCGCGCCCGGCGCTCGGCCGCCGACCCCGGCGTGACGCTGCACGAGCGCGCCTTCCTGGGCCACCTGATCCTGCGCGGCGGGGCCATCGTCCTCGACGAGGCGGTGCGCGAGGTGCTGGGTGTCAGCCTGCCGGCACGTCCCGGCGCGCTGGTCCACGATGCCGACGGCGAGCGCTCGATCCAGTGGCTGTCGCCGGACGAGTGGCTCCTCATCGTCCCCGAAGGCGAGGCGTACACGCTGGAGAAGCGCCTGCGCGATGCCCTGGGCGATGCCCACTTCGCCATCGTCGACGTCAGCGGCGGGCAGACGCTCGTCGAGCTCTCCGGGCCCAGGGCCCGCGAGGTGCTGATGAAGTCCACGCCCTATGACGTCCACCCGTGGCATTTCCCGGCCGGCAAGGGGGTGACCACGACCTTCGCCAAGGCCACCGCCATCCTGCGGCGGCCGGACGAGGAGCGCTGGGAGCTGGTCCTGCGCCGCAGCTTCGCCGACTACTGCTACCGCTGGCTGGTGGATGCCGGCGAGGAGTACGGCCTGGCGGTCGAGGAATCCGGTCGCTGACACATCGGCCCGCCAGGCAGCACCTCGAGAGGGCGCCGCGGCGCCCTCTCGTGCTTTCGACGAATCGACGGGTCGACGGATCGTCGATGACGCGACGGCCGCCGTCGGCGTATCGTCGCAAGATGGGCCACCAACAACCACAAGCAGGAGGCGCCATGAGCCGCACCCCCGATACCTGGATCCTTGCCGCCCAGTGCCCCAGCCGGCTGGGCACCGTGGATGTGGTCACGCGCTTTCTCAAGGAACAGCGCTGCTACATCACCGAGCTGCAATCCTTCGACGAGCGCCTGGGCGAGCGTTTCTTCATCCGTGCCGAATTCCGTCCCGAGCATGCCGGCTTCGACGCCGGCGCCTTCGAGGCGGCCTTTGCGCCGCGGGCCGCCGAATTCGACATGACCTTCGAACTCACCGCGCCGGGTACCCGGCCGCGCACGGTGATTCTGGTCTCCAGGGCCGATCACTGCCTCAACGACCTGCTGTATCGCTACCGCATCGGCCAGCTGCCGATCGACATCCGCGCGGTGGTCTCCAACCATCCCGATCTCGAGCCGCTGGCCGCCTGGCACGACCTGCCGTACCACCACTTCCCGGTCAGCCCCGAGACCAAGCCGCAGCAGGAGGCGCAGATCCGCGCGGTGATCGAGGAGACCGGCGCCGAACTGGTGATCCTCGCCCGCTACATGCAGGTGCTCTCGCCCGAGATGTGCGAGCTGCTCAGCGGCCGGGCGATCAACATTCACCACTCGCTGCTGCCCGGCTTCAAGGGGGCGAGGCCCTACCACCAGGCCTACGAGAAGGGCGTCAAGCTGGTCGGCGCCACCGCCCACTACATCAACAACGACCTCGACGAGGGGCCGATCATCACCCAGGACGTCGCGTCGGTCGATCACACCCACTATCCGGAAGACCTGGTCGCCAAGGGTCGCGACATCGAGTGCCTGACGCTGGCGCGGGCGATCGACTATCACATCGAGCGACGGGTATTCCTGCACCAGGGGCGCACGGTGGTGTTTGCGCGCTGAGTCGTCGAGCAAGACTGAGCGTCGCCGGTTCCCCCGGCTGATGCCCGCCGGGGGCCGGGAACGGTTCAGTTCATCGCCTGGGGCAGGTAGAGCGCGATCCCCGGGAAGAGTCGCATCAGCGCGATGGCGACGATCATCAGCAGGAAGAAGGGGATCGTGGCCCGGGTGATGGTAAGGATGTCCTTGCCGGTCATGCCCTGGATGACGAACAGGTTGAAGCCCACCGGCGGGGTGATCTGCGACATCTCGACGACGATCACCAGGTAGATGCCGAACCAGATCAGGTCGAAGCCGGCGGCCTCGATCAGCGGCATGATGATCGAGGTCACCAGCAGGATCAGCGAGATGCCGTCGAGGAAGCAGCCCAGCACCAGCAGGAACAGGGTCAGGATTACCAGCAGCGCGGTGGGCGAGAGCCCCAGGGTGGCGATGGCGTTGGCCAGGTTCATCGGCAGTTGGGTGAAGCTCATCGCCGAGGAAAGGAAGGACGCACCGGCGATGATGAAGGCGATCATGCAGGCGGTGCGGATCGCCGCGAACAGTGAATCGAGGAAGATCGCCCTGTCGAAGTGGCCGTTGGCGCGGGCGATCAGCATCGACAGCACCACGCCGGCGGAGGCCGCCTCGGTGGGCGAGGCGAAGCCGCCGTAGATGCTGCCGAGGATGCCGCCGATCAGGATCAGCAGCGGAATCAGCTGGAGGCTGCCGCGCAGCTTCTCGCCGAAGGTGGTGGCGGCCTCGCGCCGGCCGGCGCGGCCCTGACGCTCGCCGACCAGCAGCGACCAGCCAACCAGATAGGTCATGAACAGGCCGAGCAGCAGCAACCCCGGGCCGATGCCGGCGATGAACAGCCGCGAGATCGACTGCTCGGTGACCACGCCGTAGACAATCATCATGATCGACGGCGGGATCAAAAGGCCCAGCGTCGAGGCGCTGGCCAGAGTGCCGATCGCTAGGTTGGGGTCGTAGCCGCGGCGCTCGAGTTCCGGCAGGGTCATCTTGCCGACGGTGGCGCAGGTCGCCGCCGAGGAGCCGCACACCGCGGCGAACAGGCCGCTGCCGATGATGTTGGAATGCAGCAGGCGGCCGGGAATGCGGTTCAGCCAGGGGGCCAAGGCCCGGAACATGTTGTCGGCAAGCCCCGAGCGGAAGAGGATTTCGCCCATCCACACGAACATCGGCAGGGCGGTGAGATCCCAGCCGTAGCTGGCGCCCCAGAAGTCGGAGGCCAGGATCGGCCCCGGGTCGAAGCTGGAAAAGAACGACAGCGCGATCCAGCCGGTGCCCAGCAGGGCGAAGGCGATCCACACGCCACCTCCCAGCAGCAGGGCCAGGGCGGCGATCGTGGCAAGGCTGAGGGTCAGCACGGAAGCGGTCTCCTCGTTGTGGGTTGGCGTGGGAGCGAGCCGTGGGTGTGGTGAGGTTGCAGGCTATTCGCCGCCGACCTCTTCGTGCTGCTCGGGTGCGATGTAGTGACTCGGGGCGGTGAACGCCGTATGCAGCGTGGCGATGAGCGCTTCGATCAGCGCCAGGCACAGCAGGCCGACGCCGATGGCGAGTACGGACTGCGGAATCCACAAGGGGATGGCCAGCAGGCCGGAGGACAGGTCGCCGTACTCCAGGCTCTCGCCGATCAGCGTGATCAGGCCGCGGCCGAGGACGACGGCCAGGGTCAGGGCCACGGCCAGGCAGGCCGACTCGACCCAGACTCGCGCGAGCGCCGGCAGGCGCGAGATGACCAGCGTGACGCGGATGTGGGCATGGTGGACGAAGGTATAGGCCAGGCTCAGGAAGGTGGCGCCGACCAGCAGATAGGCGGCGATCTCCGAGACGCCGCCGATTTCCCAGCCGGTCCGCTCGGCGCCGGCCAGGACCAGCAGGCCATCCAGGCAGCGCAGCACGACCTGGACGGTGACCAGGCCGCAGATGGCCAGCATGCAGACCGCGGCGCCCCAGGCGCCCAGGGTGTAGAGTTTGGCGAGTCGGAACGTCATGACGTGGGCCTCGTGTCGATGGCAGGCGGGACGACACGGAACGCGTCGTGCGAGGCAGAGGGGGGCGGCGCGGGGCGCCGCCCCGGCGCATCACTCGGAGGGCTGCTGGCGCTGACGGTAGTCGGCGACCAGCTGCTTGGCCTGCTCGCCGGCCCGTTCCTGCCAGCTCTTGAAGAGCTTGTCGCCGGCCGCCTGCAGCTGTTTCTTGAGGTCGCCCTGCGGCTTGCTGATGGTGATGCCGTGGGCCTCGAGCGCCTTGACGCTCTCGGCACGGTCGTCGCGGCTCATCTGCCAGCCGCGGCGTTCCGCCTGCTTGGCGGCATCGAGCACGGCCTTCTGTTCGGTATCATCAAGCCGGTCGAAGGCTCGCTTGTTGACGAAGACGATGTTCTTGGGGAACCACAGGTTGGCGTCGCTGAAGTTCGAGACATAGTCCCAGGCGGCCATCGACTTGCCGGTGGAGACCGAGGTGATCATGGCATCGACGCGCCCGGTGCTGAAGGCGGTGGGGATGTCGGCTTCCTCGGTCTCGGTGGGGATGCCGCCGAGGTTCTTGACGAAGCGCTGGGTGTTGATGTTCGGCGCCCTCACGCGCAGCCCCTGGAACTGGTCGGCATCGGTCAGCTTGAAGTCGGTGTAGATCCCCTGCGATGGCCAGGGCACGGCGTACAGGGGCATCAGGCCCTGCTCGGCGAACAGCTTGGTGATGATCGGCTTGGAGGCCTGCCACAGGGCGTAGGCGTCGTCGTAGCTGTTGGCCAGGCCCGGCAGGGTGTCGACCTCGTAGATCGGCGATTCGTTGGACAGCGTGGAGAGGAAGATCTCCCCGGCCTGGACGGTGCCCCGGCGTACCGACGGCTTGATCTCGGCATGCGAAATCAGCGAACCGCCGCTGTGCACGGTGATGTCCAGTTCGCCATCGGTGGCCTTCCTGACGTCCTCGGCGAACTGCTTGGTGTTCTGGGTGTGAAAGCTGGCATCGCCGTAGGGCGTGGCCAGGTTCCATTGATCGGCGGCGAGGGCGGATGTCGTGGCGGACAGGGCGCCGGCGGCCAGCACAACGGCCAGCGGGGACAGCGAAGAGCGCATGGCAGAGACCTCATGTTGTTGTTGATAACGGTGCCGATTCATTCTTCCGGCGCCCGTGGTCGAGCGTCAAATCGTTAATTCTTATTCCCGGTATCGGCCCAGACTTTCACCTGCGGCAAGGTGCTGTCATCGGCGTGGTCGCGGTCGTAGCGCTCGGCGCATTGCCGGGCCAGGCGTGCCACGCTGCGGCTGAAGCGGGGGTAGTTCGCGCTGCGCCAGAGGGTCTCGTAGATCATGGCCGGCAAGGGACGTGGCAGGGCCAGTCGCACGAGCTCGCCCCGGCGCACGCTGTCGGCGACCGTGGAGACCGGCAGCACGCCGATGCCCAGCCCCTCGATGCTCATCCGGGCGATGGTCATCAGCGTGCTGGCACAGTGAATCCGGGGAGCCTCCAGGCCCTGCTCGGTCAGGTAGGCGACCAGTTCCGTGTAGGGCCTGGCCTGCTTGGAAAAGGAGATGAACGGCAGGGACCCCGGCCCCTCGTCGCGCAGCCGGTCGACATGCTGGGGGGCGATGAACATGCCCATCGCGTAGGTGCACAGCGGCGTCTCCTCCACGGCCAGGCCCGGCGCCGCGCCGTCCATGGCGAACAGCATGTCGAGGTCGTTGTCGGCCAGGCGCTGATGGAGCTGCGGGGAAATGTCGACGGTCAGTTCCAGCGTCAGCTGCGGGTAGCGCTGGGCGAGCCGGCGCATGAACTCGGGAAACCAGCTGTTGGCGATGGTCTCGATGATGCCTAGGCGCAGCGTGCCGGAGAACGCCTCCTCGTTCTGGAACAGCCGCAGGGCTTCCTCGCGGCTTTCCAGCAGGCGCTCGGCATGGGTGAAGAACTCGCGGCCGCGCAGCGTGGGCTGGATGGGGCGGGCACTGCGCTCGAGCAGGGTCTCGCCGACCGCCGCCTCCAGGCGATTGATGCGATCGGAGATCGACGGCTGGGTGAGGTGCAGCCGGGCGGCCACCTTGCGGAACGAGCCCAGCCGCACGACCCAGACGAAGGCCTCGAGCTCCTTGAAATCGACCATGCGACGCCCGTTCAGGCTTTCCTGAACAACTGACCGTCGCGGTCCTTGAAGGCCTTGAACTCCAGGGCGTTGCCCGAGGGATCGTAGAAGAACATGGTGGCCTGCTCGCCGGGCTCGCCCTGGAAGCGCACGTAGGGCTCGATCTCGAATTCGACGCCGTGGGCGCGCAGCTTGTCGGCCAGTGTCTGCCAGGCGTCCATTTCCAGCACGATGCCGAAGTGCGGCACCGGCACGCCGTGGCCGTCGACCGGGTTCTTGTGGCTGCTCTCGCGGGCATCCTTCATGGCCGGGTTGAGGTGGCAGACGAACTGGTGACCGTAGAGGTCGAAGTCGACCCAGCGCTCCGAGGAACGGCCTTCGGGGCAGCCCAGGAACTCGCCGTAGAAGCGGCGGGCTACGTCGATATCGTGGACCTGAACGGCCAGGTGGAACGGATCGCTGACGGCCATGGTCGGCTCCTTGCTGGTGACGGATGGGGATACGTATGTCAGGAATTCTTCCCCCGGGCGTTCCATGGCGTCAACGATTTTTGTCCTGTCCGCGGGAATGAAAAATTTCCTCGATACTCGGCATCACGAAAAACGATTGGACCCGGCCATGCCGGGATTTCTACAGTGGAAGGCCCGGCATGGCCGGCCCCGGCCGGTCGCCAAGACAACAATTACGTGAGGACATCGCATGCCCGTCCCGCTACTCAACTGCGACATGGGGGAGAGCTTCGGCAACTGGACGATGGGGCTCGACGAGGAGGTCATGCCCTATGTGGACTGCGCCAACATTGCCTGCGGCTTCCATGCCTCCGACCCCGACATCATGCGGCGTACCGTGGCCCTGGCGGTGGCCAGCGGCGTGCGCATCGGCGCGCATCCCGCCTATCCCGACCTGCAGGGGTTCGGCCGCCGCTCGCTGGCCTGCTCGCCCGAGGAGGTCGAGGCGATGCTGCTCTACCAGATCGGCGCGCTGGACGGCATCTGCCGCGCCGAGGGGGGGCGGGTCGCCTACGTCAAGCCCCACGGCGCGCTCTACAACGACATGGCCCGCGATCCCGAGCTGCTGCGTGGCGTGATGCGCGCGGTCCGCGCCTACGACCCGGCGCTGCCGCTGCTGGTGATGGCCACGGCCGATCCCGCCCCGACCCGCGCGCTGGCCGAGGAGATGGGCGTCACGCTGTGGTTCGAGGCCTTCGCCGACCGCGCCTATGACGCCGGCGGCCACCTGGTCTCGCGGCGGCGCCCCGGTGCCGTGCACCACGATCCGGAGGTGATCGTCGCCCAGGCGGTGACGCTGGCCCGCGGCGAGCCGCTGACCGCCGAGGACGGCAGCCCGCTGCGGCTGAGCGCCGACACCCTGTGCGTGCACGGTGACAACGCCGAGTCGGTCGCCGCGGTACGCGCCATCCGCGAGGCCTTCCGGGCGCTGGAGTCCGCATGACGCCGCGGCTCGAGACGGTGGGCATGGACAGCCTGATCGTGCGCCTCTTCGAGGCCATCGACGAAGCCAACATGCCCTGGCTGACCGCCGCCGACGCCGCACTGCGCGAGGCCTTCGGCCCGGCGCTGATCGATCTGGTGCCGTCCTACACCACGCTGCTGGTGCACTACGATGTCGCCGCGCTGACCCCGGCCGAGGCCCGGGAACGCATCCGCACGGCGCTGGCCGATCTGGCTCCGGCATCGGCGGAGCAGGGCCGCCGACACGTGATCCCGGTCTGGTACGACGAGAGCGTGGGGCCCGAGCTGCCGCGTATCGCCGAGCGGCTGGGCATCAGCATGGCGGAGGTGATCGAGCGCCACTGCGCCCGGGACTATGGCGTCTTCGCGCTGGGCTTCGCCCCCGGCTACGGCTTCATGGGGTTGGTCGAGGAGGCGCTGGCCACGCCGCGACTGAAGACGCCGCGCCAGAAGGTCGCCGCCGGCAGCGTGGGTATCGCCGATCGGCAGACCGCCGTCTATCCGCTGCGCTCCCCGGGCGGCTGGAATATTCTCGGGCGCACCGCCGTGACGCTGTTCGACCGTGATCGTGAAGGCTACAGCCTGCTGCGCCCCGGCGACCGGGTGCGCTTCGAGGCCATCGATCGCGAGACCTTCGTCGCCCAGGGGGGTCGGGTCGCCCCCCTGGAGGAACGGGAGGAAAGCCCATGACCGCCGCGACAACAGCGGGGCTGCGGGTCGAGCGGGCCGGCCCCCAGGCGCTGATCCAGGACGCCGGCCGCTTCGGCGTGCGCCACCTGGGCGTGACCCAGGGCGGGGCGCTGGACTGGATCTCGCTGGGTTGGGCCAACTGGCTGCTGGGCAACCCGCCCGAGACGCCGGGACTGGAAATCGCCATCGGCGACCTGGAGCTGCGCATCGAGGCGTCCGCCAGGCTGGCACTGGCCGGCGCCGACCTGGGGGCGACGCTGGACGGCCGCCCGCTGCCGAACAACGCCAGCTTCGCCGTCGAGGCGGGCCAGCGGCTGGCCTTCGCGGCCCCGGTGCGCGGGCTGCGCGCCTACCTGGCGGTGCCGGGCGGCATCGATGCCGAGCCGGTGCTGGGCAGCGTCGCCACGGTGACCCGCGAGGGGCTGGGCGGCCTGGATGGCCACGGCCGGGCGCTCGCCGCGGGCGATATCCTGGGCTGGCAGGGGCAGGGCGGCGCCGATCGCGTGCTGCCCGGCGACGTGGTGCTGCCGCCCGAGGCCGGGACGACCCTGGCACTGGTGCCCGGCGCGCAGATCGCCCACTTCAGCGGCGACAGCGTGTTCGCCGCCTTCAACCGCGAGTGGCGGGTGGACGACCGCGCCGATCGCATGGGCGTGCGCCTGCTCGGCCCCGAACTGCACTGTCGGCTGTCGGGGATGATTTCCGAGGGGATCCCGCTGGGCGCCGTCCAGGTGCCGGCGGACGGCCAGCCCATCGTGCTGCTCAACGACCGTCAGACCATCGGCGGCTATCCGCGGCTGGGGGCGCTGACGCCGCTGGCCTGTGCCCGGCTGGCCCAGCTGGCGCCGGGCGCATCGCTGCGGTTGACGCCGGTCACGGCCGATCAGGCGCGGCGGGCCTGGCTGGCCTGCCGGGCGCGCTGGCTCGACGACTGAACATCGGCGCCGCCACTCATGTGAAAATGAGAATTATTCGTTGACGCGAGTGGTGTTTTCCCCAATGGTGTGCGCGTCACATCATCGGGGGTCCCATGGAGCTGCTGCGCGTCGTCGTTCGTGAATATCGCGGGTCGTTCATCGGCGTGATGCTGCTGAGCCTGGCCAGTGCCGGGCTGGGCATCGGCATCATCGCCTTCATCAACCGGCGGCTGATCGCCCCCGATGCCGAGGCACTATCCGCGCTGCCGGCGTTTCTGGGGCTGCTGGCCCTGCTGCTGGGCGTGTCGCTGGCGGCCCAGCTGGCGCTGACCACGCTCGGCCACCACTTCGTGCATCGCCTGCGCGGGCGCCTGATCAAGCGCATCCTCGATACCGACATCGAACGCCTCGAGGCACTGGGCAGTGCCTCACTGCTGGCCAGCCTGGCGAGCGACGTGCGCAATATCACCATCGCCTTCGTGCGCCTGCCGGAGCTGGTTCAGGGGGTGGTCCTGTCGCTGGCCGCGATCGGCTATCTCGGCTATCTCTCGGTGCCGATGCTCGCCGTCACCGGGGGCTGGATCGCCGGGACGCTGCTGGTCGGCTGGCTGCTGGTGTCGCGGGTCTACGCGCATCTGCGCGCGGTGCGCGAGGCCGAGGATCGGCTCCAGCAGGACTACGAGGCGGTGATCGAGGGGCGCAAGGAGCTCGCCCTCAACCGCCATCGGGCCCGCCGGCTCTACCACGACGCCTATGCTCGCGATGCCCGCCTGTATCGCCATCACGTGATTCGTGCCGATACGTTCCACCTGGGCGCCAACAACTGGGCCAACATCATGATGCTGGGGGCCATCGGCGTGGTGTTCTACCTGGCCAACGGCCTGGGCTGGGCGGCCCCGGCGGTCGCCGCGACCTATTCGCTGACCCTGCTGTTCCTGCGCACGCCGCTGATCCAGGCGGTGGGGGCGCTGCCCACGCTGCTCAGCGCCCAGGTGGCCTTCGACAAGCTGGACTCGCTGGCGCTGGCCGCGCGCCGCGAGGGCTTCGACGCCCGGGAGCCGGACGCCGGCTGGCAGACCCTGGAGCTGCGCGACGTGACCTTTCGCTACCCCGAGCGGGACGGGGCGCCGGGGTTCGCGGTGGGGCCGATCAACCTGACGCTGCGACGCGGCGAGCAGGTCTTCCTGATCGGCGGCAACGGCAGCGGCAAGTCGACGCTGGCCCGCCTGCTGACCGGGCTCTACCGGCCGCTGTCCGGCGAGATCCGCCTCGACGGCGTGCCGGTGACGGCGGCGCAGTGGACGGCCTACCGCCAGCGCTTTGCTGCCGTGTTCACCGACTTCCACCTCTTCGATCGACTGCTGGGGCCGGAAGGCAGCGCGGCGGACCCCGGGTTGCTCGACGCCTGGCTCGAGAAGCTGGGCATGCGCGAGACGCTGGCGTTCGTCGACCAGCGCGTGACCTCCACCCGCCTCTCGCAAGGCCAGCGAAAGCGCCTGGCGCTGCTGCTGGCGGTCTGCGAGCAGCGCCAGATCCTGCTGCTCGACGAGTGGGCCGCCGACCAGGACCCGGTCTTCCGCCGGGTCTTCTATCGCGAGCTGCTGCCGGCGCTGCGCGCGCAGGGCCTCACGGTATTCGCGATCAGCCACGACGACAGTTACTTCGGGCACGCCGACCGCCTGCTGGAGATGCGCGAGGGCCGGCTCAGCGAGCTTACCGGTGTCCAGCGCGAACGGGCCAGTGAGGATGCGCTCGCCCGCCTGACGTGACCGTCTCGCGTCGGCGAGGCCTGCCGACACGAAAGGGCCCGGTCGGTGACCGGGCCCGGTGCTTCTCGATGCTGCTGGTTTGCTGCGTTTTCTACCGTAGGCGCAGGTCGGCGAGGGCTTACTGTGTCTTGTCGCCGTCCATGCTGTCCGCGGTGTCCTGGGCGGCCTGCTGGGTCTTCTCGCCGGCCGAGTCCAGCGCCTGACCGGCGTTGGTCAGCGCCGAGGCGGTGGCGGCCTTGGTGCTCTGCCAGGCGCTCTGGGCGGACTGCTTGGTGTTCTCCCAGGCGTTGGCGGTGGCCTGCTTGGTCTGGGTCCACCAGTCGTTGGTGTACTCGGGCTGCTGGGTGATCTCCTTCTCGGTCATGTCGACGTGGACCTTGTAGGTCATGTTCTCGAGATCATCGCCGTTGACCGTCTCGACGGTGAAGTGTCCGGTCTCGATCACGTACTGCTTGGCCCCCAGGTCGAGCAGGTTGCCAGTGTCGATCACCAGCGCACGCACCTGCATGTTGTCGTCGAGCAGCACGTCCTCGACGTCGCCGATGTCCTCGGACGGGTTGCTCTTGCTGTAGACGTCGGCATCGGTCAGCTCGTCGGCGGAATACAGGCCCTGCGGGGCGGCCATGGCGCTGGTGCCCAGGGCCAGGCTCCCGGCGGCGATCAGGGCGGCGAGAAGGGTCTTGCCAGCGGGCTGGGTAAAAGACGGGCGCATATCCATGTGTCGCTCCTTGTGCAAAATCCGTTTCATGGGTTCGCCTCGTTTCCCGAGGCGTCGAGCGATCCTGTCGGGCGGTGTGACGACCGACGCCGTCCCGGCCCCGGTCGCCACTTTGATCGCGTCGCCCCTTCACCATAGAAAGTGGGTGACGAATTTCAACCGCGCGGCGACATTCTCGTTACAGACTCCCCGTTACAGGACCAGCCCCAGGTCGTCCTGGCAGCCGCCGATTCCGGTCAGCTCGATCGCCAGATCGGCCACGCCGTCGCCGTTGACGTCGCCCCGCAGCATGGTGTCGGCGAGGCGCAGTTCGCCGGCCTGGCCGCTGAAGCTGTCGGTGCCGCGCCAGACGAAGGCCTGATCGCCGTCCTGGAGCGGGTCGGCATCGATCGCCGACAGGTCGATGACGTCCCCCTGGGCGGGCAGGAAGTCGAGGATGCGATCCGGCGCGTCCGGGGTCGAGGCCTGCGAGGCCCGGAAGGCGAAGCTGTCGGCGCCCTCGGTGCCGAGCCAGACGTCGCCGCCCGCGGCGGTGGCCATGATGTCCGAGGCCGTGCCGTCGACATCCAGCTGCGTCGGCAGTGACTTCGCCGCGTCGTAGGTCTTGTAGCTGAAGCGCCAGGTCTCGCCGGGGGCCAGGCTGAGCGGAGTGTCGTCGGTGACGACGTAATGGCCGCTGCCGTCCGCGTCGACGACCCGGGCGTTCCACAGCGCGCTCAGGCCGCTGGGCAGGTCGAAGCCCAGGGAGAGGTCGTCGAGCATGGCATCGCTGGTGTTCTCGACGACGACCTCGCCGACGTAGCCGCTCGACCATTCGCTCTTGATCTGGGTGGTGACGCGGGTCAGGGCGTCGGCATCCACCGTGCCCACCGCCGTGGTGGCGAACAGACCGCTGTCGTCCAGCGTGACGGCCTGGCCGTTCAGGGTCAGGGCGTCCGGCAGCTCCGACTCGTCGGCATAGGCCTTGAACGAGAAGCTCAGGCTGTCGCCGGCGGCCAGCATGCCGTCTCCGTCCGGGGTCACCGTGTAGTGGCCCGCGTCATGGCCGGTCAGGGTGGCGCTGTACAACTGGGTCAGGTCGGCGTTCAGGTCGAAGGCGACGTCCGAGGCCTGGACGGCGTGGTCGCCGTGGTTGCTCAGGGTGACCCGCATGACATAGCCGCTCGACCAGCGGCTGACCGGCGTCAGGGTGTAGCTCAATGCCTCGCTGCCGGTGTCGGGGAGCGTCGTGCCGGTCGGCAGGAGATCGCCGGCCGTCAGCGTCAGGGACGAGGAAGTGTCGCTCGTGCCATCCCCGCTTCCCAGGATCGCCTCCGCCGAGGGCACCTGAAACACCTCGCCCTGGCGGAGTTCGCCGGTTCTCAGGTCGAGGATCCGGCCGTCGGCGAAGTGGGCCTCTTCCATGTCGATCAGGGTGTCGTCGTCGCCGGGGCCGTCCAGGTACCAGCGGCCGTTGCCGAGATTGGCGATGTGGTAGTCGCCGAACGCCTGATCGAACACCGCGATGTCGAAGCCGTCGCCGCCGTCGAGGATGTCGTCGCCCCAGCCGTCGCCGCCGCGCAGGATGTCGTCGCCGGCACCGCCGTACAGGTGGTCGTGGCCGAGGGCGCCGTCCAGATAGACCCCCGCGTCGGTGCCGTGGATGGTGTCGTCGCGGCGCGAGCCGATCACGTAGTCGAAGGTCACGGTGTTGGCGTCGCCGTCGGTCGGGGCGCCGAAGCTCTCGCCGTCGTTGACCCACAGCGTGGTCGAGATCTCGTCGTGGTCGGCGTCGCGCAGCGACTGCTCGACGTGCACCGTGTTGTCGTGGTCGCGGCCGCCGTGGAAGTTGATGTCGCGGTCGGTGAGCGCGACGTTGATGGCGTTGCCCACCGACGAGCTCCAGGAGGCGAACAGCACGCCGTGGCGCATGCCCAGGCTGGTCAGGTCGTCGTACTGGCCGTCGTAGCTCTCGCGCAGCTCGAACCCGTAGCCGTTGCCGCCGCCGCCCTTGTTGAAGCTGCCCCGGGCGCTCAGGCTGCCGGCGCTCATGTCGAGGGAGCGGGTGAACTCGAAGGCGGTCGAGGGGCCGTTGGTCACCGCCACGTCGTGGATCTCGGCGCCGACCGTGGCGTCGAACTCGACGGCGTGATAGCGCAGCAGGTCCGTGCGCTGGTTGACGAAGTCGCCGGCGTCGGGCTCGCCGAGGGTGAAGCCCACGCCGAAACCGGACAGCGAGACGTTGTCGAGGGTGTCGATGCGCTCGACGTGCGTGTCGCCGGCGGCGAAGTCGAAGTGCACGCCGCGGTCGAGGGTGACGGTGTCGCCCTCCACCGCGATCACCCGGGCCATGCTGGTGCGCAGCGGGGAATCGGTCTCGCGCCACTGGCTGTCGCCGATGGCGTCGAGGAAGGCGGCGTCGTTGTTCTGGTAGAGACGAACCGTGTCGCCCGCCGCCAGGCCGTGGCCGTCGCCGAGCACCAGCGTGTCGCTGCCTTCGCTGACGGCGTCCTGCAGGGTGCCGACGGCCGTGGTCTCACCGCCCTGGACACGAATCGCCTGGCCGGTGCCGTCGGCCAGCGCCGCGTCGCTGAAGAGGAAGCGGGTCTCGGCCGAGCCGGCACCCACCAGCGACAGGTCGCTGCGTTCGATGGCCAGCGCCGCGTCGAAGTGATAGTCGCCGGCGGCGAAGTGAATGCTGGCCCCGTCGGGGGCGTTGTCGATCAGCGTCTGCAGCTGGTCGGCGGTGATGTTCGCATCGACGCTGGACACGCCGTCGACGAAGGCATAGGCGTCGGGCAGGTCGGCCAGCGGATCGACGGGGGTGACGAGCGCGGCGGCCGCGTCGGTCAATGACGGCGTTTCGCCGTTGACGGTGAAGCCGGCGGGAAACTCGGTGCCGTCGCCGAGCACCTTGATCTTGAAGCGGGCGGTTTCGCCGGGGGCGATGTCATTGTTGGCATCGTCGTCGCCGATTTCGTAATAACCGGCGTCCGCGGTCAGCAGGCTGCCGCCCCAGACATCGCCGAGCGTGCCGTGGGTCGAAAAGCCGATCCGGTAGTCCGTGATCGGGTCGCTGCCCAGGTTGGTGATGAAGACGTCCATGACGTAACCGCCATTCCACTGGCTGGAGAGAGACAGATCGATGAGTGAGCGCAAGGTGACCACCTGTTCGAAATCAAGGGCTCGACAAACCGCCGGCGGCCCTGGGGTCGTCGTGCGGAATCGGGGTGTGGTTACCAGTGAGGTGCTGTCGCTGGCGCCGTGATGGCGGAAAAGAATCAGCGGCAGTGGGGCGGTCAGTCGCCCGGTGGGAACGTCCGTGGAATGCTTACCTCGCAACCGAACGGGATATCGGCGCGCCGGCGAGATTTTTTAGTGAACTTTGGTATTTATTATTTGCAGTCTGTTATGGCTGGGTGAGTGCTTACAGCCTGCGCAGCGCCCACAGGAAGTAGGCACCGCCCAGCAGCGAGGCCATCAGCCCGGCGGGAATCTCCTGCGGGAACAGCCATTGGCGGCCCAGCCAGTCGGCCAGCACCATCAGCGCCGCCCCGGCCAGGCCGGCGCCGACGAGCTGCGCCCTGACCCGGGCCAGACCCAGCAGACGTGCCAGATGCGGCGCCAGCAGGCCGACGAAGGACAGCGGACCCACCACCAGGGTGGCGCCGGCGGTAACCAGCGCCACCAGGACCAGCACCCGCAGGCGTACGCGCACCACGGCCACGCCCAGCGAGCGGGCGGCGGGCGCGCCGAGGGTCAGCAGCTCGAGCCGGCGCGACAGGGGCAGGACGGCCAGCAGCAGTGCCGTGGCCAGGCCCAGCACCACGAGCGCCGTGGGCAGGTCAAGATAGTAGGTGGACCCCGACAGCCAGGCGAGCACTTGCTGAGCGCGCGGGTCGCCGCCGGCCAGCACGAGGCTGCGCACGGCATCGAACAGCGCGGTGATCGCCACGCCGCTCAGCAGCAGCGGAGCGGCACGAAACTGCTGGCGCCGGTTGAGCGCCACCAGCAGGGCCAGGGTGGCCAGCGCCGCCAGGGTGCCGAAGCTCAGCAGCTCCGGCGTGCCGGCCCGGGGCAGCCAGTAGAGCGCCGCCATCAGCCCCATGGCGGTGCCCCCGCTGATCCCCAGCACCTCCGGGCTGGCCATGGGGTTGCCGGTGACGCGCTGGATCAGGGTGCCGGCCAGGGCCAGCAGCAGGCCGGCGCCGGCCGCGGCGATCACCCGGGGCAGCCGCCAGGGCAGGGTGGCGGGGTCGCCGCCGGCCCCGATCAGCGTCCAGCCGTGTGTTCCCTGACCGATCAGCAACGCCGCGCCGATCGCCATCAGCAGGGCCACGGCCAGCCCCGCGATCCGGCGCCGCGGCGCGGGATGGCGGCGGGCGAGGGCCGCCCCGGAGGCGGTATTGGGGCTCCCGCCCAGCCGCAGGCGCGGCAGCAGCCACAGCAGCAGCGGTGCCCCCAGCGCCGCGGTGGCGGCGCCGGTGGGAATCAGCGTGGGCACCAGGCCGTCAGTGTGCTGCAGCAGCAGGTCGGTGGCGGCAAGCAGCAGGGCACCGAGCAGGGTGCTCCAGCCGAGCCGCGCGGCGAGCCGGCGTGCCCCCAGCAGCCGCACGATCGCCGGGGCCGCCAGCCCGATGAAGCCGACCACGCCGATCACGCTGATCACGCAGGCGGTTACAAACACCGCCAGCCCCAGCCCGGCCAGGCGCAGGCGGCGCAGCGAGCCGCCGAGGCTGCGCGCATTGGTGTCGTCGAGCTCGAGCAATCGCAGGGGCCGGATCAGCAGTGCCGCCAGTACCGCCGCCAGCACCAGCCGGGGCAGCAGGTAGGTCACGCCGCCCCAGCCGCTCTGGGTCAGTGATCCGGCGCCCCAGATCATCAGCCCCTTGAGCGCCTCCTGGTGGAACAGCAGCAGCACCGTACCCAGCGCCCCGCAGTAGAGATTGACCACCAGTCCGGCGAGCACCACCACCATCGGCGCCAGGCGGCGGCGCCAGGCCAGTGCGAAGACCAGCCCCATGGCCAGCGCGCCCCCGGCCAGCGCCACCCACTCGCGACCCGCGGCGAGCAGCCCGGGGGCGACGAGGGTGGCGGCGAGCAGGGCGAGGTTGGCCCCGCTGGCCACGCCGAGGGTGGTGGGCGCGGCCAGCGGATTGCGCAGCACCTGCTGCATCAGCACGCCCGCCAGTGCCAGTCCGGCGCCACCCAGCAAAGCGACGGCCAGGCGCGGCCACCAGCTGACGTGCGCGACCCACTGGGCCTCGGCCCCCTCGTGTGGCGCCAGCAGCCCCTGCCAGGCATGGCCCAGCCCCAGGCGCGATTCGGCGGTCCACGCGGCCAGCGCCAGGGTGGCGAGGGCGAGCCCCAGGCAGGCACGCCCCGGGGTGAGGCGTTGCTGCGGCGCGGCGGCAATCGGGGCGGCTCGAGTCGTCATGGTGCGCCGTCCTCGCGGGTCGGCAGGGTGCGGCTCAGGGCCTCGGCGAAACGCGTCGCCGACGGCAGGCCGCCGAAGCTCCACACCGGGGGCAGGTAGTCCACCTCGCCGCTGCGCACCGCGGCGAGGTGCTGCCACAGGCCGTTGTCGGCGAGCGCGTCCTCGACCCCGGCGGGCAGCGGACGAATCACCATCAGCCGGGCGTCGATGCCCGCCAGCGCCTCGAGCCCCACCAGCGAGAAGCCCCAGGCATTGGTGGGGCGGTGCCAGGCGTTCTCGAGTCCCAGTCGCCGGGCGACCGCCTGGTACAGCGAATGATCGCCGAAGACCCGCACGTGACGGGCATCCATGAACTGCACCATCAGCAGGGGGCGTGTGGTTTCGGGAAGAGCGGCGCGCAGCCCGGCGAGACGGGTCTCGGTGGTGGCGATCAGCCGCTCGGCGGCCGCCGGACGCCCGGCGATGTCGGCCAGGCGGCGGGTGGTGGCGAGCAGCGCCGGCCAGGTGGCGTCGCGGCCGGCGTAGAGCGGCACGGTGGTGACCGGGGCGATCGGCTCGAGCAGCGGCGCGAGCGAAGCGAACATCGGCGTGATCAGGATGCGGTCGGGAGCGAGCGCCGCCAGGCGTTCGCGGCTGGGCTGGGTGCGCAGGCCCAGGTCCGCGACCGAGGCGGGCAGGGCGGGCTCGGCGACCCAGGCGTCGTAGGCCGCGGTCTGGGCGACCCCTACCGGCGCTACGCCGAGGGCGACGAGGGTCTCGGCCAGGGTCCAGTCGAGGGTGGCGAGCCGCGGCGCCGCAGCGGCCGGCAGGGCGGTCAGCAGCAGAGTCAGCACGAGCAACAGGGTCCGATGGCGGGCGCACGGAAGGCGAGGCAGCGTCACGTGAACTCCAGGCAGCGAAAAAGGCAGACGACGACGTTCAATGCAGCACGGCGATGGCGTGATCCCGGGTGGGGTGGGGCATCACGCGCATCGGCGTGCCGTAGATGGCCTCCAGGGTGGCGTCGTGCATCAGTGCGGCCGGTGTTCCGCTGGCCAGCACTCGCCCGCCGTGCAGGGCCACCAGGTGATCGCAGTAGCGCGCCGCGATGTTGATGTCGTGCAGCACCACGATCACGCCCAGCCCCAACTCGTGGCAGAGACGCTGGACCAGCGCCATGACCTCGACCTGATGGGCGATGTCGAGTGCGGCCAGCGGCTCGTCGAGCAGCAGGAAGCGACTCTCCTGGGCCAGCAGCATGGCCAGCCAGACGCGCTGGCGCTCGCCGCCGGAGAGGGTGTCCACGAGCCGGTCGGCGAAGGCACTCGTGTGGGTGAGAGCGAGGGCGCGCTCGACCTGTCGGCGGTCGGCGTCGCGGGGCCGCCCCAGCAGCCCCTGCCAGGGGTGGCGGCCGAAGCCGACCAGCTCGCGGCCGGTCAGCGCCTCGGCGCCGGGCAGCTGCTGGGGCAGATAGGCGACATGGCGGGCGAACTCGCGGTTGCCCCAGTCGGGCAGGGCCCGGCCGTCGAGATGGATCTCGCCGCTGCTCGGCGCCTGCTGGCGGGCCAGCAGCTTGAGCAGGGTCGACTTGCCGGAGCCGTTGTGGCCGATCAGGCCATGTACCCGGCCTTCGCGGAAGGTCAGATCCACACTGTGCAGCAATGGGCGGCCATCGACGGCGAAGGTGGCGGCGCGGGTTTCGATCATGCGGCGGCTTCCGCGTTGGTTGCGCTGGGGCTGGCGTCATCATGCGAGAAGATGCTATTGCAAATCAGAATTGTTATCAACTGTGAGTCTACCAGGCCATGCGCTGCTGCCTGATGGCGAGGCAGGGACTGTCAAGGAATGGAATTACATGCAGTTGCTTTAGTTAATGAGAATCAATAACATCCCCCGGCAAATCATAACCCACTACCCTGTCGAGGTTTGCCGTCATGTTCCGACGTCCTTGCGATGTTGCCCCCCTGGACCCGCCGACTCGCGCCACCCGCCGCGCTCTCTCCATGGCGACGGCGGGCGCCTTGCTGCTGATGCCGACCGCATTGCTGGCCGAGGAGCGCCAGGGCGAGGCCGGCAAAGCACCCGCTACGCTCGACACCGTGACCGTCGAGGCCCAGGCGCTGTCGATGACCACCGAGGACAGTGACGCCTACCGGGTGGCACGCACCAGCACCGCCACCGGGCTGGACCTGACGCCCCGCGAGACGCCGCAGTCGGTGTCCACGGTGACCCGGGCCCAGCTCGACGACTTCAACCTCGACACCATCAACGACGCCCTGGAAAGCACTCCCGGGGTGACCGTGGAGCGGGTCGAGACCGACCGGACCTACTACTCCGCGCGGGGCTTCGAGATCTCGAACATGCAGATCGACGGCGTGCGCCTGCCGATGCCCTACAACAACTATCACGGTGACATCGACACCGCCATCTACGACCGAATCGAGGTGGTGCGTGGCGCCACCGGGCTGATGTCCGGCTCGGGCAATCCGGCCGCCACCGTCAACTTCGTCCGCAAGCGGCCCACGTCGACGCCCCGGGCCGCCGTCTCGGCCTCCCTGGGGAGCTGGAACCAGCAGCGCCTGAGCGTGGATATCGCCGGGCCGCTGGACGACGCGGGCCGGGTGCGCGGCCGGCTGGTCGCCGCGGGCATGCAGCGGGACTCCTATCTGGACCGGCTGGAGCGCCGGCGCGGGGTGCTCTACGGCATCCTCGAAGCCGACCTGAGTGACACCACGCAGCTGGCGCTGGGCCATACCTGGCAGCGCAACGACACCGACGGCAACATGTGGGGCGCGCTGCCGTTGTACGACTCGGCGGGCAACCCCACCGACTACGACACCGCGACCAGCTCGGCACCCGACTGGTCCTACTGGAACATGGACACCCACCGCAGCTTCCTCGAGCTCACCCAGCAGCTCGGCGACAGCTGGTCGCTCAAGGGCACGGTGACGCACCTGGACATGACCTCCGACACCCAGCTGTTCTATATCGCCGGGGTTCCCGATGCCGCCACCGGGCGTATCGACAGCAGCCAGCTCACCCTCAGCCGCTACGACCGCCAGCTCGACCAGTGGGTCGCCGACCTGCAGCTCAAGGGCGATGTCGCGGCCTTCGGTCGCTCGCACCAGCTGCTGCTGGGCACCGACTGGAGCCGCAGTCGCAACCGGCAGACATCGCAATATCCCGTCACTACGCCGACCACCGACCTGCCCTGGCTGGACGACTGGAATGGCGCCTATCCCGAGCCCGACGCCTGGACTACCTATCCCACCAGCGTGGGCGATGCCACGATTCGCGAGCGCGGCGTCTACGGCGCCGCCCGGCTCGATCTGGCCGAGCGCTGGACGGCGATTCTCGGCACCCGCCTGAGCTGGCTGGACACCACCGGCGAGCAGTACGGCGCCTCGCAGGACACCGCCGTGGATCAGCAGCTGACGCCCTATGGCGGTCTGGTCTACGACGTCACCGAGCGCGCCTCGCTCTACGCCAGCTACACCGAGATCTTCGCGCCGCAGACCGAGATCGACCGCAACGGCGACTATCTGGAGCCGATCGAGGGGCGCAGCTACGAGGTGGGCATCAAGGGCGATGTCTTCGATGCCGGTGCCGATGCCTCGCTGGCGCTGTTCCGCACCGAGCAGGCCAACGTCGCCGAGCCCACCGGCGAGAAGCGCAACGGCCAGGACATCTATGCGGGGGGCGATGGCATCACCAGCCGGGGCGTGGAGGCCACCCTGGCCGGGGAGATCGCGCCGGGCTGGCAGGCCAGCGTGGGCTACACCTATCTGGAGATCGAGGACGCCGAGGGCGCGGCCACCCGGACCTACATCCCGCGGCATCTGGTGCGCGCCACCACCAGCTACCGTCCGGCGAGCCTCGATGCCCTGAAGGTCGGTGCCCGGGTGCGCTGGCAGGATGCCATCTCCCGCGAGCGTGACTACGCCGACGGCAGGACCCGGCAGGGGGCCTATGCACTGGTCGACCTGATGGCCAGCTACGCTATCGACCGCAACCTGACCGCGTCATTGAACCTCAACAACGTCACCGACGAGCGCTACCTGACCAGTCTCAAGTGGGATCAGGCCTACGCCGGCGCACCGCGCCACGTGATGGCCAACCTGACCTGGCGCTACTGAGGGGCCCGAGAGTAATCAGCCGGTCGCCGCCGGCACCGCGATCAGGCTCACCAGGCAGGCGTCGACCTGGCCGACCTGGCCGGTCAGGCGCCGCCCGGCGGACCAGGCGGGCGACAGCGTGCGGTCGAGTTCCAGGGTGGTGGCATCCAGCGGGTCGTGCGCATCGGCGACGAGGTGGGCATCCTGGAAGTAGAAGCGCACCCCGGTGAGCGGAAACAGCGCCTTGAACAGGCTTTCCTTGAGCGAGAAAACCCGGGTGGCGAAGACGCCGCGGACGTCGCGGGGCAGGGCATCCATGAGGGCCTGTTCCCCCGGAGTGAGGATCTGCCGGGCCAGCCGCTCGGCGCGTGCGACGGGCAATATCGCTTCGGCATCCACGCCCAGCCCCTGCCAGCGTTCGGCGCAGGCCACCACGCCGGCGGCGAGACGGCCGCTGTGGGTGATCGAGCCGACGATACCGGCGGGCCATAGTGGCGCCCGGCTGGGGGCAATGCCGGGCACCGCCGGGGTGCCGGTGAGCATGGCCAGGGCGGCGCGGGCGGCCAGGCGACCGCCCAGATACTCGAGCTGGCGCTTGGGTGCCGCTCGGTGCACGGATTCCGGGGGTGTGACCGGTACCGCTTCCCAGGCCCCGCCGTCGAAGGCATGGCGATCCAGGGCGATGCCGCGCCAGATGACCCCCGCCAGCGGCGCGGGCCAGGGCCAGTCGACATGCCAGGGGCCGAGACCCTGGGGGAGCGACTCGCCGAGGCTCATGGGCCGGCGGGCGCGTCCACCAGAACGGCGTCGAGGGCGACGGGCACCGCGTCGTCGATGCGCTGGTAGCCGAGCATCTGCAGTACCAGCCGGGCGACGCTGTTGTCCATCAGCGCCTGACCGTCCAGCGTCACCGGCTCGGCATTGGTGAGCCGGATACGGTCCCGGCTCTTGCGGGTGAAATGCACCGGCAGGCTCTCGCGGCGCGGCTCGCCGTTGCCGTCGATGCGCAGCGTGAGCGTGTCGGTCAGCGACTCGCCGACCTTCAGGGCGTCCAGGCGCTGCGGATCGAACTCGGTGACCACGGTGACCAGCGGGGTGGTCGCCATCTCCTGAAGCCACGCCGGCAACGGACCGATGCGCTTCATGACATCGGTCTGCGACAGACGCAGCGGCAGGCGCAGGGTACCGTCCGTGCCGAGCGTGCCCTGCAGATGGTCGATGTGATGGGTATGCGGCTGCCTGCCCTCGGCGGTGATCTCGGTCAGCGTCGCGGTCACCCGGGATTCGGGCGCCAGCAGTTGCCAGGCTGCCTGCACGGGCGATGCCGCCAGCAGCAGGCCGGCGACGCCGGCCGCCACCCACCCGCGGCGGGATCGTGCGGAACACGGTTGATCGAAGCGGACGTCCATGCCGAAGCCTCCTGAACAGGTAAGGGCCGAGAATACCAGCGGGGCGCTGGTCTCAGCCATTGGCATTCGCTATCATACGCCGCGCGTTTGCCGGGCCTATAGCTCAGCGGTTAGAGCAGGGGACTCATAATCCCTTGGTCGCAGGTTCAAATCCTGCTGGGCCCACCATTAAAATCAGCATCTTACGAATTTTGCGTGGTGAGTCCCATAGTCCAAGGGTACAGTTTCGGTACAGTGCCGATCCTTCAGCCCCCTGGAGATTTTCATGGCCACCATCGTCAAGACCCCCTCTGGTAGCTGGAAGGCCGTCATCCGCAAGACCGGCTGGCCCACTACCGCCAAGACCTTTCGTACCAAACGTGACGCCCAGGACTGGAGCCGCCGCACCGAAGATGAAATGGTGCGTGGCGTCTATATCCAGCGCAGCGCCTCGGAGCGCATGACGCTCGAAGCCGCGCTCAAGCGTTATCTGGCCGACGTCACTCCCACCAAGAAGCCCAGTACCCGGAAGAGCGAGCGCCACAAGGCAAGCACGCTGACCCAGCACCTTGGCAAGTATTCCCTCGCGGCCCTGACGCCGGAACTGATCGCCAACTACCGCGACACGCGGCTCAACAGCCTGGGACGCCGCGGGAAGCCCATCAGCCCCAATACCGTGCGCCTGGAGCTCGCCCTGCTTGGCCACCTCTACACCGTGGCCATCCAGGAATGGGGCCTGGGCCTGACCTACAACCCCGTCCAGAATATCCGCAAGCCCAGCCCGGGAGAGGGGCGTGACCGGCGCCTGAGTGTCGACGAGGAGAAGCGGCTATTCGCCGTGCTGCGACAGCACAGCAACCCCATGCTGCCCTGGATCACCAGAATCGCCCTGGAGACGGGCATGCGCTCGTCGGAGATCCTGACCCTTACTCGCTCACAGGTCGACGTGAAACGCCGCGTGGTGCGCCTCACGGACACCAAGAACAACGAAGCCCGCCTGGTGCCGCTGACCCAGGCGGCTACCGAGGTGTTCAAGCAGGCGCTGAACAACCCGGTGCGCCCGCTTGACTGTGACCTGGTGTTCTTCGGTGAGCCTGGAAAGGACGGCAAGCGCGGCCCCTATGCCTACACCAAGCTCTGGAACCAGGCGAAGAAGCAAGCAGGGCTCGATGACTTTCGCTTTCACGACCTACGCCATGAGGCCGTCAGTCGGTTGGTGGAAGCTGGGCTATCCGATCAGGAAGTCGCCGCGATCAGTGGCCACAAGTCCATGCAGATGCTGAGAAGATATACGCACTTGCGGGCGGAGGACTTGGTTATAAAACTGGATCGTATAAGGGATCATTAGTTACGAGTTTTCTAATTTTTGCATGGAGGGTGAAAAATGCTGGGTGTTTCATTAAATGATGGCTACCTACCTAAGGAGGTGTACGTTTTCTTGGGGGCTGTTATCGGTGCGGTTGCCGCATACATAACGACAAAAATAACACCTGATTCCGTGAAGCCAGCGCCGACACTTCCCCTATCACCGCCAGCGAGCATTTTCTGACCGCCGATTCCGTCTCAACCGCTGAACGCATACCGGGGAGGACCAACCATGGCGACGCTGACCGACGAGAGCAGCCCATTTTGACAGGCATTTCTACCCGCCGGACACGGTGATACTGGCTGCCGGTGACCGTCAGCTCTCTGCGTGGTGCCTTTGTCCGACAGACGATCAGCATGGCGTGCCTCGGGGATAGCGCAGGCGGCTTCGCAAGGTGTTCAACACCGTCATGCGTCCGATGTCCTGCCCGAAGTCGAGGATGATCTGCCGCGCCTTGTGAATCACGAGCGCCGCACGATGCACCAGCTCTTGTAGCACGGTGCGGATCCGGCGCCGCTTGGCGGGATGGCGCACCGGGCTCAGCTCGCCGGTCATGCCCAGCTGCCCCATCAGCCGCAGGATGTTGTAGGCCAGCTGGGCGAGGTGCAGGATCAGATCGTTGGTGGCGAACTTGCCCGACGGCAGCCGCTCCAGGTCGAGATCGGTCTTGATCTCACTGTGGAATTGCTCGTGGGTGGCATGCGCCTGGTAGCGTTTGATCACCGCCTCCGGCGCCTCGTCCAGGCTGGTCCACCAGCCTTCCAACTCATAGTCCGGTTCGAGCAGCAACTGGCCATCGCGATCGGCGGTGCGCTCTACCAGGCGCATCACGCGTTGGACGACGTATTCGGTCTTGTTGTCGTCGTGGATCGAGACGGTCTGCGTCCACAGCGCCTGGCGCTTGCCAGGACGCAGCTCTTCCCAGTAGTCCGCCGCCACAGCCAACCAGGTATCCTGATCGGCCGTGGCCGAGCCGCGCGGGTTCCATTTGACGACATAGTCGAGCCGGCGCCCCTCGTCGGCAAAGACCTGGCGCTGCTGTTCGAGAAGCGCCAGGTGCGCCTGGCTGTCGAAGCCGCTGTCCTCGCGTAACAGGATCGGTTGCTTGGTCAGGCCTTGGGCGCGAGGCAGTACCCGCTCCAGGAAGGCGTGAAGTGACCCCCTCCATAGCTGCACAGGGTATAGTGCAGTCATCAGGAGGACAGGATGAGCGATGACAACCCCATCAAACGATGGACCGCGAAGCGCAAGGCCGCCGTGGTCATGGACATCTTCAA
>Ga0209300_1000187_pt1 | contig 37983 bp, 44 predicted proteins | sample Shrwel_input2_RT_FD_187535 | JGI IMG/M metagenome (GOLD analysis project Ga0209300, IMG submission 187535) | Subsurface microbial communities from deep shales in Ohio, USA - Utica-3 well 1 S input2 RT (SPAdes) (version 2) ... | reverse complement strand
ATGATATCGTCATCGCCTTCCCACAACGTGTAACGGGTCACCTAGATTAAATCACCAGTGCAGTGAAACTGAAACGCGGGAGAATCTAAAATCATGCGGGAGAATCTGAGTAAAGCTAGTCGTGACGCTGTGCGCGACGATGCCCCTCTGTTTTGGTTCGGTTGAGGCTGTGTCACAAACTTTTTTACAGAATCCAGAGGTTAGCGACACGCTGCGTTTAAATGCCGGATTTGCTCAACGCCTTTTAAAAAGCGGTTTAAAGGCTGTTTGTTGTAAATTTATCGGTGCGGAAATTGTTGATTTCAGAGCCGTCCAGGTTGACGTCCGAAAATAGGCTTGCAGGCCGCACCGTACGAGCATTATAAATAACATTTATAATGGGACTTTTTGACATCATTAAAATCTATCTAAGTGCTTATCGATTCGAACCACTTTCCCAATCACCTCAACTTTTTTACTGTCTTCCTGGTTCAGTTGTTCGTTAGAGTAATGCTCGTTATCGGTCATTAAATGAAGGCCGTTGATTTTATGCTCCACTCTTCGCATGAATACCTTCCCCTGGACGCTAACCACATAAATGCCGCTGCTGGATAACGAGGCTCGGTCATCAATGATTGCGATCTCTCCCTGGGCAATTGTCGGTGCCATTGCTTCATCGGTAGGGAAAGCCGCTTTTAAGTGTTTGGGGTCGAGTTTTTTATCTGCCACCCAGCTGCGGCGTACGGGGTGAAAATTATAAAGGTCTAAATCTGATCCGAAATCGTGGAAGGCTGACTCGTTCTTCGGGTTAATAACCGGCAATAAATAAAACGATTTAAATGGCTCGCTGAGCTCATTAATTAATTTATGAAATGCGACGTGGTTTTTAATTCCAATTTCGTCATATATCTCATGAGTATTATTAATCTTTGTTTCTGGCGGAGTAGTCTCCATGAGGTTATCAAATATTAAATTTAAAGCGTCTACTATTGCTTTCGTTTCTGTCGCTGAATTATCTGCATCCTCATAAATTTGCTTTGAAGTTTTATCCAGCATCATATTTCCGTTACCGGTCAGCAGCCAAAGCGGACTAACACCCAGGTCGGCAAATTTTTTCAACACAACTGAAGATGGGTTGCTTATGCCCCTCTCGTTTGCCTGGTAGCCTCGCATCGACATATCTACCATTTCCGCGAAATCGGTTTGGTTGTACCCAAGTAGCGTCCGAGCCTTTTTCAACCGCACTCCAACCGCATCATCTACTTGTCTCGCCATTTTTTAATCTCTTATTTTTCAGGTGCTTACGCACTAAGAACAATTTATTTACACCGATATTATTGCAACGTAAACCTTTTTTGTTCATAGTTGCTCTGCATGAGGAACAAAAAAAGCCGAAAAAAAGCCAGCGTGGCAGCTGGTCCCGCTCAAGATATGCACCCTGCTGACATCAAGTGTGCATTGGAAAAAGCGGGCTGGACTCTTCGCCAGTTATCTATTCACAACAATATGGACGCTACGTTTTGCACAAAGGCATTGCGTCAACGTTGGCCTAAAGCTGAAAAAGCAATAGCTGAGGCCTTATCTTTGAACCCTTGGGATATATGGCCAAGTCGTTATGACAGCAACAACAAGCCTATTCGTTTACCAATGGGCCGAAGAAGTCACAAAACCTATCGTGCAGAGCATAGTACAAAAGCTTCTGATAAGCGACAAGGAGAGCCGTCATGAACTTTTTATTCGTTAACGCACAAGGTGCTGAGAAGTTAGCAGTCGATTCCTCTCCAGTGGACGTTTTGTTAAATGGCGGACGCTGCGCAGTGGTCACTCTGATCAACACCAAAACTCAGGCTATTGAATCTTCTTGGATAACGAAAGTGCTAAATAATCAGGAGCCATGGGTTCAGGGAGGTCGATATGACGCTTGAGCAATCTTTAATCCCTGATGAAATATCCGCAGCTGAACTGGCCGATATTATCGGCAAGCAAGAGCGAACGGTTTACCGTTTAAAAGAGCGTCTAGGCTGGGCTGAAACAGAGCCTAAAAAGGTTGGTAGCGGAAAACCAAAACGGTTCATTTTAGTGCACTCTCTCGATGTTGAAACGCTTGAGACGGTAAAAGCGCATTATCTTCAAACCAAGAGTTCGGAAGAGTACCGAACGATCTTCGAAGGCTTGAGCGACGCTGCTATCGCACGTGGTAAAGCAGCTAGTGACATTCTGTTCCACTGGTCACTGTATTCGCAAGAGCACGGCTCAGGCCGGCTGGCTCACGAAAACTTTGCCAAGGCATACAATCGTGGTGAAGTCGAAGTAAATGCCGATACGCTAAAAACTAAGCCCCGTATAAGCTATACCACGCTTTATCGCTGGGAGAAGGACTATAAGGAAAAAGGTTTTGTCGGTCTTACCGGTCAGTATCGTAAGCGGAAACAGAACAAAATCGCCAATCAGCCAGAGCTGGCTGAGTTTATTCAAGGCCTGATATTAAAGCGTCCGAGCCTGACAACGAAGGCTATACAAATACGCCAGCTTATCGCGTCCAAAAAGGTGACCGAAGGGCGTGATTGGCATGTACCCAGCCCATCATCTATTCGCCGTTATATTAAACCCTGGGTAGAGAATAACCGCGCTTTAATTGCACTGAGCACAGACCCTGATGGGTACAACAATTATATCCGCCCCTTATTCAGTCGCGATGATACCGGTCGCTACCCTAACGATTTGTGGCAATTAGATAGCACCCCGGCTGACGTTATTTTGCAGGATGGTCGCTTCCACCTGGTTGCGGGGATTGATGTTTATACGCGCCGATTAAAAGTCATTGTTGCGCCTCAGAGCAACTCTGAAAGCATTTTAACACTGCTTAAACACATGATTATGGACTGGGGATTGCCAAATGATGGCGGCTGCGTAAAAACAGACCAAGGTGCTGATTACAAAAGTAACGCAGTAAAAATGGCGTTAAAGCGACTCCAGGTCGAGCAAACCATCAGTAATGCCTACTCCGGTTGGGAAAAATCGTTCATCGAGAGGGCTTTCAGAACGTTAAACCATTCCATCCTGGAATGGATGGCTGAATTTTGTGGCCACAACGTTGCGGAGCGAAAACGCATTGAGGCGGTTAAGAGTTTTGCGCAGCGCCTGGCAGCCAAGAAACGCAACGGCGGAGAGATTATTGAAAGCAGCCTGACGTCTTATGAGCTTCAGGAGATCATCAATCAGTGGGTCGATATGTACCACGACAAGCCTCATTCCGGCCTGAATAAAAAAACGCCTAACCAGGTTTACCGTGAGTCTCGCTATCAGAAGCGTGTTGTAGACGAGCGTCAGCTTGTGGTTTGTATGAATTACGCCGGATCGCGGTCAGTCACTCGCGGCGCTATTAAGCTGAACAACCGTGAATATGCCGCGGAAGAATTCCAAGATCCGACCACTGCTTACCTCGAAGTGGATGTTCATTACGACCCTGAGAACTTAGGTCGCGTTTTTTGTACACCTAAAGGAACGGATGGTACCGGCCAGGTCATCGTTGCATACGACAAAGAGTTGGTCGGCAATGAAATTGACCGCGCGCCATTCCAAAAAGCACGAGCCGAGGGACAGCGCAAGCTACGCGGACTGCTCAGGGAGCATAACTCCAAGGCTAAGTCGTTTGATATTAAAAACCTGCATAAAGCCCCTCTTGAGGCTGCTAAACAAGCCAAGCAAAACGTTACTGGCTTTGAAAGAGCGCCCGTTCAGGCTACCAACCCATTTGGCGATATTGAAGCGGCTATTAAACGCTCAGCGCAAACCTCTGAATTTAAAGACACCGTCGAGGCTAAAAGCATCAGCGAGATGCTCGCCGAGCAGCAGCGCGAGAAAGAGGAATTGAGGACTCAGGAAGCACCTATCCGCGAGCGTCGCCAGAAAGTCATCCGTACCGAGGCGGACCTGATTCAAATGCTCATTTACAAAGAGCTGGAGGAAGGTTTAACCGAAGAAGAACAAATGAAAGTTGAGGATTACATGATGAGTGACGTTGGCGAAATGCAGGTTAAAGCATGGCGTCAAGTCGCAACCTACGAGCACGCTAAACGAGCGAAAAACGGCTAGCGTGCCCGTAAATTACCACCCCAAAAGAGGACTTAAATTATGAAACATAAAGTGGTTACAGTCAAAAACGTTAACAAATCAATGAATCTGTTACGTAACTTACAGAGTCGGTCATCAATTATTCCAGGCTTGGGATTGATTCACGGCCCCTCTGGCTTCGGTAAAACCACTACCGTTGTCTGGATGTTCAACCAAACCCGCAGCGTTTATGTGCGCTGCTATGCCACCGACACCCCCAGCTCGTTCTTGGGTCGCGTGTTGCAGGAGATGGGTGAGGTACCACGTCCACCACTATCCAACATGGTTGGCCAGGTGATTGAGCGCATGGTCATGGACCACTGCTCGCTGTTTATTGATGAGGCAGACCATATCGTCAATAACACCCGCATCATGGAAACCATTCGCGACATTTACGATAGCGCCGAAGAGCCAATTGTACTGATTGGCATGGAGCAAATTGCCCGTCGCATCAGCCATCGCAAGCAAATGTTTAACCGCATCTCTGAGTGGGTCGAGTTTCAACCGGCTGACCTGGACGACATGGAAATGCTGGTTAAAGAGTTGTTCGAAATTGAGCTGGACATCAAAGAGGACATGCTCAGCTACATCTGCAACGAGAGCGGTGGCGAAATGCGGCAAATACTCGTTGCCCTGGAAAAGATTGAGCGTTTTGCCATGGCAAACAAGCTCGACGCAGTAGACCGCCGCAGCTGGGGCAAAGAGCCGTTGTTCCTGTTGCAACGCCGTTAACAGCAACGGTGCGCTAAAGATAATAAGGATAATCCAATGGATCATAAAAAGTTGTCAGTAACCGCCGAGTGTCAGTTAGCCGTTATGCGCGAGCTCGGCCAGTTCACTCGCTACGATGTCATGCGCAAGCTGGATGTGTCCCGCACTCATGCGCAAACCATGGTTAACCGCCTTCGCCGTAAGGGCTATGTCGAAGAGATTGGCTTTACTGAAGGCCGTTTAAAAAAGCGTTTAAAGGTCTTTCAAGTGACCAGCAAGCCCATCGACCTTGCCTTACCGGCACGTCAGAAAATCTGGAATACACTGCGCATTTGCCGGGCCTTCACCAAGCCCGAAGTGTGCGCCGCGGCTGATGTCAGCATGGCGCTGGTGTCACGCTACGTGAACGAGCTTATTCGCTGGGGTTACGTGCGCAAAGTCAACAATGGTCGTCCGGGCGAAGTGGCCGGCTATGCCCGCTATCGCCTGCTGCGCAATACGGGCCCTGACTACCCTCGCGTTGCACCGCAAACCTGCTCTGACCCCAACACCGGTGAAGTACGCAAAGTGGAGGCTGAATCATGCAATGGATAGACGTATTAAAGCGCGAAGTTAGCAAACAAGGCCTGGGCGCTGTGGCTGAAATGATGGAGACCAGCCGTGCGGCAGTCTCCCAGCTGGTGAACGGCAAATACCCCGGCAACCTTGATCGGATGAAAGCGCGCGTTGAAGGCGTGTTCTTTAACCGTACCGTGGAATGCCCGGTCGCCGGTGAAATACCGGCGCAGCAATGCTTTAGCAATCAGCGCAAAAAGCCGGGCAGTAACCCGATGAACCTGCGTTTTTTCAAAGCCTGTCGCAGTGGCTGTCCGCATAGTCAGCAGAAGCAACAGTTCGGCGGTGAGGTTATTCCCACGCTTTACGTCAGCACCGACGAGCCACAGGAATACAACCCGCACCGCACGCTACACCTGCTAAAGACCCAGGCAACCAGCCAGGAAGACAGCAGCAAAGACGCGCAATTGACTTACATTCAGCTGCTGGAGAGCGAAGTACACAACCTCGCAGCACGCCTAAAAACAGCAAATAAAGGTGAGTGACATGACCAAACAACAACAAAACTGGGCCGTTGCAATTCAGGCAGTGGAAAAGCTTCAGGCGCTCAATATCACCGTGTGCAATGTGTGTATCTCGGCCAGCAAGCCGGTGATCACCATTGAACCACCCAAGGGTGTGCGCTTTGCGCAGCGCCCTGCCGAAGTATCAATTCGCCGGGGCGGCGGTGAGCTCGTCAGAATCCGTACCGGAATGTTCGAAGGCTGCGCTGTGCGCTGGCTGAACGAACGCATCATTGACCAAGTGCACTAGGGGAAGACCAATGCAACAAGAGCAGTATAAAAAAGACGCCAAAGGCCGTCTGATTCCGATTGACCAGATCCACGAGTTGGACATTTTAAAAGACGACTTTGTGAACGAAATGGTCACCAAAGCCAAAGAGAAAAACGGCGATTTAAAAGCCTTTAAAAAGGCGTTATTCGACGACTTTGGCACCTTCATGGAAATGATAGCCGAGCGCTACCAGACCTCTGTTGGCGGCAAAAAAGGCAACGTGACCATCTATTCATTTGATGGCCGTTACAAGCTATCGGTCGCCGTTCAGGACCGTATCACCCTGGGGCCTGAATTGCAGGTGGCGGAAAAACTCATTAAAGAGTGTGTCCGCGACTGGTCGCAGGATGCCCGCTCCGAGCTTAAAACCTTGGTCGAGCGCGTTTTCGAGACCGACAAAGAGGGCAACATCAACACCCGCGAAGTGCTGGCACTGCGTCGCTACGAGATTGAGGACGAGCGCTGGCAAAAAGCCATGGACGCCATTTCTGATGCCATCAATGTGGTCGGCAGCAAAGAGTACATGCGCTTTTACGAGCGTGACAGCGCGGGTGATTACAAGCCTATTTCCGTCGATTTTACCAAGGTATAGCGAAACGCCCGTTCGCGGGCGTCTGTCAGGCGTGGCGGCCAGGCACTGATGAGCAGCCAAACATTGAACCAAAACAACGAGGCAGAACAATGAAACTCGATTTTTTAAAGACCTTGCAGGAGGTGCAACCCTGCGGCCTACGGGCAGTCATCGAGCCACGGGGTGAAAGCTATCCGGTAATGGCGTATTCGGACTGGAAAGAGCTGGCCGTGCAACTGATGGATGCTTGCTTTGTTAAGCGCCTGGGCAACGGCCAGTACACGGTTACTCCAGCAGGCAAAGAAGCTATTGCCCATGGTGAGGAGTTCTTAGAGCAGGCGTTAGGAAACCAGCAAGAGTCCGAAGAGCCAGAGTCCAATGACATCCAGGCGGAAACCGTGCAAGCGGAGCCAACATCATCCAAACCTGCACCGGAGCACCCGTGGCGTAAGCCATTATTGGCCAGCAACCCCATCACAGAGGAAGTTCAGCGTAAAGAGCGAGAGCAAAAGCAGGCTGAGTCGGCCAACGATTCCAGCATGAAGTTTTACGCCTGGACGACCAAAGCCGACTTGGAAAAGGTTGGCACCGACGAGCTGTTAAGTCGTCATCAAGTGCTTAAAGAGCACCTGAACGAAATCAAGGAAGTGGTTAACCGCCGTGTGACTACCTCGTTTTATGGTCCGATAAAGCAGGAGAGTAGTCATGTCTGAGTTAACCGATCGCATAAAAAAAGTCAGGACCTGGACCGCTTTAAACCAAACTGATTTCGCTCGGCTCGTTGGCATGACAATGCGTGGGTACCAGTCAAATGAACGCGGCTTAACGGAGCCTTCGTTCAGGGTTTTGGGGAAATATATCGAACTAGGAATTAACGCCAACTGGTTGATTACAGGTAAAGGCGAAATGTTGCTAGAGGATACGCCGACTGAAAAATACCAGGCGCTACGGAAAGCGGCAGAAGAAGCGCTGAAGTACATCGATGCCCGCACCAAAGGTATCGCGCTAGACGTTAAGGATAGCCTGAGAATCGAGCTGTACGGCACGTTATCAGGACAGCCGGAAGATAATCAGGAAAGCAAGCCGTCCGAAGCCAACCTGCTGGAAGCCCAGGTCATCGAAAACAAAGAAAAAATAAACACCCTTTGGGAGTGCGCCCGGGATATGAATATTGCCATTGACTGCTTGCGGAAGCTCCACGAGCGCACTCGCCAACCACTCATTAAGCGCGTGTGGGATTGGGTGTTCGGAAACAGCGTAAAAACCTAAGCGAAACGCCCTTCGGGGCGTCTGGCTGGCGTGGTTGCCAGCCACTGATGAGCAGCCAAAAGCTTTACTTTTTTAATTGGAGAACAGACATGATTAGCGCTGAAGGAATCGTATGGAATGGTTTGGATCGTCGAATTGCTCAAACCGCTGAAGCAATAGGCTTGAAGGGCAAACCTGAATACTACGAGAATTTTTGTGAAATGCTTTACCAAGGCATTCTTTTGGAAGCATTTTTTGATATAGGCACGGAAAAAATTCCATTTGAGGTATCCAATGTATTGGATGAGATAACATTGCTCGGCGTTTCGGAGGTATTCATTCTTTATGGCGAAGAAGAGCATACTCTCGAAGACGCTGGATATTTAGCATTCAGAAGAAAATTGGAAAAAGATAAAGCCTCGTATGTTGCTTATCATTTAGAGAAGTTTTGCGACGGCGAAACGCTTCCCCAACCTATTGCAGAGTCTTTGTTTTCGATAGTTGCAGAGTTGGAAGTAGCCTTTGAAGTGGCCGGTAGCATAGAGCAAATGCTTAAGTTAAGACCCGAGCACTTACCCAAAATACCAGCCGAAAAGCTCTATGTTTTCATTCGTAATAACATTCAATTCCTTACCTAACTAAGCGAAACGCCCTGGGGGGCGTCTGGCTGGCGTGGTTGCCAGTCACTGATGAGCAGCCGAGGTGAATAATGAATAGCAAGGCAAAACTGATACAGCTGATCCACGTAGCCAAGCGTGAATTGCGTCTCGATGACGAGACCTATCGCGCTGCATTGCAGGGCGTTTGTCAAAAAACATCGTGCAAAGGCATGACCGTGGTGGAGCTGCAAAAGGTGCTCAATCACTTTGAAGACAAGGGGTTTAAAAAGCGCGCTAAAAAAAGCAAAAAGCGTCAGTCGCCATCATCCAAAAAGCCGGTTAAATGGCCTGAAATTAGGGTCATTCGCGCTATCTGGATACAAGCGGCCAAAGATGACTTGTTAAAAGACGGCTCGGAAGAAGCCCTCGATAAGTGGGTGTTTCGGATGACAGGGGTTCGTCACGTTGGCTGGCTGAGCTACGACCGCGCCTTTAAAGTGCTTGAGTCATTAAAAAAATGGCATAAGCGTTTGATGATCAATTGGTTAGACACCGAATTCGGGTATAGTTATGCGCTCTTGGACAAGGACGAGCCATTGCCGTACTCACAGGTGACCGAGGTCTTTGAGGCGTGTCGTAAGGCTCACAAGGAGCGTAAAAATGCAGAATGAAATGTTCGAAGACGATAAAAACCTTGATGAATTGTTGAGCAAAGCGGAAGATATAGAGCTTGATTCAACAGCATGGCCGCACGCATTGGCCGAGCTGGTCAGTATTTTTAAAGACGAAATGACAAGCTCTGCTAAGCTGGATGAAAGCAAGGCACTGAAGCTGGCAAAGCGTTTGGTCGCACGTCAGGCGCACCACATGGGCGGTCGTCAGTACTACTTGCCCCGTGATGAGCGACTGAAAAAAGCCCTGCGCGATGTCGATATTTGGCAGCGTTACAATGGCCGTAACATCGATGTACTTCAACGCGAGTACAGCTTAACCAGCCAGCAGATATACGCCATTTTGCGTGAGCAACGGCAGTTAGAGCGCGAACGCCGTCAACACAACCTTTTCCCTGACCTTTCAAAAAGTAGCAAAACGCTTTAATCCCCACGTTTGACCAATAGCCGCCACCATGGCGGCTATGAACATTTTAAATTCCGAAATATTTAAACCATACCAACGGCTCGTCTCGCTTCACTGCCTGACGGTAGATAGCTTGCGTGGAGGTTGCGATGAGTAACTTTCGACTGAGCAACGCCAGTTTACTGCGACTTAAACAATGCCACCCACAACTTTGCGTCGTTGTAGCCCGCGCTATTCAGATTAGCCAAGTAGATTTTATCGTTGGCGCCGGTATTCGAAGCATCGAGGAGCAGCGAGAAAATGTGCGTAAAGGTGTTTCCAAGACCATGGAAAGTAAACACCTGGCACAATCTGATGGTATGAGCCACGCCGTCGACCTCTGGCCTTGGGTAAATGGGGAAATCCCCTGGAATGAATTTAGTGCTTTTCGCCGCGTTGCTGAGGCCATGCTTCAGGCGGCGAGCGAGCTTGATGTAAATCTACTCTGGGGTGGTGACTGGGATCGCGATGGCGACTCCAGTGACCATGATTTTATCGATGGCCCTCACTTCGAATTGGTTGGTGTGTAATGACTAAGCCGCCAATTCAAATACCTTCAGCAAACATTCCTAAGATAGGCTTTCATGGTTTTAAGAAACGCTTTGTGGAGGGCTGGAACGAGCGCCTTATTGCTGAGTTTAACCACCGTTTAAACGGCACTGAAATCACCTTTAAAAACCCGTTTGGTCCGGTCCACTTAGCTGAGAGTTACAAAGCTGGATGGTTCGCTGTGAGCGATATCGATATTGACCAGATGATGGTAATGAATGAGCGAACGGAAAGTAATGACGATGCTGGCCGTCGCCTGTTTAACCAAACCCGCCAACGTCTGTTTGGCAAACGCTATGGAGCATCTGATGTGGGATAAAGTAAAAGAGTTTATCGGTGGTGCGGCTCCGGTCGTTGGCTCACTGTTAGGAGGACCGGCGGGCGGTGCGACCGGATCATTAATCGCCAGTTGGCTGGGTGTTGAAGACAGCCCGGAAAAGGTCTTAGAGAAGCTACAGACCGACCCGAAAGCCATGGTTGAGCTGAAGCGAATGGAAAGCGAAGAGCGCAAGCAATTGCGTGAGCTTGAGCACCAGGCGGCTTTGGCCAAGTTGAAAGACCGGCAGCACCAACACGAGCAGCAACAGGAAACCATTCGAAGCGGTGACAACGCAGAAGATGAATACGTGCGCCGCACTCGGCCTAAGATTGCCCGTCGGGCGTTCTACTTCGGCTTTGCTTATATCGCGCTGTTTGAACTGCTGGCTGTGTTCGATAAAGGCGACGGGGCCAGCTGGGAAATCGCCGGCATGTTTTTAGCGCCCACACTGGCTTACATGGGCTTCCGCACACTCGACGGCTTTGGCAATAAATTCAAGTTTTTGGGTAAAAAGAATGGATCAGTTTGACCGCGCCCAAAAGTTGGAGCAGATGCACCGAGACCGCGCTATCAATGCCGCGAAAAGACGACCGTCCGAACAGCCGATGTTTATTGAGGGTATTCAGGTCTGCATTGATTGCCTTGACGACATTGACCCAGTGCGCCTTAAGCATATTCCCGATGCGGTGCGCTGTATAAGTTGCCAGCAGGATTACGAACGGAGGAAGGGATTGTGATGCAGTGGCTAGTGGACTTCGCGCCTTACATTATCGCGGCGCTTCAGATATTGGCGTTTTTGGGGTTCTTGGTGCTGTCCAAGCACTTTGCCTCGCGAACGGCCCAGGAGAAAAATGAGAAGGAGCTGCAAAAGGTCCATGTGCGGTTAAGTCGTGTTGAGGATGCCGTTGATAACGCGCCCAGTCACAACGAAATCAGGCAGCTTGAGCGACAGCTCGGGCAAGTCAGCTCTGATATTAAGCGGTTGGAGCCATCCATAAAACAGCTTAGCAACCACGTCGATATGCTGTTCGAAAAGGAGCTAAACAAGAAATGAGTTTGCGCCAAATTCGGGCGGAGAGCTTCCGCCTATCGATCTTAATTGCGTTGGTCAATGAGCCCAGTTATCGCATGAATGATAGCGAAATTCGCACGGTGTGTGCGCACTTTGGTAACTCAATGAGTAGCGACGAATGTCGGGGCAACCTGCACTGGCTGGAGACTCAGGGGCTGGTCACGTTGGACTCTCATACCGGCTACACCATTGCCAAGTTGACAACCCAGGGGCAGGACGTGGCCGAGGGCATCATTACATGGCCGGGCGTAAAACGCCGGAGAGCCTGACATGACTAAAAAAACACGCGGCAAACCCAGCAAAGTGGATCAGTTACCGGGGCAAATTAAAGAGCGCCTGGACAAGCTGTTGCGCGATGGCCGGCTGACTCAGGCGGATATTCTTGAGCAGGTCAATCAGGCCATTGATGCGTCAGGTCTGCCGGATGAGCTGAAGCTGTCACGCTCGGGCTTAAACCGCTACGCCACCTCGATGGAGACCGTGGGTCAACGCATTCGAGAAGCGCGCGCCGTTTCTGACCAGTGGATAGCCAAGCTCGGTACCGAGCCCTCCGGCGAAGTCTCACAACTGCTGATTGAGATGGTGCGAACGCTTGCGTTTGACCAGGTGTTGAAGATGAGCGACAGCGGTGAAGCCGTTGAACCGAAGATGTTAAAAGACCTTTCACACGCCATTGAACGGCTGGAAAAAGCGGCGGTTGAATCGACCAAGCGCGAGCTTGAATTGCGCAAACGCATGGCCGAAGACGTTGAAAATGACCTGCGCGGTGTTGATGGCATGTCGGAAGAGCTGGAAGACCGAATTCGCGGCATTCTACTGGGCCGGGAATAACCATGACAGGATATAGCGATGGCTAAAATGAGGGTGCGGCCAACGGCACCACCGCGCAAGATAGATTTACGCGAAGAGTGCCAACTGGCCGGGGTGGATGCCCATGACAGCGACTTGCGACTTTCACCGGCCAAACAGCCGGTGTTATTGCCTTATCAGGCGCGCTGGATGGAAGATGACGCCAACATTAAGATTGCCGAAAAGTCGCGCCGTACGGGTATCACCTGGGCAGAAGCCAGCGATAATGTTTTAACAGCATCCAAACCTAAGCAACGCGGTGGCGGTAACGCCTTTTATGTCGGCTCTAAAAAAGAAATGGCGCTAGAGTACATTGCCGCCTGCTCGTTGTTTGCCAAAGCCTACAACCAACTGGCTCAGGCCGATGTGTATGAGCAGCCCTTTTGGGACGAAGGAAAACAGGAAGAAATCCTCAGTTATATGATCCGCTTCCCTAACAGCGGATTTAAAATTCAGGCACTCAGCTCGCGTCCCTCGAACCTTCGGGGTTTGCAGGGTGATGTGATCATCGATGAAGCCGCCTTCCATGAGTCCCTGGACGAGCTGTTAAAAGCCGCCATGGCATTAACCATGTGGGGCAACCGCATCCGCATCATATCGACGCATAACGGCGTTGATAACCTGTTTAACCAGTACATCAATGACGCCCGGGCGGGCAAAAAAGACTACTCGGTGCACACCATTACCCTGGATGATGCCATCAAGGAAGGGCTGTATAAACGCATCTGCTTTGTGACAGGGCAGGAATGGTCGTTAGAGAAGCAGCAAAAGTGGCGTGATGACCTCTATAAGAACGCCCCGGACGAAGCCTCGGCCAATGAAGAGTATGGCTGTGTACCGAAGCAATCCGGTGGTCACTACATTAAACGCGTGCTCATAGAAAACGCCATGGTGCGCGACCGCTCTATCCCGATTGTGACGTTACAAGCCCCGAAAGACTTTGAGCTGCGCACTGAAGAAGCCCGCAACCTCTTTATTGATATGTGGTGCGAAACGCACCTGCTGCCGCTACTGGAGCAATTGAACCCGCTAAACCAGCATGTGTTTGGTGAGGACTTTGCCCGCCGTGGCGATATGTCCGTATTTTTGCCACTGGAAATTAAGCCGGACTTATCCAAGCGCACCCCGTTTGTGGTGGAGCTGTCCAAGCTGACTTACGACGGCCAGCGCCAGATCATGTTTTATATTCTGGAGCGTCTACCCCGTTTGCGCGCCATGGCGTTTGATGCCACCGGTAACGGCGGGTACTTAGCTGAGGCCGCTGCACTTAAGTACGGCGTCGAAATGGTGGACCAGGTCATGTTAAACGACAACTGGTACCGCGAATGGATGCCGAAGCTAAAAGCCTCATTTGAAGACGGCATGTATGAGTTGCCGCGTCATCAGAACGTCCTGGATGACTTTGCCAAGGTTCAGGTTAAAAACGGCGTTCCCAAAATTGATAAAGGCAGCGACAAACAGTCTGACGGCACTCAGCGCCACGGTGACTTTGCGGTTGCCTTGGCGATGGCCGAGCGCGCCAGTTGGATGGACGGCTCGCCGATTGAGTTCGAGGCGCTGCCGGCGAAACGCAGTGAGTGGGATGATGACGATGATGTCGATGTTTACGAGCCGTTCGACGGTGCATGGTAGGAGAGCCTTATGAAACCAAGAGTAAAAGTTTATAACGGCGATAAGATTGATTTAACCGCTCTTCAAGAGGCGCAAACAGAGCGCTCTGAAGTTGCGCACTTATTGCAGCACTTTAGCAACCACCCATCACGTGGACTGACCCCGACCAAGCTGGCCGCCATACTAAATGACGCCGAGCTGGGTAATATCGTGGCCCAGTGCGAATTGGCTGAAGACATGGAAGAAAAAGACGCCCACATCTTCAGTGAGCTGCAAAAACGTAAGCGCGCCATGCTGGGCGTAGACTGGACCATTGAACCACCCAAGGACGCCAGCAAAGCCGAAAAACGTGACGCCGAGATGATCACCGAATGGCTTGAAGACGGCGACTTCCTCGATGACCTGATCCTGAATATGGGTGATGCTATCACCAAAGGCTTCAGCGCCACTGAAATGAAGTGGCAATACGAGCAGAAGCTGTGGACGCCCGAGCTTGAGTGGCGCGACCCGGCGTGGTTTAAAACCCATACGCTTTATCGTAATGAGCTGCGACTGCGTGATCACACGCCGGAAGGTGCGGCACTCGAACCGCTCAACTGGATAGTGCACCGCCACCAGGCTAAAAGCGGTTACGTTGCCCGTACCGGTCTGGTGCGTGTACTGGCCTGGCCGTTCCTGTTTAAGAACTACTCCGTGCGTGACTTGGCCGAGTTTCTTGAGATTTACGGTCTGCCGCTGCGCCTGGGCAAATACCCGACCGGAGCCACCCGCGATGAAAAAAGCACCCTGCTGCGGGCGGTGATGTCGATTGGCCATAATGCCGGCGGCATCATTCCCAAAGGCATGGAAATCGAATTTAAAGACGCGGCCAAAGGCTCATCCGATCCATACAAAACCATGATCACCTGGGCGGAGCAATCGCAGTCCAAAGCAATCCTTGGTGGTACACTGACCTCGCAGGCCGACGGCAAGACCTCGACCAATGCGCTCGGCAACGTGCACAACGAAGTGCGCCAGGAGCTGCGTGACTCGGATGTTAAGCAAATTGGCCGCACACTGACCTCACAGCTCATCATGCCGTTTTATATGCTGAACGGCACCAGCTTTACCAGTGAGCATCGCCGCCTGCGCTTTAAGTTCGACACCAAAGACGCCGAGGATTTAAAAAGCTTCAGCGAGTCGGTACCGAAACTGGTGGGCATGGGGATGCGTATTTCTAAGCAGTGGGCGCATGAGAAAACCAACATTCCCGAAGCCAAAGACGATGACGACTTGCTGGTTGTCTCCAATAGCAAATCATTGGTACCACCGGCAGAGCCCGAGCCAAAAGCCGCGAATCGGCGCATTGTGTCATTGCGTCGTGAGAGCGATATTGACGATGACGCGACCGATGATTTTATCAGCCAGCTGCAACAGCGCATGGCTCCCATGCTGGAGAATATGACCGACGAAGTGCGTCAGCTCGTTGAGCAGGCCGAGTCCCTGGAAGAGCTTCAGGACGCACTGGCCGAGCTGGATATTGACAGCGAGCAAATGGGCAACCTGATAGCGCAATCGATGCTGGCCGCTGAGCTGGCCGGTCGCTCGGATGTGGAGGACGGTGAGTAATGCCGGTCTGGCTGGAGATGCTCAGTTTAGTCGCTTATCTTGCTGTTGGCGCGTGGCACAACACGCGGTATTTTGACCCGCTTATACGCGATGGAAGCCTTGATTCGGCAATGCATAACGAGCCGCTTAGAACACTCTTTTTGGTCATGTTAACCGTGCATTTCATTATCATGCTGTGGCCGGTTTATCTTGTTTTTAAGTGGCTATGGAGGGGCGAGTAATGCCAAGCGCTCAGTACGGCTCTCTGCCCTTTGAAGAGGCGATAAAGTACTTTCGGCAAAAGCTCAACGTGCCAACGGAGCGCTGGGCGGATGTCTGGGCCAAAGCGCACGACCGTGCTTTTATGGTCGCCGGTGCCATGAAAGACGACCTGCTCAACGACTTTCGCATGGCCGTGGATGAGGCCATTGCCAACGGGCGGTCAATTGGGTGGTTCAAACGTGAGTTCAAAAACATTGTGGCGCGCCATGGCTGGTCGCATACCGGCAACGCGAACTGGCGCTCCCGGGTTATCTATGAAACCAACGTCAGACAGAGTTACAACGCGGGCCGATACGCTCAACTGCAACGCTTTCCTTTTTGGGAATACCGCCACGGCGACTCCATTGTGCCGCGACCGTTGCATTTATCCTGGGACCGTCTGGTGTTGCCAAAAGACGATCCGTGGTGGGCGAAGCACTTCCCGACCAATGGCTATGGCTGCAAGTGTAAAGTCTATGGCCGCTCTGAAAACGAAATGCAGCGCCGTGGCCTGACGCCGGGCAACGCACCCAATGACGGTACATATGAGTGGACCGACACGGTCACCGGTGAAGTCTTTGAGATGCCCCGCGGCATCGACCCGGGCTTTGACTACGCACCCGGCTCTGGCGTTGAGACGCGCTCATTGGCACAAATAGCCGAGCGCAAAGCCAAAGTCTATGAGCCGCCCGAGCGGGTGGTGCCGGATTTATTTTCGACCGCCAAAGGCGTCACCAACGATACCTTTAACGCGATCTGGCAACGCGCTCCGGATGAGCTGAAACCCTCGGTTGATACGCTCAGCCGGTTTATGGCCGTGCACCCGACCAAGACACTCTTTATTAAGCAGACCGAAATTGGCACCAACAATAAAGCCTCGCGCAACATCCAGGAGGACGTGGCCGCTTATCTTGGCCTCGATGCCCGCGACCGCCAGTGGACGTATGGGCGCGCAACCCGCGCTGCCGGTTATACGGCAGTGCCCTGGGACTTTACTGTTGTTAAGGTGAAAGCCGATACGCGCTTCTCTAACGTCGATTTAACGCGCATTCAAACCGAGTTAAAAACGCTTTTGGACGAGCGGCGCGACGGCAAGCTCGAATGGTCAATGTCTCGCCGTTTGCGGCAGAAAGGCTATAATGATGAAGGCGTGTTAATTACCTGGCTGCATGAGCTCGGTCATCAAATTCACTTTTGGGGCGGCCAGGCTAACTGGAATCCGCGCATTCGTGGCACAGTCATTACTCGTTACGGCGGCACCAATGCTGAAGAGTTCTTTGCCGAGCACTTTGTGATGTGGTTTTTTGCCCGCGACGAGCTGCGCCGATGGTCGGTCGATTTGGCCGACTGGATAGAAGAGCAGATAGACAGTGCCATGACATCAACGCAAAAAGGAAACTGGAAACGATGAGTAAAGGTGTCGTAGAGACCGCACAAGAGATCGTTAATCAATCGCCGACCATTGAGAATGCGCGGCGGTTAAACCGGCTTATTCGTGCGGCCAAAGGTGAAGAGAAAGACTTTATTTATGACTTGGTCGAGTCGTTTCTGATGCAGGTCGAAGAGCCCAGCCAGCGCGACGCGCTGCTTAAGGAGATAGACTAATGGCCGGTACACGCGTTGTTGTTGATGGCAGTACCGCCATTATTAAGCAAGCGCTTGATGCGCTGCGCAAGCAAGGCACCGACTTAACCGAGCCCAATGCCGAGATTGGCGAGTACCTGATTGAGTCGCACCAGGATCGTTTTGACCGCGCCGAGTCGCCGGACGGTGATGCCTGGGCCCCGCTGTCTGATGATTACAAGAAACGCTCAAAGCGCCCCAGCGATATACTCATAGAAGACGGCATTTTGAAAGGTACGCTGAATTACAACGCCTCCCAGGAGCAACTGCTGTTCGGTACACCGATGGAATACGGTGCCGCCCACCACTTCGGTTATGAGAAAAGAAATTTACCCGCCCGCCCCTGGCTCGGATTATCCGATGAGGATGAAAACGTCGTTATCGCGATTTTTCGGGCTCACCTCTCAGAAGCATTTTAAGCGCCTTAAATGATTTATCCGCTACGATGGTTCAAAGTAACCCCTGAAAATGGCGTGGCGGAAAATTTAAACGGGTTTTAAACGGGGTTAGGGTGTTTTGCGCGGGTGTGGTTTTCCACCTGCGCGTAATAACCCACAACTTTTGATTGAAAACTGACCCGTTGTTCTGGATAGTAATAACGCCTGGTCAACCCCCGACCACTACAGCTACCCTCTCAAAAAGTAGCAAAACACTTTAATCCCAACCTCACCCCGAGTGTCGCCAATATGGGCGGCATGAAAACGAAAAAGCACCCAAACCCAATTGTCGCTCTGACGACCCGCCGCCCGGACAGTGATGTGTCTGGCATGGCCGTTATGAGCACCATCATTACGCTCGCCGGTTCCGGCAAGCGTCGCGTCCAGTTGTTGCCTGACGGTGAGTTCCGCGCTAAAGACGGCCGTCCTTTCGATGCCCCGCACTGGGTAATGAACCAGGACGTGGCCGACCGTTTGATTAGCAAGGTTTCTGCCCGCGCTAACGATCTGCATTTTGACTACGAGCACCAGACCCTGAACTCCGAAGCCAACGGCAAAGAAGCGCCGGCGGCGGGCTGGTTCCGTGAGCTCGAATACGTGCCTGGTGAAGGACTGTTCGCGCTGGAGCCGCGCTGGACAGCCAAAGCCAAAGCTTACATCGATAACGAAGAATACCGCTATGTGTCGGCTGTGTTCGCCTACGACAAAGAGACCGGCGAAGTCACCGACCTGTATCACGCTGCGCTGACCAACGACCCCGGTTTAGACGGCATGAAATCGCTGGCGGCCATGAAGCACTTTACCCCTACGCCCGAGTCCTCGGGCATTCAACCACAACAGGAAGATAGTCCGATGAACGAAGCACTGAAACTGCTGCTGACGACGTTAGGCATCGACTTTGAGGATAAAGACCTCGAAGACAAAGCCGCCTGTAAAAAGCTCGCCGACAAGGCTGATGAGGCAATTGCTGCATTGAAGGCAAAAGCCGAGGCCTCGGATGAGCTGACGACAGAAGTCGCAGCACTGAAACAACAGCAGGCCGATCCGGCCAAGTACGTTCCGATTGAAGTGGCTAACGAGTTGCGCACGCAAATCGCTGCCCTCAAAAGCGGCGGTGATGAAGCAGCGATTGCTGCTTTGATTGACACGGCGCGCTCGGAAGGTCGTTTACTGGCCTCGGAAGAAGCCTGGGCGAAACAGCTGGCTGAAAAGCACGGCGTTGAAGCGCTCAAATCGAACCTTGAATCACGCCCGTCGGTTGCGGCGCTTACGCGTGACAGCAAGGACAAGGCATCTGGTAAGGACGATAAAACCGTCACCAAGCCGGATGGAGAAGAAACCGAGTTAACAGCGGACGAATTGGCGATTTGTAAAGCCTGCAATATCGACCCTGAAGACTACAAGAAACAGCGAGGTGGTCAGTAATGCCATTAACGAATGACCGCGATACGCATCGCTCAGACCTGACGCTGGTCACCGACCCGGTGGCGGCATCCACCCGCATTTTTGGCGGCTCGATTGTGATGCTGGACGCTTCCGGCAATGCCGTTCCCGGCGCAACTGCAACCGGTTTAGTGCCGCGGGGTATTAGCCAGGAGCACGTGGACAATTCTGCCGGCAGTGCCGGTGAAAAGAACGTCCGCTCGCGTCGGGGTGTTTTCTGCCTGACAAATGACGGCAGTGTGACCCGCACGGATATTGGTGGCCAGGCATACGTAGTCGATGACGAAACTGTGGCAAACAGTGACGGCACCGGCACCCGCTCGGCCTTGGGCAAAATCATTGACGTAGACGCCAAAGGTGTCTGGGTCGAAATCGCTTAAGGGGCGTTGTAATGATTGTTAATAAACAGAACCTGAGCACGCTTTACGTTGCGATTAAAACCGCGTTTAACAAGGGTTTAAAAAGCAATGAAGTGCTATGGAGCCGCGTGGCGACGGAAGTCCCATCGAGCACCAAAGAAGAAAGCTACAAGTGGCTGGGTCAGTTCCCGCGCTTACAAAAGTGGATTGGTGACCGCGTCATCAAAAACTTAAAAGCGCACAGCTACTCAATCACCAACGAGAAGTTTGAGTCAACCGTGGGCATTCCGCGCGATGACATCGAAGACGACACCTACGGCGTGTTCACGCCGCTGTTTGAAGAGATGGGCTATTCCGCACTGACACACCCAGATGAGCTGGTGTTTGGTCTGTTGGCCAAAGGCTTTGATGAGCTGTGTTACGACGGCCAGAACTTCTTCGACACGGATCACAAAGTCGGTGATACCTCAGTCAGTAACATGCAAGCCGGCAGCGGTGTGCCATGGTTCCTGCTCGACACCAACCGTCCGTTAAAACCGATCATCTTCCAGAAGCGTCGCGATTATGACTTGAAGGCGCGTCAGGATGATACCTCGGAAGCGGTCTGGTCGCGGGATGAGTTTGAGTACGGCGTCGATGCGCGGGTTAACGCAGGCTTTGGCTTGTGGCAGTTGGCCTTTGGCTCGAAAGCTGACCTCACTAGTGCCAACTTCGATACCGCCATGGAATCCATGATGGGCTTGAAGTCAGACGAAGGTCGTCCGCTGGGTGTCCGTCCTAACTTGTTAGTCGTTGGCCCGAAGAACCGCGCCAAGGCGAATCGGGTGATCGAAGTGATGAACGAAGAAGGCGGCGCGAGTAACCCGAACTACAAAGCCGTTGAAGTGTTAGTGGTTAGCTGGCTCGACTAGACGATTGAGCTGATGTTCTCCCTGGAGCCGCCTGTGCAGTAACGGCGGGCGGCTTTTTTCAACCGAGGAAAGACGATGTCTAAGAGTAAATTAATTACAGCCATTGCTATGGTCGCCGCCCATGACGGTTACCGCCGTGCCGGCATTGACCTGGTCAAAGGCGAAAACAAGCTGGAAGTGACCGAAGCACAGTTTGCGCAGCTCGATGCTGACCCGCGCATTTCCGTGCAGCGTGTGGCCGAAAGCAAATCATCAACCAGTCAAAGCACCGGAGGCGATAAAAAAGAGCCGACGAAAGTGACCTTTGATGCCGAAGCGCCGGACGAGCTGGACTTATCTAAGTTCGAGCCGGAAGGTTTGGCGCATTACGTGGCCGCTATTCACGCTCAACACAAAGCCGGCAAGCTGGAGCTTAATGCCGACGGTAAACCGAGCGTGGGCGACTTAGCGGTGGAAGTGGACGGCAAAACGGTCAAGCCAAGCGCAACTGACCGCGATGCAGTCTGGGAAGGCTACAAAGCGTTAATTGGAGCCTAAGCGATGAGTTATTGCTTAGTGACTGACCTTGTGGCGCGTTTTGGTGAGCGAGAGCTTATGGCGCTGACGGACCGCGACGGGACAGGCTCTGTCTCCGATGTGGTTGCTCAACATGCAGTCGATGACGCCTCGGCGCTCATTGATGGTTATTTGCATGGCCGTTATAACCTGCCCCTGAACCCGGTCCCCAGTGTGCTGACCTCGCTGTGTGCAGATATAGCTCGCTATAAACTGTACGACAACGACGCGCCTGAGGTCGTCACTAAGCGATACGACACCGCGATTGCCTTTTTAAAATCGGTAGGCCGTGGCGAGGTGACGCTCGGTGTTAACACCGACAATAGCGCACCAAGCTCGACCGACCTGCCGGATATTCAGTCAGGCGGCAATGTGTTCAACCGCGATAAATCCAAAGGCTTTATCTGATGATGCGCGAGTTGATTGAGCAGCGCCTGAAAAAGCTCACCATTGAGGGTGAGCCGGTATTTCAGCACATCGAGTCGGCCACCAACCTTGACTCGGTCATCAAAAATAACCGAATTGCGGCAGATACGGCGTTTGTTATTCCAATGACGGACCGGGGTGCGGCAGAGCAGCTAAACACCTATCGGTTTCAACAGCCGATTACCACCGGCGTCGGTGTGGTAATTGCCTGTCGCAGTATTAACGACCGTTTGGGCGGTGACGCGATTGAGCGCATGGAGTCGCTGAAACTTCACGTTCGCCAGCACTTGCTCGGCTGGGAGCCTAACGACAATTACGAGGCCTTGTTGTTTGACCAGGGCCGCATTGTGTCATTTAGCAAAACAGCGGCCTTTTGGTTAGAGCAATACCGCAGCCGCTTCACATTCAGAGGACAAGAACATGTCTCGTAAGACGAAAAAACGCCTGTTACTGGCCGCGCTGCAAGATACCGGTAGTTATGGCGAAGATCATATTATCGACAATGCGGAGACGCCCAAAGCCATGCAGACAATGGACTTGGAAGTCACTCCGATTGAAGCGACCGAAGTAGACCGCGAGTTTGACAACGGTCGACCGGGCAATAACAAGTTCCTGGTCGTCGGCAAGCACTGCAAGGTCACGTTCTCAGTTGAATTGACTGGCGGTAGCGACCCGATTACACCGGCCAATTACACCACCTTGCTTCAGGCCTGCGGCTTTAGTGAGACCATCGGCACCACTGAAGTGACCTACGCTCGTATCGAGAACAACACCGAGAAAGACGTCACGCTCCATGCTTATGTTGACGGTGTGAATCACAAAGTGCTGGGTGCACGCGGCACCTATAAGTACGTCGCCAAAATTGGCGAAGTGCCCAAGATTGAATTTGAGTTTACCGGCCTATTTGGCGGTTTGGCTGGCGAGAGTATTCCGGTAGCTGACTTTAGCGGCTGGCAAATACCGGCAACGGTCGGGGCGAAGCACACCACATTTACGCTGGATAGCACAGAGTTGTCGATGCACGAGTTTGAGCTCGACGGTAAGAGCGAAGTTATTTACAGCGAAAACACCAAGTCTGAGCAGGTCTATATCACTGACTGGAAGCCGGACGGCAAGATTGTGTTTGAAGCACCGGCGCACGCCGACTTTGATCCAACCTCCGTCTATGTGGCCGGGGCAACGATGCCCATTAACTTGGTGCACGGCACGGTTGACGGCAACATCGTCACCATCGCCAGTACGGCCATCCAGTTAGGTAAGCCCACCTACGGCGATAAAGACGGTGTACTGACGTTCGACTGCCCGTTCCGGGTTATTCAAGATGAAACGCTGGTGACTGCGTAGTCGCCGGCTAACAGGGAGAAATAGACATGGGTTTTAAGTTTAAACGCGTTAATGAAATTACCTGGCCGGTGACGGCAGACGTCCCTCAGGATGGCGGCAAAACCGAAAAGCACGACTTCTTTTGTCGGTTCCGTTACATCACCCGCTCTGAATTTAATCGCATTCAGGCGCTGGGTGAAGAGGCGCTGATGCGGCATGTGGTGGTCGGTATTGGTGAGACCAAAGAAGATATTGATACCGCAGAAGAGACAATTCGTGAAGTGACCGAAGTGCCCTATTACACCTCGGCCATTTACCAGGCATTTCTAAAAGTGCTGATAGGGGCTGAAGCAAAAAACTAGAGTCCGTGGCCCATCAGCTTGCTAAAGGAAACGCCGCCGACCCGAAAGAAGACGCGGCGTTTATCAAGCAGATGGAAGCTGCGGGAGCTCCGAAAGAGCTGGTAGAAAAACAGCGCATGAGCGCCGCCAGTAGCGATGAGATTGAGGTATTAAACAGCTGTTATCCAGCGGTTGAATGGTTCTTTCAGGTGTACGACCTGCTGCGCTGGAACCAGCATTTTTGTTTAGGGCTGGATGTGGTGGCCGTAGAAGCGGATGCACGGATGCGCGGTATCGAGATAAACCCAACCGATTATCAGAACCTGCGCACACTGACCGCTTACTACAGCGATGCGATTAACGAGGAGAGCGCGTGAGTAACGATTTAAGCTTGATGATACGCCTTAAGGGCGAATCCTCAGACCTGGTCAATGCACTCAGTAAAGCCAGCGCCCAGAACAGGGTGTTAAATGGCGAGCTGCGCGCATCCGGCGCAAGCTCTCAAACCGCATCGCGTGGCTTCGACCAGGTCACCCGCCAAAGTAGCGCCATGGGCGGTGCACTTCGTACTGCCGGCATTGCTATCACGACATACTTCGGTGTCACCCAGCTTCAGAACATGGCCACCAACCTGACCAGTGCCGCCGGCAAGATGCAGGATGCAGAGGTTCGGCTTCGTAATCTGACCGGCTCATCCGAAGAGTTTGCTGAAGCACAAAGCTTTATCAGCGAAACGGCTGAGCGCCAGAGCCGGGACATTCTGGTGTTAACCGACTCCTACGCGCGTCTGCTGGCACTTCAAAGTGGCGGCATTGTCACCGGTGCCGAAACTCGCGAAATCATGATCGGCATCAATGATGCAGCGGCGGGTTTAGGTGCTACTTCAGCTGAAGTGCAGCAAGTCATGTACGGCTTATCGCAAGCACTCGCCTCGCCTGTTGTGCGTGCCGAAGAGCTTAACCAAGTGGTTGAGTCGCTACCCTCATTGCTGCAAGCCATGGACAAAGCATCCGGTGCCGGTGAAGGTGGCTTTCGGCAAATGGTTAATTCCGGCCAGGTGACCTCTGAGTTTTTCAAAACAACGCTTATACAGGCACTGAAGAAGTGGGAAGGCGCTGCCGAGTCTACCTATGACAATATTAATTCGAAAATTCAGCGTAACCGCAACAGCTATTACGCCATGGCTAACGCCTTCGAAGATCCGATTGATGATGCGTTGACCCCGCTGTTAAACGCACAATCTGCCGCGATGGAGTTTGCGGCCAATAATGCCCAGACCCTTGCCACCGCATTGCAAGGCACTCTGATTGCGGGCGTTGGCTCACTGACCGGTATGCTCGGTGCCTATATCGTGGCACGTGCACGTGCCACCCAGGAAGAAACCCGATCACTGGTGGCCAAACAGCGCTCGCTTCAGGCGGAATACCAGCAGGCGGTAGCGGCGCAGCGTACAGCACAATTTGAATTGAACAAAGCGGCAGCGTTTCGTACCTCAACCGCCGGACTGACGGCCGCAACAGCGGCAACCAACCGCTACACAGCCGCACAAACCGCGCTAACGGCAGCGAACGCCCGCGTCACAGCCGCGCAAACCGCTAACGCAGCCGCGACCGCAGCGCTTGCCGGTCGTATGGGGATGCTGGGACGTATTGGTGGCGGTGTTTTACGAATTCTAGGTGGCTGGCCGGGCCTGCTCATTACTGGCGGCCTGGCATTGATGACCTTTGGTGGCCGCGCCAAAAAAGCCGCTGAAGACACGTTCGAATACTCGGAGTCACTTTATGACTTGTCTGACGCCATCACAAAAACGGTTGAGCAACTAAAAACAGACCAACAAGCAGCGGGCAACGAGCTGGATAAGCTGAATGCGCACCTTGATGGACTGGTGAAGAAAAAAGAAGAGCTTGAGAAAAAGGTAACCAGTGGTGAGCAAAATATCTACGCAGGCGCACGTGGCACCTCGCCAGAGCTTCGTAGCGGACAAATGCGCCAGGAGCTTGAGGAATTAAAGCTACTTATTGAAGAGGTCACGGAAAAACGCGACAAACTGGCAAAGACGAATGAAAAGCGCGCTGGCACCATCGACGAGAAGAAGAGCCAGAACAACCAGGCAGAGCAAGAAAAAGAAAAAATGCGCCTTAAATCCGTGCAGGAACAGGCGCAAAAGATGCTGGAAAGCCTTGAGAAGCAAAAGCAACTTCAGGGGCAGGTCTCCGAAGCGGCCAAGGTGCGTTATGAGGTGGAGCACGGGGCACTAAAAGAAATCGAGGCCACCACCAAACAACTGCTGATTGAAAAAGCCAAAGAGCTCGATGCCGAAAAAGAGCGTCAGCAGCTCCAGTCGACCGCTGAGGACTATCTGGCGAATTTGCGCGAGCAGGCCAACGTTCACAACATTACTACTGAGCTTGCCCGGGTTCGTTACCAAATTGAGCATGGCGAGCTTCAGGGCATCAACGCTGAACTTGAAAAACGCTTATTAAATGAAGCGCGTTTAGCCGATGCTGCGCGCAAAAAGGAAGAGCAGAAACAGGCCGACAAACAGACCGCGCAGCAGTTTGATTCATTAACTGGGTCGATGGAAAACGACCTGATGTCGCCGGAGCAACGCCTTCAGGCTGAATACGAAAAGCGCCTGGAATTAATTGACCAGTACGGCCAGTTAGAGATTGCCAAAACTCAGGAAGTCGAGCGCGCTAAGCTTCAGGCCAAGCAACTTTTTGATAAGCAAACCGAAGAGCTCCAGCGCAAGCAGTTGCAAACTCAGCTTTATGCTGGCCAGCAAATCTTTGACGGCATGGCGGGTCTGGCTAAAGCCTTCGGCGGTGAACAATCCGCTGCCTATAAGGCGATGTTTGCGGTTAGTAAAGGCTTTGCCATTGCTCAGGGTGTGCTGAACTTATCAACCGCCATATCGAATGCGTTCGCCCTACCATTCCCGACTAACATCCCCGCGATGGCCACGGCTGCCTCGGAAGGTGGCAAATTGCTGACAACAATAAAAGGTACGTCGTATCAAGGACAAGCGCACGACGGTATTTCTCGTGTGCCTGCATCGAATGAAGGCACCTGGATGCTGCGCCGCGACGAGATGGTGCTTAACCCCCGCCAGCGCGATAACTTTGAAAACTTGGTTAACCGTGTTGACGGCATGGCCGGTGGTCGTGGTGGCGCTCAGGTTGTCGAGTTCAAACCACAGATTGCCATTGATGCGCGAGGTGCTGCCGAGGGTGTGGAAAGCCGTTTAGAAGGCGTGATGGACGAGATGATGGAGCAAATGAAACAGGAGTTGTATGACGATTTTGCCAACAACGGACCTCTGTCTCAGCGACTACGGAGTAACGCGGCATGAACCTATTCCCGGACATTGAACCGACCCGCAGCGGCTTCACTATAAGCTTTGCTACCAAGCCCATGCTCTCGCCTTATAACCGGGTGGAAGAGATTTGGGAAGAGCCCGGAGACAAGTGGCATATCTCTCTGCGCTGGGCGTTTATGACCAAGGCCGAAGGCCGTCGTTTACGTGCGCACTTGCTTGCCCTGCGCGGCCATAGCGGCGTGACTTTTATCGAGGACACCGCACACAGCAACGAAGGCAGCTGGAACGGTACGCCGGTGGTGCACGGCTCAAACCAATACGGCGTTCAATTAACCGCGCGGGGCTTTGCGGCGTCACAAACGGTCGCTAAAGCCGGTGATCGTTTTCAGTTGGGCAACCGGCTGCACGAGTTAACCGAAGATGCGGTCAGCAACGCTAGTGGCATTGTCACGCTGAACTTCCAACCGGAAATTATCACCCTACCACTGGATGGCGATTTTCTGATCCACAACCGCCCTCGCGTTCGCGCCATGCTCAAAGACCCGGATAAGCTGCCGTCATTCTCTGGGACCAAGGCCGGCTTTCGTAATATCCAGGTGGACTTTCAGGAGGCGTTGCGATGAGCCGCTTTACAGAGCCAAGCATTGAGCAGGTCCTACTGAGCACCGACCCAAAACGCCAGTTGGTGTTCGCTGAAATCGAATTCCCCAGCGGATGGGTGCGGGCGCATACCGGCGTCGGTGAGCGCACCTATAACGGCCAGGTGTATTTGGGCGTGGGTGAGCTGGCCAAAATCGGCAAGTTCAAAGAGTCTGCCGGCAAGTCGCCTAATGGCTTTGAGGTGTCGATGCTGTTTGATGATTTGACGCTGTTCTCAGACATTGTCAATGAAGACCCGACCGGCCTAACCGCTCGCTTACACCTGGTTGGCCTCGATGACAAACGCCGTATTACCGGCGGCGCACTGTTATTTGATGGATTCAACGGCGGGCTGTCCATTAAAAAAGGCAAGCCGTTTACTGTCACGCTGCGCCTGACGGATTGGTACGAGCGCTGGAGCAACCCAGTACAAAACGCCCGCATCACCAATGAAGCACAGCAAGCTATTCACCCTGGTGACCAGATTTACGATCAGGTTGAAAAGCTTGCCAAAGGTATCGACAGCGACGTTCCTGGGCAACAAGTCGGCGGCGGTTCGCCTGGTGGCGGCACCTCACCCAAACGTATTCGGAGATTAAACGAGCGATGAAACGAGCGAATGACTGGCCGACCGAGTTGGCCAACTTCCTTTTAAAGACCCGTAAAACGCCGTTTAAATGGGGCGAAAACGACTGCTGTTTGTTTGCGGCCAACGCTATTTTGGCGATGGGCGGCAAGGACGTGGCCGAGGACGTTCGCGGCCATTACACGACAGCCATCGGTGCACGTCGCATTATGAAACGCTTAGGCGCGGCCAACGTGGTTGAGCTTTTGACCCAGCGCCTTGGCGAGCCGGACGGCAAACTCGTGCGCGGTGCGATTGTTGCTGTTGAATCGGATGGCCAGCAGGTGGCTGGTGTGTTTTATCACAAGCCCTGGGTATTAACTGAGATCGGCTTGCAAGGGATGCCGCTTGAGTCTGTTCTCAAATCATGGAGCCTTAGCTAATGCCTCCAGCTATTGCCGCTGTTGCTGCCGGTGTTGCGGCTGGGTTTGCCGCCAGCGAAGTTGTCGTGGGTATTGCCGTTGCGATTGGTACCGTTGCACTGCAAAGCTCGCTAAAACCGGAAATGCCCGGCGTGGAAGAGTCGGTTAATGAATCACAGACGCTAACAACGCAACCATTGCAGCCCCATCGCGGGGTCTATGGTGAATGCGTGGTGTCAGGCTCAATAATCGGCTATGGCAAACGGAAAATGGGCGATAAAGAGGCTCATGTCGTTGCCGTTACGCTGGCCGGTCATCAAATTGAGTCCGCGGAGCTGTACGAAGTTAACGGTAAGCCTAAACCCTCCGGCACCACCTACACCATCATGCGCGGCGACCAGACGACCGCCAACCAGACCGCGCTTCAGTATTGCGATGGCTGGACAGAAAATCATGTCGGCTTTGGGCGTGCTTATGCGGTCGTGACCATCCCTATCGACCCGGAAGAAATGCCGTCAGGCCTTCAGAACATCACATTTAAAGTTAAGGGGAAGCGTGTTTACGACCCACGTAAAGACACCACGGTGGGCGGCGATGGCCCACACCGCGCCAATGATGAAGCGACGTGGGAATGGTCTGACAACAGCATTCTTTGTGCGTTTGACTACCAGCGCTTTCACGGCTTTCGCAAGCTCAGCCTGAACAAGTTCGACCTAGCTCACATTATGGAGCAGGCGAACATTTGTGATGAGATGGTCAGCTACACTGACAGCGATGGCCAGCAACAGACTGAAAAGCGTTTTACGTGCAATGGCTCGTGGACGTTTGACCAGTCACCACCGAAAGTGCTTGAGCGCATTATGAGCTCATGCGGCGGCAAGCCCTATCGCCGTGGCGGTAAAATTTATCTGCAAACCGCAAGTTACCACGGGATGGCTGAATTGACGCTGACCGAAACCGATGCCGCCGGTGAAATCAACATTACGCCGCACCGCGAATTGAAAGACCGCTGCAACCTGGTGCGCGCATCGTTGCAAGACCCGAAAAAAGGTTACCAGCCAACGGACGCCCCCGTGGTCACGAACAGTATTTACGTTGACCGGGACGGTATGGAGCTTGAAGACGAGTTGCAGCTCAACTTTACCAACTCAGCGACAATGGCTCAGCGTTTAATGAAGTATCACCTTGAGCGCAACCGCGCCGGGATGCGCATCCAGTTCCCATGCAAGGCTAAAGGCTTGCTGGCCATGGCGGGCAAAACGGTGCACGTCGACCTGCCAAACGAAGGCATTGATAAAGAGTTTATCGTGACCGACTGGGGATTTGACGCAGACTCGAAGAAGGTGTCGCTTGTATTAGAAGAAGAATCACCGGCACTTTATAGCGACAGCCTCATACCCTCTGAAGGCAACCTGACACCCAACACCGAACTACCGGACTTTACGCGCCCGGACGCGCCTGAATCAGTGAGCTTTGTTGTTGACTCGGTATCAACGCACCGTCAGGGTTATGTCACCTGGTCGCACCCAACGCCACGCGCTGTGACTGAATATCGTGTGCTTGTACGCAAAGACGGTGACGACATTGTCGAATACCCGGTGATTGCTCGCAGCGGCGTTCAGTTAAAACAGGACATTAACGGCCTCGATGCCGGGCAGTACAGTATTGAAGTGTACGCTCGCAATCGCTATGACCGTACCTCGGTACCCGCAACCATATCGCTGACATTGAACGAGCCGTCGCCACCGACAAGCCTAGGCGCGACTGCCGGCAACTGGGAAATCACCCTTGCCCCGCAGTTGGCCGGCATTGGTTTGGGCACGATGTTCGAGTTTGCGTACGGTACGCCGGATAACATCATTGGCCGTGGTGCGAGCATTGTTATTCCGGGATTAACACCTGATACAGAGCACGACGTTTATGCCCGCACGGTTAATATACTGGGTCAGTCGGCAATGCGGCATGAAACCATCAGAACAACGAAGGACACATCGCAGGTCGATCCGATTATTGACCAGTACACGAGCCGCTTAAGCAACGTTGAAACCGATTTTCAGCGCTTTGTTGATGAGGACTACGCCGAACTTCAGCAGTTGGTTAATGCAAACGCCCAGGAAATGCAGATTCGCTTTGGCTCGGAGCTGTTTGCCAGGGAAGAATCAGACGCCGCGATTCTGTCCGGTATTTTACAATCTGCTGCGTCCCGCGATGAAATGCGCCGTCGCGTTGATTACTCGATGGAGCTGATTGGTGCCGCCGTTGACATCAATTACGAAACCGGCGAAATCACTAACCGGGCGTTTAGCTACACCGATGAGCGATTTGTTCAGGCGCAGTTGCGCATTGATGGCGTAGCCGGTGAAGTGGAGGCAGCAGTCGAGCGTATCAGTTACGCAGAAGACCAGGTCGAAACACTCAATGCAGAGTTGCTATTACTGCCCGGCGTGATTGAACAAAAAGCCACGGCCATTGTGGCGGACTCGATATCGGCACTTGAGCCAGCACACGCCTTTAACTTTTTTGACAGCGCGCAGGGCTGGAGCGCAGTTACCGGTACGGTAACACCCGGCAACAACAAAATCAGTCTGACCACGGGCGACATCGAGAACCAGACGCTTAGCTACAACGGCTCTGAATACCCCGTAGTGCGACTTAAGGTACGCCGCACGGCGGGCGATGGCTGGCTCGGCAATATCATCGTGACATTCACCGATGATTCAACACAAAGCTACCAGGGCATCATTGAGCCGGTTGAGCAACTCGACACCGACGTCATTCGCATTGTCGATTTCACCGCGCTTGAGAGCTATCACGGCAACATCAAAGGGCTCCGCATTACACTTGGCCAGACAACGGCTGACGAATTTGATTTGTTGTCTCTTAGTATCGATAAGCCGGACGCGGCACTTCAGGACTTGGCGAACATTCAGGCGCAAGTGACTGAGGCCAGCTCTCAAATATCGGCACTGGAAGGGCAGATTCAAGACCGGGTTACGGTGACAACGTATCAAGAAAACGCCGTCACCCGCTCGAACGTTGAAAGCGTATTAAACGGCCTCGACAGCTACGCCAGCATCACAGCCACTTACCAGGACATTCAAAACAACGGCATCGTTGAGAAAGCCAATGACGCGGCGCTGTTTCTCGATGGCGCAGAGGGAACGTTCACGTCCTTTGTTAGCAGCCTGAACGAGCAGCTAAGCGAGCGCGAAGGGTTAGTCGACCAGAAGTTCACCAGCGTTGAAGAAACACTCGATGCACAGGCCGGCACCATCACCAGCCAGGCGTTTGGCATATCAACCAACCGCGAAGCGGCAGAAGATGCCACCATTGAAGAGCTGAAAAACACGCTGGATTACGGACTGTACCGCCTTGGCGAGCTCGACAAAGATGCGCGCTTTGCCATGGCATTGGACCAGCTTCAAATCGACGTGTCAGACGAAGGCTCACTGGCGAAAAGCATCGAGCAGCTGAACAGTTTCACGCAGCAGGCCGGCGAGCAAATCGAGGCACAGTCAACGCGCCTGTCGCAGGCGGAAACAGACATTAACGGATATGCCCGGGCGCTTCAGATATTGTCATCGCGGGTCGGCTCGTCTGAGAACTTTGCTCAGGCACAGCTGTACCTAAACAGCCAATATAACGAGCAGCTTCAGCAGTACGAAGCCCGCGCCTATGTTGGCGTTGAGCAGGTGCAGGATGGCCGCGCTGTCATTACCGGCATCACCATCGGTGGCGTAACCAATGCTATCAGCGTCCAGGGCGACGTTTACGAGTTTGCCGACACGGACGGCAATCCTCAGTTGTACTACAGTACTGACGACAAGACCTGGCTGTTCGGCGGCAGCATGGTTATCGGCGGTACCCGCGTCAGCACGCCGGAAGATTATCAGCGCATCACGGATAACAACCTCATCAGGCCGTCAGCACACTGGACACCGGGTACCAGCGGCACACAAGGCCCGTTCACCAAAAATGGTACGGACGATGAAAACGCAGTTGAATATCAGACGGGCCCACTGGGTGCGGTCGAGGCTATCTGGACAACGGCCAACGGTAACGACAATGGCGACGGCGGCTGGAATATCGATGTGAATATCGATCCCGATAAGACCTACCGCAATACCGTTTGGATGAAACAAACCGGCGGCAACAGCCAGCGCTTGTACCTGGGGTGCTCACAGTCAAACACAAAGAACCTGGATGGCACCAGTAACGGCAACCCATACCACTGGAGCGGCAACCTACCGCAGTTGGATAAATGGTACCTGGTTATCGGAATCATTCACCCGCGAAGTTACACAGGTAACGGCTCTGACTTGTCCGGCATTTACGACCCGGAAACCGGCGAAAAAGTCACGAGCATCACGGAGTTTAAAAACGCCGGCGGCGACACCCAGCGTCAGCGGGTTTATCGTTACTACGTAACCAACCCGAATCACAAAGCTCAGTTCGCCCGCCCGCGTTTTGAAGAGGTCAACGGCAACGAGCCAACGCTAGGCGCACTGATTGGCCGCATCCCGCAGGACGGTCCGCAGGGACCGGAAGGCCCACAAGGACCGCAAGGGCCGCAGGGCGTACCCGGAGAACCCGGCGAGGACGGTCAGGTCTACTACACCTGGATACGTTATGCCGACGGAGCTTCCGGCCAGGGCATTAGCAACGACCCGACTGGCAAACTCTATATGGGGCTTGCTTACAACAAGACGAGCTCAACGGAATCGAACGACCCCGCTGATTACACGTGGACACGCTTCCGCGGCGAAGACGGCACCGACGGCGTTCAAGGACCGCCCGGCGAAGACGGCCAGACAACGTACACATGGATTGCGTATTCAGATAACGCTGACGGCTCGGGCATGTACCAGGTTCCGAACAGCAACACGAAGTACATCGGTATCGCTACAAACAAGACCACGGCAAGTGAGTCGAGCAACCCAAGCGACTACACATGGTCACGCTTTAGAGGTGAGGATGGCGCTCAAGGCCCACAAGGACCAGAGGGACCAGCCGGCAACGACGGGGCAACAGGACCAGGCTTCTTTGGCGCACGCTATGACACAATCAATTGGAACCAGGGCTGGTCGCGCTTTCAGGCGCTAGTGGGACGTAACCCCATTCCGGGCGACATCTTTGTACAGACACTCACTGACGGCTCGGACTCGTCTGCGCGCCAACGAAATGCTACTAACAGCGGCTGGGACCAGGTTGCCCTGTTAATCAACGGAAGCATGGTGGCGACCGGCACAATAGCCGGTGACAAATTTATCGCAGGAACTGAGCTTAACTCGCCAGTCATTAAATCAGGCCGAATAGAGCTGGTTGGCAGCAACTACATGAGCATACAGACCGCCAGCGCGTTCGGGCCTAACAACCTCTTGGAGTGGAAAGGCCCTCGAAACAGCTACACGTATGACGAAACGAATAAGCTAGTTAACTTTGATGGGCTCACTAAAGCCAACGCCCTCGCTTATTTCAGTGAAGACGGTGACCAGTATTTCGGCGGCTCAATCACTGCCGGCACACTTAAGAATGCAATGCAAAACTCAAGCATCGGCTCGCCAGTTGATGTCGTGTTAGGGCCGTTCGGCTCAAACGGCGGCATCATTGAAATCAAAAACTCGATTGCTATATCGGCTTTCAGGGACATTCCTAATGGCGGCCAGCCGGTCGGTATAGGCGACCCGACAGCAACGCTCAAACTTTACAGAGAAACATCAGGCGGCGAAGTACTGGTCTCGTCTCACACCGTTCAGGGCTCGTACAGGGCCTATGGCGGCACCATTAAATACAAAGAGGAATGGAACCTTAATGGCTCGTTCACGTTTACAGATTCGCTTCAGACGGCAGCAAACAGAACATACAGGCTAGAGGTTATCCACTCAGTACCTACATACGACAACACCCAGCGCTTATCAATCATTTCGGAGGAAGCATGAGTATCCTATGGAGAGCAAGCAGCGTCACCGTGACAAACGGTAGCGCGCTCATCACAGTCCAGACAGGCGATGACATCGCAGGACTAAAACCCGGCTCGTCACTGTATATCGAAGGCCAGCTACTGGAGGTTAAGCGAACCTACACAACAGATACGGGTGTCAACACCATTGAAACCATCGAGAGCTGGGACGCTGGCTCAGGCAGCGGAAAAGTTGCAAAAGGCGTTTTGCACCCCGGCGCAATCCTTGCGCTGAGTGAGCAGGCAAAGCAGCTGATTGAAGCATCAGAAGCGCTGTTCGGTAGCCAGTCAGTGAACCCGACAGCTGATTCAATTGCAAAACGCGACGACGGCGGACGTGTAAAAACAAACACACCCAATGCAAACGATGACGCAGTCAATAAAGGCTTTTTGAAAAGCGCAGCGACTCGTGATGTCGGCACCGCTAATGACAACTTGCCCGATACGGCGGAGCTTAACAAGCGGCTTGGCACAACGGGTAACGTCATTAAGTCAGTATCAATCCCCGGCGGCCTGTCGTTCATTCCCGACACGCTGCGCAAACAGGTCGAGCTGTCAACGCAAGGCAAGAACACAGTACTGTATAACGCCAACGGCGACCCTAGCATCATGGTGCCTATCTACAAATTTCGGTATGAAGATTTGGGCTTTGCCGGCGACCCATTCGGCACCGGTGTTGCGACCGCATTTATGGTGAACGGCGTGGAGAAATCAGAGGTGTTCATCGGCGCATTCCAGGCGCATTATCATAACGGCCAAGTCGTCTCGCTACCAGGACTCGACCCGCGCACCTCCGTGAACTTCGACACGGCAAAATCATGGTGCCAGGCGAACGGCCAGGGCTGGCATTTAATGTCAGAGCACGAATGGGCGGCGATAGCACTCTGGTGCATGGCTAACGGATTTGAACCTCGCGGCAATACAAACTACGGGCGCGCCCATGACGCGACCCATGAACTCGGTCGCCGACAAGACGGCGGTATTGCAGGTGACACATCAGGCACAGCCAGAATACTGACTGGCTCGGGACCCGAAGCATGGCGCCACGATAACTCACCCTTTGGTATAGCCGATTTAACAGGAAACACATGGGAATGGAGCGACCAACTTAAACTGGTTGACGGCCGCGTCTATTGCACCACCGACAACAACTTTGACGAGGACGAAATCAACTGGGTACCGCAAGGGCATTACCTGTCCAACGAAAGCGGAAACCTCACGCTGAAAAACAGCCCAGGCGTATCGAGTGAAGACGCTATCAGCACTGACTGGGGCGCGCTATCAAAAGAAGCTGGCTACACCGAATCACAGCTGCTGCAACGCCTGCTATTCTCACCTGCCGGTATTACCCCGCAAGGCCGCTTATACGCCAGAACGGGAGGCGAGCGGCTCCCGTTTCGTGGCGGCAGCTGGTACAACGGCTCCCGTGCCGGCCTCGCCGCTCGCTACTTGGGCTACGAGCGTTCTCTCACGAGCAGCAGTATCGGGTTTCGCCCCGCTTTTGTCGCATGAGTTCTTGCTCTTGGTTTCCTGTTAGCTGCGCGATAGCGCAGCATTACTTTTAAGTGGTTTTAAAATGCACGTACAACAAGATTTAATCGTCATTCAACGCATCGAAGAGATGATAAAATACGGATATAAAGCGCTCGCTCACTTTCCGAAATCGGAGCGACATGTGTTGAGCGCTGAAATCCGGCAGAGCATGTTTCGACTACTGCGACTGATGATTGTTGTATCAAAGCGCTACCACAAGAAAACAACACTACAGGACGCTGACGCAGAGCTTGAGTTAACCCGTCGATTAGTACGACTAGCCAAAGATCTCGGGCATCTTCCCTTCAAGAAATACGAGGTCTGGAGTCGTCATTTGGCAGAGATTGGCCGCTTCATCGGAAGCTGGCTTAAGAAGGAAAAGGGCTAAGTGCTACAACGGCTCCCGTTTCGTGGCGGCAACTGGAACAACGGCTCCAATGCCGGCCTCGCCGCTCGCAACTTGAACAACGAGCGTTCGAACACGAACAGCAATATCGGGTTTCGCCCCGCTCTTAATGATTGCCCGAAGCAGCGCGGCCACGGCTTCGCTGACAGTGCATCTATTAAAAGGGCGCTTAGTCCTCACCCACAAGGTGAAAAATATACAGGCAGCCGTAGGCTAGTAGGCGCACCGAGCGCTTTCGGCTGCCGCCCTAAGCAGTCAAAAGGATTTGAAGTGAAGACATACAAGAACCTTTACCCGAGCATTTATGAGCTCGAAAACTTACATAACGCCTACTTAAAAGCGCGCCTCGGGAAACGCGAACGAACAGAGGTACTGCGCTTTGAACGAGACCTGGAAGGCAACCTAATCCGCCTTCAGGAGCACCTGATAAACGAGACCTACAGCACCGGCCAATACCGCAAATTCTACGTACACGAACCCAAGCACCGACTGGTGGCCGCATTACCGTTCCGCGACCGCGTAACCCAGCACGCGCTTATCAGCGTGATAGAGCCGATTTGGGAGCGGCGATTCATACACCATAGCTACGCCTGCCGCCCGGGCAGAGGAATGCACAAAGGCAGCACCCAGGCGCAACAGTGGCTGCGCGAAGTACAGCGCCAGCATGGCACCGCATACTGCCTAAAAGCCGATGTCAGCAAGTACTTTGCATCGATTAATCAGCAGGTGCTAACCGGTATATTAAGCCGCAAAATAGCTTGCCAGCGAACACTAGACCTTTGCAAAAACATCATGAGCTCATGGCCGGAAGGACTGCCCATTGGCAATCTCACCAGTCAGCTGTGGGCGAATATTTATCTACACGAACTGGACGCCATGGTTAAGCACGAATTGCGCATCCATCGGTATATTCGCTATATGGATGATTTTGTCATTGTTCATCACGATAAAAGCTATTTAAAAACGGTTTTAAATACCATTACTGAGTTTTTAAATAATGTTTTGAAACTGCGATTAAACAATAAAACACAGATATTTCCGGTCAGCCAAAATAACGGAAGAGCGCTCGACTTCCTCGGCTATAGAACATGGCCAACTCATAAGCGAATACGCAAAGATTCCGTTAAACGAATGAATAAAAAGATGAAGAAGATGGCGCGTCTTTACGCCGCCGGAGACATCGACCACGACTATATAAAGAGGCGCATTGTAAGCTGGGTAGGCCACGCGCAATACGCCGACTCATACCGCATCAGAAACAAAGTCTTAGGCTCTGTTACTTTCAAACGAGAGGATTAACCCATGTACACTTATATATTTAAAGGACAAACACATACCGACTTCAGCATCAGCTACATGCAGCAAATCGGCATGGACGCAGAGCAAATAGAAGCCGTTAATAACCAGCGTAACCACGATTTAAAAGCCGTTAAAGAGAAGGTCCGCCAGGAGTGCTCGCGCCGCATTGCACTGCACTGGAACGAGGTAGGGCAAATTAACGCTGCGCTGGGCGTGTACACACCCGAAGAGACAGAATCATGCAGGCAGTGCATTGAAGCCCACAGAAGCGCCTGTAACGCCCTGCTAAGCAACCCTGACCTGCTAGATATTAACTATAAAAAGGATGAGTATTGGCCGTCATAGCGCGGCCTTTTGTTTCAGTTTTTTCGGCGCGGCGTTGCAAAATGCGCGGCGGGCTACACCAAGACAATCAATAAGGTCGAAAACTCACCGATAATGTCAAGCGG